>Ga0214478_100055_pt1 | contig 50574 bp, 35 predicted proteins | sample M1_20Mar14CPVII9_2_FD_178001 | JGI IMG/M metagenome (GOLD analysis project Ga0214478, IMG submission 178001) | Marine eukaryotic communities from Monterey Bay, California, United States - M1_20Mar14CPVII9sort6BwellD7 | ecosystem: Environmental > Aquatic > Marine > Unclassified | place: USA... | reverse complement strand
ACCGTGTCTCTGCAAAGATAGCTTGACTGTTGCAACTTACAAGTTCTTCCATGAGAGGACCATTTGCCAATGTGTAAAGAAGACTTACTACAAATGTCAGGGTCCGGAATCAATAATCTAGAAGCCTCCTCATCATTGCGGTGTGGAGAGGAGTATTAGTAGTTCTAATTCTAATCCTTCTAATAAGGCAAGTACTGACACGAGCTCCTCCTCTTTCTACCCATGCTTGTATGCATAATATAGTAGTAGTAATCTCCAGTGTATGATCATTGAAAATAGCAAGGGCGGCGGTCACTCATTGCTGTTCTTCTATTAGTAGCAGACAGTGGTAACCGGCAGTTTATGTTGTCCCCGTGCCGATGCAAATGTATGTGATATCCATTATACTTTTGTAAATCCTTCTCTTGTTGTGCAGTATGTGGATGATGATGACTATGACTATGGTGATTATGACAACTTATATCCCCGTCTAACTCCTCTTCATTGTGATGATGGTGACCGTGCATGAGGTAACGGTATAGAAATGTACTAAAGCATACCCCACTGGGATTGGGAAGAAAGTAAATGTTTGTGAGTAAAGTAAAAAAGTGACACATCATATGCACAAAATCTAGAATCATCCACACGTACCTGAATGATACTGCAGTGGCAGACACTCCAACTTGAACCCCAAACTGAGATGGATTTGGAAGTAGTATACTTAGCAGATACATTCCCATCTCGACAAGACTGCACAACGCCCCTTCAACCGAACCCACGGCATTTCTATATCTTTCATCTACAATGTATTGTTGGATTTCTAATGCTCCTATATCAAAGGAGTACAAACCAGCACGAGATACGCATATCGAACCAAGGAATAGTACAACATGCCACGGAAGTTCACTACTCTGATCCATCATATCAAATGATTCAATGTGAGAAAATGAATATGCCGCCATAAGAACACTAGCCACCTCAAGTAGTAGGAAGGCAAGACTAACACGTCGGAGTTGTTCAACCGATTTTGCCGATGATGACCGCATAGCATCTTCATTCTCGTACTCAAATCCAATATAATCATCTTCTCCCCAATGCCGAGCAATTGAAAAGAGACCTAAACCCGTAACTCCTGACAAGGCACCTACTGCACGAAATATACCTATTGATTTGGGTGTCATCCCCACCATTACCAAGTATGATGTGAGTACTACACCCGATGGGCTGAGAGCCGTTAAATATAAAGAGGCTAGTGATACAGTAAGGAGTGGCAAACCAGACGGATGATGGTACCAAACTGACCATGAACTTCTTGCTGTTTGTTCTTCCTTGTTCACTGATGATGACGATTCTGTGGTTGTTTCATTTGTATTGATTGTAACTTCATTATCTCCTCTTTGATGAAGTTCAGAACATGAATTATATACTCTTCTCAATAGCAATGCCTCGGGTACAAAGGATATTATATTGAATAAAGCAACTACTACAAACCCTCGTTGCATTGAGGTCGTCACATCATCATTACCCATAACTTGCAAGATCCAACCCGAGAGTATCGGTCCAAACATTGCCGCAGTTAAATCTATATTAGTCATTGATGTGTTAATAAAACCCAGACTGATATTGGGGTAGTTTATATCAAAACAGAGGAAGGATAGGATCTTTCTCTTCCCCAAATCTTGTTCATTATTAGTTGCTGTATCATCCTTGAAGACTATGGGTACCCATTCCTTCTTAACAGCCACAGATGCCAATTGTGCACCCAATGCTTCAATAATACCAGCAATTATAACCAATGTTAATGAAAGTAAATGACCCATCACATATCTAGCATTCATTGTATAATCATTAGTTTCCCCATCACCACTAGTATCCAATGAAGAAGTTGATATATAATTCCACAACATCAAAGCAATAATGCTAACTAAACATCCTATTCCCTGCATACCCGCCCCTACTAATACTGTATTATATCTACCCCAACTGTCAGCTCTACGTCCCAAGATTGGTGAAATTAATGCATTACAACATGATTTAGATAAGCCGAAAATGGCTGGAGCGATTAATGAATTTGGACTCCATTCTAATAGTAGTAATGGTGTAACAAATTCCCAGGAACGGGAACCAAATCGGGAGAGTGTTGTTGCTAGGAGTATATTTTGTGCATGTTCGTATTGCTGATGATTTGTAGAGGTGCTTGTATTTATTGATGTCTCTGTTGATATGAGATGTGTTTGCTCGTCAAGAGTAGTGTCGCCTGTGTCAATTGATGGATGATGCATGTTGTAGTTGAACCGTAAAGGTATAGTATTGTCTTTATATCAACAGACAATACAGCAGACTTTCTTTATGTTCTTTGCAAAAGAGACGAGATGATGATGTGTTTTTATATGTTATGTTTGGTCGTATAAATGTTACTGCTCGAATTACTAGCAAGTAGGATAATATGCTACTACTAAAGATCGTATCGAGGGGATAGAAGAGGCCGATTGAACGTAATATACTGTGCTAGGGTGCTTATTTGCCTACCTATCTGCCTAATCTCATGAGGATGATGCGATGTGATGAATATCAAGTGGGATTCATCTATTAGCGACTAAACAACTGTACCATGAGAGTGTATGTGTGAGTGGATGTGCCTGAGCCGAGGTTTGATGGCCATGCTGGACTCTGGAAGGGAATAATACACTCAATCAACAGACGACGATATTGTTGTATCGGTTCGTGGGGCAACGATTTCTGGTTTCATTAAGATATCTAAAAGATGTGAGTAAAAATTGAACACATGCGCGATATGCACCAACTTTACTTTTCGATGCACCAACTTTAGGTGTATATAATTCAATGCTATTTATATTATCTGTGTGTTATGATATTTAATTAACTGCTTGCTTATAATATCTGCCTTGTTTCCTCTTCTCTTATGGTCATTGGTAAACAAGCAGCATCATATAAGATACACTTTCCTAACAAAATATAATTACAAGATTACTAAACCAATTAACATTACAATACCGGGAAGTTAGATTATTAACAAAGGGGTATTGATAAAAGGGAGTTACAGTTAGTGCATTAAAATATGGATAACAATAATCAACCATCTATACTTGATCAGAACAATAATCAATTAGCGGTTCCTCCTCGACGTTCGATGCAGCTGGCAACAATTATCCCCGCATCACATTGGATTAGTATTGGTTACTCACAAGCTCAGGCCACCGCAATGGAAGAGTTACAGAATGATATTGATAATTATTATGATGTGGACGGGGGTGAGACAGATATAACACTTCAAGAAAAGGGTTCACTAATAATTATTGATGAAATTCTACTCCATCATGAGCTTTTGCTTCCTCGTTGGGACAAGTTTGCCAATGGATTGAGAGGACGTGACTCTGTGACACGTGTACGGTTACGGGGTATTAGTCTTCCACCACCTGTGTTAGATATTGTATTTCCAGCATTGCAATCAATGAATAGTTTGATTCACCTGACATTATATCGAAACGATTTAGGAAATGAGGGATATCAACGCTTATCTTCTTTCCTAGAAGGAAATACAAGATTGGAAAAGCTTGCTATTGTTCAGAATGTAATTGATGATCTTTCTGCCGCCAGAGTCTTCTCGCTTGCCGTAAAGAATCATGCTGCGCTGAAACAGTTGGTACTTTGTAGACTGAATAATATCTCTATTCTAGGGGAGCTCCTGGAGGGATGTGGAGGGATTGAAGCATTGGGAATAATAAGGGATGGTTTTGGATCTGAGGGTGTTAATCTCTTGGCAAACTTCATACGCAACAACAAAAATATAGAGGAACTTCGATTTGATGGTAACAAGATTACAGATAGCGATGTAGAAATACTATTGGCAGCGATATCGAAGCAGAGCACAAATCTCAAGCGGTTGAATCTGAAAGATAATGACATTACATTAAAAGGCGATATCAATCTATTGAAAGTAATGTTTGACCCAACGAGTATGGATTCAATTATCAATTCCAATCACTCATGTAGGGTATACACTGATACCAAGAATCGTTCGATAGTAGCTCAGCGGCCTCCCCTAGAGCAAGAAGTTTTGAACATAAACGAAGGGAAGTACACTATTGGGCAGAAGATTAGGAAGAAAGTTGTACTAGCATTATGTGGAGTGGACGGAGGTGTCTTCGATCTTTCTCATTTCAATGACCTGCCTCTTGGAGTGATGCCGCGTGTATTAGAGCTGATTCAGGAGCATACTACAGTTAGGAGAAACAAGAACTCACCCGAACAATTGGAGAAAGATGCCTTATCGAGACTCTTCCATACACTTAGGGGGTGGGAGCTGCCGATATTGTTTGAGAACTTGAACCCTAACAAAGGGGTATCCTAGCCAGGAAGAGAAAGAGGAAGTCCACCGATCTGATAGCTTACATGAGGCTCTTTAGAGAGGCCCCATAATACTGAACTACTGTTTATATTAATATTATGTGCGGTATCAATCAGTGTTGATTTACTTCTGTTCATTCTACTATGCGCAGTTTATTTACATTTCTTCTTTACCTGTATAGAACAAATGGTTTGCCTCTTCACTACTCATATCATGCTAAAAAGGATACCGGCTCAATATGATCACCTCACTAACTAATCACATACCACTATCTCATTGATTAGACATTTCTTTAGGAGAAATTAAATGTTTATCCTATCTACTTGTTATGACACTCTTCTTTTCACAAACAACCATTAACTCAGTCTGATACACGAATCCTATAAGACAAACCAAGTCAAGGCAAGAGCAACAAACGGCACCATAACACGGCCACTGACATTCATACCTCCACTACTACCGGCAGGCTCTGGATTTGTCTCATCCTTCTCGGCATGATCAACATCAAACACCATAACCTTGTCAGTAGTACGGAAACATTTGCGCATCAGAATCATACTCAACCTGCCCTCCAAAGACGAAGATATATAGCCACTCTCTTCGTCCTTAACATCCCATTCTGATGCCGCGAATCGAAACAACTGTGAGGGCATACCAGCCAATACTCGCCACTCGGCTAGTCCGGCATGAACATCCTCATGTGGGATGATGTGATAGTTGCAAATCTCAAGTGGGATTCATCTCCAAAGCGACTAAACGGTACCATGAGAGTAGATGCTATTGGACGTGTTTGATAGTGGATTTGCCTACTCGAGGCCGATATATGACTATTCTTATCCGGAAGGGATCTATACATTCAGCAGACAATATTGTATCGATACTCGGGGCTAAGATTTTCTAACTTCATTGAGAGATCTAAATTCAAGATGTAAGTAAAATTATTGAACACAAATATTATTACGCACAACTTTTTCAATATGATGCACCAACTTGTATTTGTGTTGATATGTTGAATGGACTATTTATGTTATCGGTGTATTATGTATTTAACTGCTTGCTTATTTATGCTTCTTCATTTAATACAGACATCCACAAAAGATATATCCACTAGAGTGCACCAATAGCAATTCATCATAATTTCCTTACGACATTACGCAAGTTACTGTACCAAACTATCCAAATCAGGGAAGTATATTAATACACCGGAGTTAGAATTAGTTTATATAAATATGAATAACAATAACCAACAAGTGGTACTTCCACGACGTTCAAGACGTCTTGCAACAATTATACCCGCCTCACATTGGATTAGTTTGGGATATTCAAATGAGGAGGCACAATCAATGGAAAAGCTACAGAATGATATGAAGAAGTATATTGATGGGAGTGATGAGGATATTGAACTAAAAGGAGACCCTGGTGGTACTCTTCCTTACCATGATATGTTACTTCCTCATTGGCAAAAGTTAGCCAAAGCACTACATGGACGTACCAACACCAAAGTACTAAACATATTTTGCATTTCTTTGCCTACACCAGTATTGGATATTATGCTTCCAGCGATACAGTCTATGAATTTGAGTAAATTGTCGTTAAATTGTACTTGTTTGGGTACTGGTGGTTTCATGAAGTTTTCATCTTTTCTCGGATATAATACGAGCTTGAAAAGAATCGTCTTGAGTGAATATGATGACAGAATTGATGATCTTTCTGTTGCCACTTCCCTATCAAATGCAATAAAGAGTCATCCTATTCTTGAACGAGTTTCTTTTGTCGGCTGCGGACTGAATAATGCAGATACCCTTAGGATAATCCTTGAGGGATGCAAGAGATTAAATAGAGTGTTCATTATGAATGCCGGTCTCAAATCTGAGTGTGTTGGAATCATATCAGAATTTATTAGTAAAAACTACCCAACAGAAACTATTATGTTGAACTACAACAAGATTTCAGACAATGATACAGTACTATTGGCATCCGCCATAAAAATGAATACAAATCTAAGACAGTTGGACGTACGGGATAATGATATTACAGAAGAAGGAGAAAAGATTCTGTTAAAGGCACTGTTCGATCCAACAAGCATGGATTCAGTTGTCGACTCTAATCACATGTGCATGACATACACATATGACATTTCCAATGCTTCGTTAATATCTCAGAGGCAGCGGCCATTACTAGAAACAGAAGTCTTCAAAATAATTCTTGATGATGACATGAGTATTCAGAAGAAGATTAGAAAGAAAGTAGTATTGGCATTAAGTGGAGTATATGGATGTCATTTTGATCTATCTCATTTCAATGATCTACCTCTACAGTTGATGCCACGGGTATTAGAACTGATTCAGGAGCATACTGCAATGAGGAGGAGTAGAAACACACCTATACAGTTAGAGAAAGATGCATTGACTAGACTCTTTCATACACTTAGGGGGTGGGAGTTACCGTTGTTGTTTGAGAATCTGATCAGACCATCTAGGAAGAGGAAGAGGAGGAAGACTCGTCGACATTGAGGATAGAATCTAGATTTTATTTATGTAAGAGACACAAATTTTACCCCAAAAGCAAACCTCACATTATCTACCAAAAGTACCTAGTATATCAACTATCAATATAAAAGTACTTGTTTAGATTTCTTCCCTTGTCTATGAAAACAGTACACGCAAAATTCACATCCATTTCTACTAAGACGGTGTTTATTTTTAATCAGATCCATTCACCACCGATAGTATCATCTTCTTCACCGTTGCCCTACCATACGGTATATATGACAAAGTATACCATAAACTAGCCATCATTTGTACCAAAAGCAATAATACCAATAATCCAATCTTAGGCCCGGTAGGTATAGGTATAAAACAAACAATAATCGACGTACACAATGATACTAAATATGTTATTGAGGTAGCACGTCGTTTTTCATCAAACATACTTTTAAATTGACGTTTGGGACCGGATAGAAACATACTTGATAATAAACTCATAATGTTACCGGAAGTGTAGAGGAATACGAATGGTGCTGGATTTCCTTCTACTAGTTTGATGAAGAGACGGAAGGAGGCGAATGTCATTAGGTATCCGCATGTAAAGCAGATACCGAAGCCCATAACTCTCTTTTGATTTTGTTTTTATGGTGTAGTTGACGTGTATTATTATCCGATTCATGTGTGAGAAATGAGGTAATAAAGATGAGTATGTGAGTATTTTGAGTATGATAAAAAGTAGTTGCTCACATCTTGTGCACATTTTTTTACTTTGAGTTGACACCTCAAACATTCTCTAAATACTCAACCAACCAGCGTATTGCAATACAAATCATACCACATCTAACATATCCCATATTAACATAATATCTTACCTGCTGATAAGTCATCTTAGGACAATATTCCGAAACTTCATCTAACATATTAGAAGCTTGACTTTCTAAATCCGAATTATCATCATTATTATTATTACTGCTATTGGGTAATCCTAATCCAGTACGTACACTGGAACTAGCATTGGTAGCTGATTCTTTTAATGAATTTAACATATTTGACATTTGATTGGTTGGGAATGAGGAGAGGGTTGGTGGTGTATTGTCTGTTGTTGCTTCGTTGGAATTATTGTTATTTGAGGAAGTTGTATCGTGATCGGCGTTTAATAAGCGCGTATATCGGCTCATTTAATGTTATATATTGAGAACCTAGCTGCAATATATAGTATAGTAACGCCGTAGTGTATTGTGTAAAGAGAATACCTAAAGGGCCGCTAACATAGTCTACAATCAAGAGTAGTTGCTAAAATGGCGTGGGCCTGATACAAAATATCATGAGCTCAGTAACCACCTTCAATACACGTGGGTATACGTGATTTATTACACAGATCACGTGAAATTCACATTTGTTTGCACTTAGAAAGGATACCCCCTAACGGTAGCTAATCTTTCGTAGTTGGAAACTATTCATATGCCGCCACTAAATCACGACGATCTCTGTGCACTAGCATTGCTAAAGCAGAGCTGTCCCCAACGCTATCAGATCATAATTAATTGCAATAGAGTGTTGCAATAGAATTACAGTGTTGAATTGCAATAGAATTGCAAAGAGAGCTAGCGAGCATACTAGCATATACATAACAAATCCAACAATGAGCAAAGAGGAAGAGGCCACAGCTCCCCCTGCCGTCGATAACGACGACAACACTACACCATCAAACTCCAGTCTATGGAATCTCCTAAGTCCAACAAATTATGTACCAACCAACCTATCATCAATGTTACAACAATCTAACATTGACTTATCATCTTTAACCGGCGGCGGCACAAACTCAGTCGATAAAAGTAAGGAACTATACGGTGGCAATGGTAGTAACTCTTTAGACGATAATGATTCCATACAATATGAAGGTGACTCTGCCGCGTCATTACAAAAACAATCGTCAATAGATCGTAATAGATCAGTAAATACAACTAATATCAATAGTAATAACTTAGATATTATTACTGAAAGTAATTATGATGAATTGATATCACCAACATCTATTCAAAGTTATACAACTGTTGAGAGTGGAACAACGGGTAGTGGTTCATTGAGTTATACTGATACTGATACACGTACATATGATGATGGACTATCACACGATGATCTAACAAATGATGAACTATCTCACGATGACTTAACAAATGATGACTTAACAGACCTAGAAGATATAGACATGGAAGAATCACTAACATCCCTAGCAAATATCGTCCCACTACCTCAACCAGATAACCTTGCCGCATCACAACATTCCCAACAATCTCAATTAACCAAAGAATATCAACATCGTTCTAAATCAAAGTTATTCTTATTGGTTACTGTACTAACTATATTGGTTTGTGGTGGTGTTGCGTTGAGTTTAGGTGTTAGTTTGAGTGATTTAGGTTTTGGCAGTGGTGAGAGTGAGGGTAACAGTAGTAGTGGGCAAGAAGAGACTGGAGGGGATGTTGTTATTGATTCATATCTACCCGTCGAGCCTACTAAAGAGGAAGAGGTTGTGGAAGAGGTTGATTGTGATGAGTTTGGCATTCCAATTGTAGAAGAGGAGGAGATCCTCGAAGAACAGACTGCATCTGAAGTGTCTCCAATTGAATCAGAGGCAGTAGAGGAGCAAGATGTTGTACCAATCGAACAACCCGAGCCCGAACCCGAGGCACAAGAACTACCAGACAATATTACATGTGAACAAATTATTCAAGTAATGGCACATCAAATGGTAACACTTGATACAATTACTGCTTATCATAAAGATGGGACTTTGCCGGAGGGTATAACCGAAGAGATTATGGGTCCAGTATTAGAGGTTCAGGCACCTGGTGTTACTTTGGAGTCATTACGGCTGGTTAGTCCGGAGATGGTTGTTAATTGTCAACAGGAGGGAGGTGTACGACGACGTCAGTTACGAAAGGGAGGGGGGTTGAAGAGTAGAGTAAGTCGTCGTAACTTACTTCGTGGAGGCCGGCCGGCTCATCATAACAAGCGTGGTCGTCGTCGTACTTTTAAGTGTAAGCCGAAGCAAGCAACACAAGAAGAAAAGGAGGCTGCATCTGAATATGCATCCAACCTATTGGCAGCATTGGAAGAAGAAAGCAGCGACAAAGAAGATGATACATTAGTATTAGAAGGAGGTGATACTACTGAAGTAGAGGAAGATGATACATTAGTATTAGCAGGAGGAGATAGTACAGTTACTACTGAAAGTCAAGAAGAAGAGGAAGTAGCCATTGTTGAAGAGGAAAAAGAAGAACAAGTGGAAGAGTTGAATATTGGAGGCTTTACTGGGGATAGCAGTACCTCGGAGGGTGGTGGTATTGGAGGCTTTACCGGCACCTCGGAGGGTAGTGGAGGAATTGGAGGCTTTACGGGTGGAGTTGGAGGCTTTACTGGTACCTCAGAGAGTACAGCAGCTCCTTCACCTCAGCCCATAACTCCTGAACCCACGCCACTTCCTTCACCTCCTCCTTCACTTGCACCAATTACACTAGAACCAGTTACAATGGAACCAAGTGAAGAGCCTACGGTGAGTTACTTGTTTTTATTTTGTACACATGATATGTTCATTTCACTTTTTGCCGTGCTTATCTAACATCTAATCTACTTCTTCAATCTCATACATAAACAACACACAGACAAGTCCATCATTCTCTCCATCAAACAAGCCAACATTATCGCCCACGACACTTGAACCAACATTAAATCCAACAACTGAGCCTGTACCCTGCGGTGATAAAGTATGTGCACATGGTACAGTATGTGTCTATTTGCCCATTCTTGCAACAGAAAGTAAGTACACATGTTTGAAACAGTCTGGAGAGGAGCAGGCGATTGAAATTGAAGAGGAGAAGGAAGAAGAAGATGTGACTGGATGGGTAGGAATAGAAGAAGAAATAGCTCAAAACGAGGTCGAGGTTGAACAGATTGTCGAAGAAGCATCCACGTCTGAACCTCTGCCTACTATCGAAGAGTTATCAACAGCTGAACCTCTACCTTCGGTCGAAGATGAGCTTCCCGATGGTATTACATGTGATCAAATTGTTCAAGTTGTTAGTAATCCATTTGTTTCTATTGAGATGATCCGTAATTTCCATGAAGATGGAACATTACCATCATGGGCAAGTGAGGAATTGGTGGCTTCACAGTTACCACCGGGCCTTACATTGGAAGATTTGAGAAAGGTATCTCCTGAGATGGTAGAAGAGTGTCAAGGATTGAACTAAGTAGAGATACAATAAACTGAATAAGAGTTAAAGAGGTATCATCAAGTTTAAGAATGGGCCTCATGATATAGACGAAGAGGCAAACTATTTGTCCAAGACGGGTAGAGGTGTAAATAAAGTGTACATAGTAGAATGAACAGAAGTAAAAACACAATATCTAATCAGTAGTTTAGTATTACAGAGCCTTCTTCCACCCACCCAATTCAGACATCAACGACGAGTCTTCCTCCTCTTTCTCTTCCTCTTCCCGACCTCCCCTTTCTTAGGGCTCAAATTCTCAAACAACAAGGGCAGCTCCCATCCCCTCAAGGTATGAAATATCCTCGATAAGGCATCTTTCTCCAACTGCATGGGCATGCTCTTGACTGATTTTGTTCTGGCCCAGCTATGCTCCTGAATCAGTTCTAATACATTGGGCATCAACTGAAGGGACAGATCATTGAGATGAGATAGATCAAAGAGACTGCCGTCCACTCCACATAATGCCAATACTACTTTACTTCTAATCTTTTGTTGGATACTACTGTAAAGGTCCAAATTGTTGATCATGAAAACTTCTTGTTCTAACAAAGGCCGCTTTTCTAGTATCGAAGACTTTTCGACATCAAATGTATATGGAATGCATGAATGGTTTGAATCAACAATAGAGTCCATACTTGTTGGATCGTATAAAACCTTGAGCAGATGTGTCTCCCCTTCCTCTGTAATATCATTATTCTTCAGATCAATGAGTCTTAGATTTGTATTTTCGTTTGGTATTGATGCCAATACTAATGCATCATCATCTGTAATTTTATTACTATGAAGTTGAAGGAACAGTATAGTTTTGTTGCTGTGTAAAAAGTTTGCAATGAGAGCAACCGCCTCAGATCCAAGATTATTCTTTACTATTGCCAAACATTCCACCCCTTTGCAGCCTTCGAGTATTTCCTCTAGAATAGGGACATTGTTCAGTCCACACTTACTAAGCACCAACTTTTTCAGTGTAGCATGATTCTTAAAGGCATTTGATAATGAACTGGCAACAGAAAGATCATCAATTACATTATTGACAATAGCCAGCTTTTGTAACCTTGTATTTCCATTGAGAAAATGTGATAACTGTATGAACCCCTCACTACCCAAACCATTTCGAGTTAGTGTCAGGTTAATCAGACTATTCATTGACTGCAAAGCTGGAAACATAGTATCTAATACAGGGTGCGGAAGGCTGACGCCCCGTATTCGCACACGTGTCACAGAGTCACGTCCTCTTAACTCATTTGTAAATCTTTTCCAATGAGGTAGCAACATATCATGATGAGGAAGAGCTCCATGATTATTTCCTTTTAGTTTGATTTCATTGTCACTCTCATCACAATACTTCTTCATATCATTTTGTAAGTTTTCCATCAACTGTGCATCTTCTTGAGAGTAACCCATACTAATCCAATATATGAGGCTGGTATAATTGTTGCAAGACGCATCGAGCGTCGTGGAGGTACCACTGGCTGGTTAGTATTTTGTTGGTTCATGTTTATTATTAACAACCAATATTAAAACTCTCAATTGTGGTGCAATCTCTACAATACCCTTGTAGTAACTGTTACTTCTCTTGTAAACTTATTATTTATTTTTGTATATTTTAAGTATATCGGAGATTTCCTTGATCGGAGTATAAAGGATAAGAATATATTGTAAGGAACTGAATATTTGATATTATAAACGATACATCTCCCAACCTAAACATGAATATAACAACAAGTAAAATTGTCGCTCATTTTTACTAACTTTTAACTCTTGAATGTATGCAATATTTTTTTTTTAGCTATAAACACCGATATGGTTATAATCGTCTATTAGGTATTCAACTCCTGCGTAGGTATACTCCTCCATTACAAGAGAGTCTTGAACTACAAGTCCAATGCATCGATATACTCAGTTATACTATTATACTCACCTTTAACTCTCGACAACACTACCTCTGAATGACAAAGGGGCTAATAAGTTAATCTTTCGTCTTATTATTAAACGTATTCTTTATGTTTCGAGTCTCTAATCTCTAATTACCAAGTTGCAAAATTGCCACTACGCTAGCTCTAGAGATAGTGTTGCCGTGTTGCAATTATTGAGGATGTTCTATCGCTAAATTATGTGAATCAGGGGGTTGCCAGATTGCCGTTTGCTTGTGGCTTATTAACGACGGAACAATCTAGATATATTCCGTGGTTGTATATTCTTCCCCTGTCCCTGCGTCTTATGCTGGTATTGCAATCATTGGTTTGGGCCAAAACAACGGAGACAACAACAGGCAACGACTAACGTACCACACATCATCACTCCCAACATTGAGAACTCCTCAGTAATAGCGGCCTACGGTACATCAGACGCAGCCTCCGTGGGGTCTATTGATACTGAAGAGCATATAACAGATTAAGATATCAATAAAAGAGGCTAGTGTTCGTTTTGACAATTAAGAGGTTACATAGTGGCGAAAATAGTCAGCATTATCATAGTGCACGACAGCATATTATAGACAATGCTAATAATAGAAGTATTCCTCTGTATATTCTTGGTATTATTATTCTATCAATGTTGTAAGAGTGGTGCTAGGAGAGCTCGACATATGGAAGGCGGTGGTAATAGTAGTACTCGAGAAGATGATGAGGAAAGAAGAAATCCACAAGTTGAAGCAGATATATACAAAGGATACATAATCGAAATAACATGTATGAACGCGGATATAGAACACGTCATGAATCAAATGAAGCTAAAAGAGAAGCACGTAAGACATTGGTTGAAAAGAATCTATTTAGTAGAAGGATTGTTAGGGGTGAGAAGAGTGTTAGGGATTTGAAAGAACTACTTGCAATATCAAGATCTGGAGGTGGGGAGAATGGATTTGTAAATGATGGAGATGATATAGATGAGGAGATTGGACAGTGTTGCAATGTTGACGATACTTCACTTACTGCTACTACGCCCGTAGAAGATATATCTCATATACAACAAACAGCTTTAGTGGATGACGGCGAAGAAGAGCCAGAGATAGTAGTGACGCCAATAGAAGAAGCAGCTCCTCAATCTCAAGAAACAGACACATCATCTTTGCCGAACCCTTCTGCACCACCACCGCCATCATTCGCTGCTGCTATTGTTAATGACGAAGAAACTTGTGTTGATACAATAGCCACTGCAATATCTACACAGCCAACAGAATCCCCAGCATCGGTAGTAGAACCAACAACAATAGCAGATCAATCATCAAGTTATAATAATGAGAACATCTCTAATACACAACCTAAACGATCTTCACAAGCCACATTAGAAGTACTAGAAGCACTAGAAAACAATACACAACAAGCTAGAAGACCGTCATTAACACTTATCGATCCTCTACGAAACTTATGGAGCAACTTTATAACGACAAACCCCAATTATTCTACAGAAACACCACAAAAAACAAGCATCAACACACCAAACGGCATCATCAGCAGTAGTAGAAACACAATACATTACAACAATGTTACTACACACAAATTAGAATGTTCAATATGCTTAGAAAACTTTGAATCCAACGATACAATAGCATGGGCAAAAGATGGTGGCGATCCACCCACGTCATTCGTCAGTTCTGCTGCTAATAATGATAATGATGCGGTGGGATGTGATCACATATTCCATAAAGAGTGCCTAGTATCTTGGTTACAGAACTCGGACAAGTGCCCATTGTGTATTAGAAAGATTGTACATCAGGATGCCAAGACACGATTTAGTGGCTGGGAATGAGTCACTCTACTATTGGGTAGGTTTGAGGGACGAATTACTGTAATGATTAGTCAAGTGGAGGGTAAAGGGAATCAATGCAGAGGCAAGTACACTGTAGACAAGATAAGATGTGGTGTATATAGATGTGAAGGGAATGAAGGAAGAGGAAGAACTATCGGTATCCTAGAACCAAGACCAAAAAATTGCTTTGAGGGAAATACTGCATGGCTGACAAGCAAGCTGTGCAGTGCACGACTCCAACAACCCTCACGCAACTCCTCATAAAAACCAGTAGCTACCCTACATTGCATGTCTACAAATAACGATCACATCTTCAACGGCTTTGATAACGATTACAGTTATAATTATGATGACGACTATTATGGTGTCGATTCAAATTCAGATTCAGATGAGGGCATATTGATTCTCCTCATATTCGGTGCATTCTTGGTAACGTTTGGTTGCTGCTACTACAAGGCATCTCAAAATTCTTCATCTCAGAATAATAATAGGAATGACTCACATGTCCGTGACCTACGCCAGATCCGCCAACGTCTTTCAGAAAGAGGCAACCGTCCTCGTGTCGGTGTAACAAGTAGCAACAACACAACAGATGATTCAATTGCAGTAGATAGAAAGGAACTCATCAAGAAGAATCTATTTACTCGAGTTATTCAAAAGGAGGAGAGTGTTCGTGAGTTGTGTGAAGTTCTATCCATATCACGAGGTGGTTATGAAGTAGATGAGGAGCTTGGTATTGGTGGATGCTGCTCGGATAGAACGACAACCTCTTCAACATCCGAACCGGCTCAACCTTCTCCCTCCGCCCCGTCTTTGGAATCAGATACTACTAATGATACTACGGCAACACAGACTGAACAAATAACAGAGTCAACTGTAATGCCAGTCCATCGTCTATTGGCAAACTTGATCGGTAGTGAAAGAGAGGATGGCCTATTTTCAAACAGCCCACTAGAATCACAACAATCAAATACCAATACCACAAAGAAGCAGGAGATATCAAATGACAACAATACAAAGCAACTTGAATGCTCTATCTGCCTTGAATGCTATTCACCGAGTGATACAATAGCCTGGGCCAAGGACGGCGGTACCAACAATTCCGATGCGGGTTGTGATCATATCTTTCACAGCGAATGCTTATATGCTTGGCTAGATAGCCACGATGACTGTCCTTTGTGCCGCAGAGTGATTCTACATGAGGATGCAGATACACGTTTCGATCTGTGGTAGGTGGTAGTTCGTAGTCTTAATGATATCGTATAAGTATAATCTAATCTAATACATTCTATGTTATTAAACCTTCGCAATGTACTATGATGATCACTTCTTCTTCTTGGCACCACTACTAGACTTGTCTCCTGCATTAATACTCTTCCATACAGTATCCAAAGTTGTTATTTGACGTGTGAAGTTAAGGAAACTATCATCATTCACTTCTCTCGCCGTAAAGTAATGTGCAAATTCCACCTCGACAAGAGGCTCGGTTAATAAAGTCTTGATCCTCTCCTCAGTTAGAACTGTATCTACAGTCCATGATATTTGACCCGCGTTATACCCATCAGATATAAATGCCAAGGCGGCATAGTCAAGTGAAGGTTGTTCTGATACCGATAGTTGATGATTGAATTGAGATATTCTTCGTTGGATAAACTCCCTCCATAACATGGCACGATCTGCATTGTTAACTCTGGGAAAGTATAACGACTTTTCAAAGAAGCCTTGCTTCTCCGGTTTACCACTTCCCTTCCATCTGAGTAACTTGATATCACCAACCTCGGGCATATTGGTACATCCAATAACAAGAACTCGATCTTCCTTCTTCAAAGCCTGGTTCTTGTAAATGAGTAGATCCTTTTGGAAGCGTTGCATTTCAGTATTGATATTTGATGCTGAACCTCCTCCTTTACTCTTTGATTTACCCTTGCCCATGAAGAACTCATGACAATCATCGAGGTATATAAGCACAGGACCATATGACTTCTCTTTAGCAATAGTAAATACCATATGAATGAGTTTGGTAGCACCTTCTTTACCCTCAAATGAGTCACCTTTGATTGATGAAGATGATAGGTTGATCATTAGTGCACCAATCTCGGACGCTATCGTTTGTACCATATGAGTCTTTCCCGAACCTTCAGGTCCATAGAAAAGCACCGAGCGGACATTCTCATCATCCTGAATCGTTGATTTGATATCCTCAGACCCAAGTGGAAGTATACAATACTCCATTATAGACTTTCTCAATTGAAATGCGCTGGGGTCTTGGGGTACCCATCTCTCCTGCTTGTCCATATCGGTTGATAACTTTGGACGACCATTATCAAAGCCTCCAATAAAGTCATGCAACTTGTATTCCTCGTCTGGTAGACTAACAAGCCCATTCTGTACAAGTATACTCAACATTTCATCAACACTCATATCTTTCATCTCAGCTAATTTGGCACCCGGTAATGGCTTCTCCTTCTTACCCCCAGCCTTCTTACCACCCTTCTTCTTCCCTTTACCATCCTTGCTCTTCTTGGACTTACTCTTTTTGGTCTGCTCTTGCATTGCCTTAATCTTGATTATATTAGATAGTAACTTCTCCTCAACACCAATGGTTAATTCACTCCTAACTTGATCTCGAACTATTAAATCTTTTGCCATTTCCACATCATGTGATTGTGACTTGATACGATCTTGACCAACTGTTCTATGCATCCATCGTTCTTCATAGATTTGTATACTCTCCTTGAGTGGATCTAATAATGTTTGTGGTGCGGCTAATGTTGGTCTTTCTACCTCTACTACGATGGCATCCTTTTTATCCTTGGACTTCTTGTCAGCAGATGATGCATCCTTGGCATTCTTTTGTTTACTACCTTTTGCATCCTTATTCTCTTTATCATCATCGTCCTCATCAGCAGTAGGTAAATCCTTCTTATAAAAGTCCTCAAATGAATCCGGCAACGAATTGTTTTTGATTGTATAATCAGTAATCCACTTTGTCCTCTCGTCTCGTAACTGATTGGACATGTTAAACCCTTCCTCTTCCTTCACAACATTCTTTAGCCGATGTAAATCATTCTCATAACTTTCCTTACAATACTTTTGTTCTTGATATCGTTGTTGATGATTCTCATTTAGATTATTCTCCAGTAAATGTAATTCATTCTTCGTATCACTACTATTATCACTGGATAAGCCAACTAAATTGTCCAACCATACTTTGTATCCAGATGTCTTGTTTCTAGATTGATGACCTCTGATTGTAGATTGAACTTTAGTTGCTGCCTCTTGTTCAGATAGTAGTGGATTCTTCTTCTTTGTATCATCATGATGAATAGTAGGTTCCTCTGTGGTAGTGGGTAGATCTGTGTTATTATCTTCTACCACTGCAATACTAGAAGTAACACCATCATTAGCAGCCGAAGAAGAAGAAGATTCTACCGACCAACTCTTCTCTTCTAACAATCTAACTTCAGACCCAAACGTTTTTTGTAACAAACTAATAACAGTTGCATTTCTCTTATTAACAACTTCCAATTGATCCTCTTTAAAGTAACTTGGTGTGCATGTGATCAATTGTGAAGGAGAAACAGACAATTCTTGCAACTCTTTAGTGATATCTACATATTCCCATGGAAAAGATGTTTGTATTCCACTGTTCTTAACAATAACATCCGAATTTGGTGGATGCCATTTAACCAATAGAAAACGTAAGTTGATTATACGACAAATAATCAATTGTAATGTTTTCTTTATATCAATACGTTTCTGTGGTTGTACCAGGGTTGTATAACATGTATTGAAGTTATTTAAGAGGAGTGTGTATTGTATGTAAAGTTTTGCAAAGTGTGAGAATGCATCGTTGATTGAGATTTGTTTATTCGATGTTGATGAAGCATCTTCTTGCTGAACTAATTCTTTCAGTTTGTGAATTGATTCGTTCCATAGTAGATCTATTGATTCACTTGACATTGTTCTTCTAATTGCAATGGTCGAGATTGCTCAAGAAGTTATATTGAAATGCTAGTGAATAATTTTAGTAACAAACGGTGATCAACTCGTTCAAAAAATCACATATTATTACTAATCATACGGTTCATACTTCATACAATAATCCAATAAGCCAACTCATTCTATACTGATACACGGGAGGGTAGTAGCTACAATGAGTGGATTGATTGTCATTCTTATTTTGAGCATATCATGTGTTCGTGTTCAGCCGTCAAATAATTGTAATAATGCAACTACTATGAATGCTAATAAAATTGATAAATATCCAACCCCTGTCATTATATTAAGTAGCTGTGATGCTCTATATCGCTTCTCTTAAGCGTTGACGACTGAGAGAGAGCAAGTTGGTTGAGTAAAGAGTGGTTACACCTAATAGAACCTAGGTTTGACTTGATATCGTACTTAAAGTACTTGGAAACAGCTAAACATAATAGAGTGATAAGTGCGCTGATTAGACGATAGATTAACATTATAGCCCCTTTGTCGTTTAGGTGTAGTGATATCTAGAGTGAAAGGTGAGCAATATAAAATCGAACATATGATGTGCACTTAAAATTTTTAGTGATGCACCAATACAGTCACAGTATTTAGCATAACCTGCACTAACTTGTGCTCAGTATTATAATCTGCGTATGGTTTTATATTATCCATGTTTGTTTAGTTTGTTTACTTACAGTATATTACAACGGCTCACAATATTTTGGATATTACCATACCATTGCAAAACATTAATGTATTTGGGGTGGGTTTAATATATTACCGTATACTAACAAAGAAAACAGGGAAGTGGATCAATATATTCGAGTTAGAATTAGTTTATTTACATATGAATAACAATAATCAGCAGCTAGCCCAACCTGCGGCTATACTTCCCCGTCGTTCAAGACGGCTCGCTACAATTTTACCTGCCTCATATTGGATTAGTATTGGATATTCAAATGAGGAGGCAGAAGCTATGGAAGAGATACAAAAAGATATGAAGAAGTATTGTGATGGGGATGATGAAGTTATAATGATTGAATCAGATCTTTCAGTCCTTGACTATGGTAAAACTACTATCGAACTTCTCGGAGGGTGTCCTGGTCGTGAAGTCACTCCTCATCATGATATGATGCTTCCTCATTGGAAAAAGTTTGCCAAAGCATTGATTGGAAGAGTCTCCGTTGAAATACTTACCATTGTTGGCATTTCTCTGCCTGTATCAGTATTAGATATTATATTTCCAACATTACAGACCATGAATTTATCTGATTTGAGACTAGTTGATGTAGGATTGAGTAATGAGGGAATGCTTCGTTTATCATCGTTTCTCCGTCCGAATAAAACCATATGGAATCTTATACTGGGGGTAAAAGGAGTTGATGATCTTTCAGTGGCCACTTCTTTCTCTGATGCCATAATCAACCATCCCAAGCTTTTAGGTCTTTCAATGGGTGGATGTGGATCAAATATTGCGTCTGGGGTTATCCCGAAAATCCTGCATGGATGTAGTAAATTGGAACAAGTAGATTTAGCATTGGAGGATAACTTTGTATCTGACGGCATTGCTGCCATATCAGATTTTATAGGATGTAACCATCCTGTGGGTCTTGTCAAATTGAATAATATGAAGATTATAGACATAGATAGTGACATAGCTGTTTTGGTATCAGCTCTAAAACAGAACACAAAACTCTGGCAGCTAGACTTACGAAACGATGATATTACAGAGGAAGGGAAGAAAGCTCTATTAAAGTCAATGTTTGATCCAACAAATATGGATTCAATTGTTAAGTCAAATCACTCATGTATTCCATTCACATTTAAAGTCAGCCAACAAAGCCCAAAGGAATTAAGTGTTCGTGATCTCTACAATTCATCCATCACAGCTCGACGTCCAATACTGGAAAGAGAAGTGATATTTATCAACGGATTATCTATTAGTATTAAGCAGAAGATTAGGAAGAAGGTGGTATTGGCACTATGTGGAATAGATGGAGAGCTCTTTGATCTATCTCATTTCAATAATCTGCCTCTTCAGTTAATGCCACGGGTATTGGCGTTAATTCAAGAACACAGCTGGAGCAGAGTGGCTTTGGTTAGAAGTAAGCCCAATCAGTTAGAAAGAGATGCCTTGTCGAGACTACTCCATACTTTGAGGGGATGGGAGCTGCCCTTATTGTTTGAGAATTTGAGCCCTAAGAAAGGGGAAGTCGGGAAGAGGAAGAGGAAGAAGACCTGTCGTTGATATCTAATATGGGTGGGTAGAGGGTCCGTAATACTAAATTATTGTATAAATTAAACTGTGTGGCATCATCTGTGTTGGTTTACTTCTAATTCTAATCATTCTACTATGTAAATGTACACTTTAACACTTCTTCTCTACCGCCCTTCAGGACAATTGTCTTTCTTCTATATCGTGAGGCAGCATCACAATTAAACTCAATGATGTCTCTCACCTCTCCACTTAGTCTTTCTCCTTAGGGCCCCTTTAATCCTCGCGACACTCTTCTATTTTCGCAAGAGATATCTTCTGAGGAGACCTTCAAGCCATACTAGGATTTAGCGATAGAACGTTCTTCACCTGAAATTTACTCTAAGAATGCAGTGCGGTGATGTTTCCTCTACTATTCCATGCAATTGGAGGCCGCTAAAGTAGAACACAACCAATAAACAACATATCTGTATCTGCAGTTTTCAGGGGGTAGAAAGCTATGTGAGTACATAGATTGAGCATATGATGTGACTTTTTATTTTTATATCTTTTGATGTGATGTGTGATGATAGCATTGACGCTTGGTACTTCTGCTATTAACTTGTGTGTGCTGTTTGAGCTTGGAATAGAATTTTAGTGTGCTCACTACGATATATCACATCATCTCTCGCAAAATATAGGAGTTTATCTGAGTTTCTCATAATCGAATCGGAAATAGCAATACACTATCGCATCAAATTGAGAATTAGTTTACTTACATACCAAGCATGAACCAAGAGATTATTGATTTGACGGCCGATGAAGCAGCTCCGCCTCGACGCTCTATGCGTCTTGCTATAATTATACCCGCATCATATTGGATTAGTATTGGTTATACACAAGCTCAGGCCAACGCAATGGAAGAGTTACAGAATGATATTGAGAATTATCTTGATGTGGACGGAGGTGAGACAGATATGACACTTCAAGGAAAGGGTTTACTAGTACTTGTTAATCAAATTATACCTCATCATGACCTTTTGCTACCTCATTGGAAAAAGTTTGCAAATGAATTAAGAGGACGTACAACTGTGTCATGTGTACGAATACGGGGTATTAGTCTTCCACCCCCTGTGTTAGATATTGTATTTCCGGCATTACAGTCAATGAATAGTTTGATTAAACTGGTATTGTATCGAAATGGTTTGGGCAATGAGGGATACCAACGCCTCTCATCATTTCTCGAAGGGAATTCAACATTGCAAAAGCTTACTATTGTTGAGAATGTGATTGATGATATTTCAGTTGCTGGATCATTCTCACATGCCTTAAAGAATCATGCTGCACTGGAACGGTTATTCTTTAATAAATGTGGACTAGACAATATCCCTATTCTAGGGGGAATTCTCGAGGCCTGCGGAGGGATTAAAGTTTTGGGATTATGTAATTGCAATGTCGGATTGGAGGGGGTTTCTCTCATTTCAAACTTTATATGCAGCAACCATCCTACATTAGAAGTTCTCAATTTGAATCGTAGTAAGATTACAGATAATGATACACTAGTATTGGCATCAACATTGAAGAAGAACACAAATATGAAACAGTTAAACCTGATAAGAAATAATGACATTACAGAGGAAGGGGATAAGGCTCTATTGAATGCACTATATGATCCAACAAGCATGGATTCTATTGTCGATTCAAACCACACATGCGTTGCATATACATATGATGTCGAAAAGTCTTCAATCCTAGCTCAGAGACCTCACTTGGAAGTTGCAGTGTTCGCTATCAATTCGGATGATGATATTACCATTGGGCAGAAGATTAGGAAGAAAGTTATACTTGCATTGTGTGGAGTGGACGGCAGTCTTTTTGATCTATCTCATCTGAATGATCTACCTATACAACTGATGCCTCGTGTGTTAGAGTTGATTCAGGAGCATACAAGGAGGAGAATCCATAACACACCCTTGCAGTTGGAGAAAGATGCCTTATCAAGACTCTTTCATACACTTAGGGGATGGGAGTTGCCCTTATTGTTTGAGAATCTAAAACCTAAGAAGGAGAAAAAGCCGGCGGCCAGGAAGAGAAAAAGAAAGGCAAAGGCTCGTCATCGTCGTTGACGTTGATTTTCTTTGAGAGTGGAGGTTTTGTCTTTGTGCACTTGAACTTGAACTTGAATACTGCCGACTTCTTTAATGGCGTATGCAAAAGTTTAGGAAATACAACAGTAATGGTAAATAGAAATAGATAGAGGTAAAAGATAGGTGTAAGAAGCCTGCAGCTGCCGACGTAACAATCTTCTTTACTCTAGCTTCATTCCAAGTCTCTTTTCAGTACCGAGAGAATCATAAGTACTTCGTACAGATTATGATATACGAAATTTTGTTTGTTTTTGCAAGAGATGAAGTTTTTGTTGAGGCAGGCCAGGTGTACCACACTGTTGATGATTGTTGCCTCAAACAATATCGTACATACCTATCTCCATATTGTTGCAACGCCATGCTCTATAGAAGACATTGAGAGGGTGTTTATTATTACCGAATAGTAGTATCGAGGGCTAATCAATTTGTTGCAAATATTGAGCACATCTTGTGCACCAAAACTCAACTCTTCACAAAAACAATAACGAACATGATGCACAGTCAACTACCAGGACGTCCATCATTTCGTAACTCGGCAATGCATGCCGTGGCCGTTGTGCCGTTAACTATACCTTCTAAAACTTCTATTAAAGACGCTGCCACAGACGGTCGCTCGTCAACACAAACAACAAGTCATTCTGAAAAATCATTCCAACACTTGTTATCTTCATTACAAGAGTTTGCAATACAGGGTTGCAACTCACACCAGCGTACCGATTCCTCTGCTAACAATTCTAACAAAACAGCAGCATCACGAAAATGGTCAGATGAATCCTCGGAAATAACATTAGTATTACCACATTCTCAATTAACCCGACCAGGTGATTGGAGATATGATTCTACTCCATTAAAGTCACATGATTGGCAGAGCGGGTGTCAACGTATACGTATCTTTGATGGTAGAGCTGATTATTCACGAATGGCGTATGATCGTATCGGTGGTAGTGGAAGTTCTCCTAGCTCAGCTGAAAGTAAAGATTACAACAACAACGATCCATGGTCAGACCTAGAACCACACAGATCAACCTCTGCAATAATAGGTATACTAAACATGAAAGATTGTACCAATACAAAAGATTTATATATTGCCGAGGACCAATTAATTCAATGGGCTAGATTATATACTCAAGATGAAAGTATTACTTTAGATTCTAAAAAGAATAAGAATGATGAAGGAAGGGAAAGTAAAAAGATATTGATTAGATTATTTGTATTTGATTCATTTGAGGAACATTTGGCTAAAAGGTGTAATTTAAATTCAACACGGTTTGGTAGTAATCAATTAGTTGCATTTCCACCATTGGACATGTCTTCCACTTCAAGTGGGAAAGGAAGGAGTAGTACATTATCACAAATGATGGTATTACATTGGAATGTTGTAGTGAATGATTTGGCAGTGGCATTATTTCGTAATGTTGAAAAGCAGATTCGTGAGAATGATTTGTTGGGTAAAAGTTTGGTTTATAATAAACAGTCTGCCAGTGGTGGTAGTTCACATGGTAGTTCATCACATGCATCAGGAGCGGGACAAGGGGATGAACAGAGTGTACGGACTGATTCATCAGTGACGGCTGCTACAGATGATACATCACAGGTGTCAGGTGAGAGTAGCACTAATAATCAAGGTGGATTTGGTCGGTTTGCTCGGAATGCATTTGACAATACCCGTAAGGCAATTGCAAATCGTCAAGATTCAGCAACATCAAGTGGTAGTGTCAGTGGCGGTACTCCATCAACAACACCCTCAAATAATTCATCAGACAATCGACGGAACCACAAGTTGGTAACACCATTAGATTTAGATGCAACCAACGATGTCATATCTCAAATCTCATCACGTGACTTGGAGGCATTAAAACGACGTGACCTAGGTCGACGTGAGAAACGTTCTGCGGACTTATCATTATTGGCAGGATCACCCATTGATGCGTATGAACGATATACACGTGCTGCTGAATTAACACGACATTCACATGATCCATTATGGTATGCTTCTGCCTTGGAGGGGTGTGCGTGTGCCTTTGTAGCCATGGCAGATGCAGGTGGACATGGCGTTGATGAATATCTTGAGAATAATTTTCAATTACCAGAAGAGATTATGGCATTGGCTATAGCACAGGGTGTTGCCGCGGGTGCAGACTTGGGTGATGGACGGGGTAAGACAATGACTGTGGACAGGACTAAAACGACATTACCCCAGGCGGTAACCGCGTTAGTTGAGGAGGCAATGAGTGTATTATGTCGTCATGAGAAGTTGGCACCATTACATGCCGGATTATTAATGAAGTTGGCAGAATATGTCCAGGAAGAGGAGGAGGGACATTTACGTTGTAGATGGGGTGAAGGACAGTATTGTTATGGCGGGGATTTAAATTCAAGTATATATATGACGGGTGATTGTATTCCACCACGGTGGGAAAGAACTAGTGTATCTAAACTTGATTTGCGGGGTACTGAAGTACATGATATGTTGGCACTAGATTCAATTGAACGGGGAAGAAAGTTTACGGAATTGTTACATAGGGCAGTTTCTGTTGGTGGATTGGATGATCGTAGTAGAGCAGATGTTGCGGCGGCATGTGCACGTGCTTGTTTGATGGGGACTAAGGAGACGAAATGGGGTGATTCTGTAAATGACAAGTCTGAATCTCGTCTTCGCTTCCCTCGTAAGGCTGCATTCTTCACCTTAGTTGGAGCAGAGGCCATGACAAGATGTCAAAGTGATGATGCTACTGAACGTGCATCAAGTTTATACCTTGCTGCATCTCATTTATACTCTCGAATGGGGAATGAGTTTGAACATGGAGATGAAGGTGTTACGAGATATGGCTGGGCGACACTTCGTGCCGCGGCACTTCAAGGTCTTTCATCCCAACCTGCTGATAAGGAGGTTGCAGAAGCAGCAACGGAGCTTCTTGTTGCACTGCTTAATGAAATATCGGCTAATCAACGACCTCTGTTACCACCCCAGATGATGCCTGGTGAAGACCATACCAATTACAACATGGCCAGTGGTAGTTTTGATTCAGGTGATTATAACCGTGAATTATCCATTGGTGATGATTCTCAGCATGGCACGAAAGGAAATCAATCAGATGCTAAACAGAAACATGTATCAAGGCCACTGGCATCCATGAATAAAACACCCTTCTTTACACAGGCACCCCCATCTGCTCTTACTCTATCCCAATCCAAATGGTTGGAGGATGAGCCGGTACCTCATGTGCTGTTACCATTCGGAGATAATAATGCCAGCAACATGATGACGGCAACTATCAATGCAGAGAACAAATCCTTCATAGACCGATCGGCTGCATTATCCTCCACTGTTACTTCCATGAGCTGTGTAACAGCTCGTATCAACTTTGAAAAGTGTGCACGAGTGCAACAGATTTGTATGTCAAACATTAAAGATATACGTCAACAAATGGGAGCCTCCTCGGATCAAGACGCTGGAACTATTGGGGTATACGACGAGGGGAATGATGACGAATCATCCCTACCTCCTCCACTTATCATTACATCGGCAAAGATTGTCAAGGGTGATGCACACTTGTTACTTGAGAGGACGAAAGCACTTGGTTACTCTGCCAAGTTTGCAACACATTCAATGTCCACTTTCTTTAATCCATATGCCAAGAAACAGAAGGATGCCAAGGAAAAGAATGAAATCAAAACAACTTTAATCGCCGAGGGTGAAGAGAGAACCATCATGATCGAGTTTAAGAATCGACTAGCAGTTCCCCTTGTTGTGCCATCATGTCAGCTTGAGTTTGAAGGGAAAGGAGCTGATCGTATCGAGGCACCTCCGCTTTCCTTCACGGTGCCGGCCAAGACTACTTCATTTGCCGTGCACTTCCCATTTATTGTGTCCGTTTCAAAGACAGATACACCTAGGGAGGAGAAGAATCAAAGCAAAGAGACAGAAGGAGAAGAAGAGGTGGTCATTCCAGATCCTGACATTTTTGATGTTGTTGGACTTCGTGTAACCTGTCTTAACCGTACATTTCCAATTCGATTGGGCAAGTCGGAAGAAGAAGTCAAGAAGGTTGACAAGGAGATTGAAATTCCTCAACTTCCTCCATCGGCTTCTGTATACCAACGAAGCAATCATACTCAACCAAAGAAGGATGAGCAGCAGATGGTGGTCCGTCTCGAATCTGTTCCGGCCCAACCCAACCTATTGATCTCATTTGCCGCCTCTCAATCTCCAATGGATGAGGAGGCCTCTGTACCCGTGCACTTGAGTGATGGTGAAATCTTTACTATCCCACCATTCCGATTAGAGAATGACTTTGGCAGGAGTGGTATGGGAGAGATTGAACGTCTACAAGTCCTAGCGGTAGGTCTTCCGGGTATTCCCGATGAAACATTGTTCGATACTGATGCCCTAGCCGCTAAACTTGAAGAGGAGGAAGATGTTCTAACAGAAACTGATTCAGAAGCAGACGAGGAAGAGTTTGAAGAGATGATGGAGTGTGATGGACTCCCTCCTCTCAAGATGAATGTAATAGCAAAGGGTCTAAATCTCAAGAGTATCAATGATAAGAGTAAGAACAAGGGCGAAGGGAGTATTGTCAAGTTTCAGATGGCGGCCACACATGATATGGGTGACCAATTAGCCAACGGTGGCAATGTTAGGATTCGTTTCCGATATCGTGGCCCCTCTCCTAATCCAGCAACTGAGATTTGGAGGAAGAGAGAGGTCAGCTTAAGAATCATCCGCGTCAAAGGGCCAAGGATATCATCATTGACTTTCCGATCTGATCTTAGTTGGGGAAGTTCGTACACGGAATTGTGCAATTCATTAGTGAAGCAACGACGACGTCTTGATGCTGCACCGAAATGGGAAAGTAGCAATAATAGACACCGAGAACTATCCCGATCTCATTCCTTCGGTTCACGAGATGTAAGCGGCTTAGAACCAGTAGTTTCAAGTGATGAAATTGATGATTCAATCTTGAATAGAGTGGGTATGGATCAGGGTGTTCATGTTTCTTCGGATGAAGTAGTACTGCTCATGGCAGTGGCCAATGAAACAAACTCAACGATTATATTGTCAAATAGGAAAGGTTTAGTTGGTGGATTCGAAGGCAGTCCAATGCCAACGGTACGGATAACATCGGGTGTTAGTGTTAAGATCCCCGTCGTTATACCTCGTATTGACCGCTTTGATGAAGATGGAGAAGTGACAGATCTTGCTGCCGAGCTTGTGTCAAGAACTGCATTACAATGGGAGAGTGAAGCCGTGGAGGGAGCAGATGGAACAGAAAAGATTAAGAGGACTGGCAGGGTTAGAATTCCATCCCGTTGCTTAAGGGAGATTATCGTTGAGCACAAGTCATTTGCTTCACGTATTTGTAAACCTCCGGTATCTTTGAGTGTTAGTGTTGGTGGCGAATCAAATCAATCGGAGCTTTCATTACCTCTTGGATCAGCAATCCAAGTTGATGTCAATATGTGTGTTCAAGGTTAGTGAAATCTGTTGTTCTTTTGATTTTGCTCATATCATATGCACTAACTTTCTATATTACGGATCTAAAGATTGGGTACCGGCAGATGTAATTGCCAAATGTAAAGTGACTCTTGAGTTCTGTTGTGCTGAGAAACAACCTGGAAACAGTTCATCTATCAATCAAGGTAGAATGCCATACATGTGGTGTGGTCAACTCCGAAGGACTATTGATCTATCTGACAAGAATGAAGATCAAGATAAAAGTCATTTGGCACGAATTGCCTTCTTCCAAAGTGGTGTGTTTGTTGTATCCGTTTGTGCCAAAGTCTCTTCTCAGGATGCTCCATCAGGCATTGAAGAGTCATGGTGGGCTCCACATGCCAAGATTGTACGAGTTGAGGAGCTAGAGCAATAGGTAGGGACATTGTTCATTTAGTAGTAAATCTTCCATCTCATGTGCAATCTCAATTGCTACTCTCACTAGTACTAGAATTAGAGCGTGTTTATGCTCTCCCTCCATATCCTACCATATATTTGATTCTTTCTGTGTTTGCAATGGAAAACCAGGGATCTTATGCGAGGTATGATGGTATGTTGGCAATATCGAGCGCTCCAATTGACGAGAGTTATGATGATGCAAAGTCAATAGAGTTACTGGAAAAAATGCTTTTTGTCAAAAAAAAGATACCGAGTGGAATAATTAGTTAGTAGTTGAATAAAGGGGTGGCTATTGCAAATTGCAGTATATCAAGGGCATTAGCAAGCGCCTCAAACCACTGGCCATTTCACTCGTTATTATCTAGCGCGTTGTACAACTTATAATGGAGTAGAACAAGATATACACAAGATATGAAGAACAATCATCAAAGACAAAACTCAACAACAAAACAATACCCACAGACTTCTTCACCCTCTAACGATATACCAATATTAACACGATGGACACTAAACTCCAATAATACAATAACTGGATATATATCCAACTCGTCAACTATCAAGGATGGTAATAAAATAACAACATCAGTGATCACAGGTAGTACCAATGGCGGATCAATTGTTGAAACTAAATCTAATTCCAAGTACTATTTGAGTGTTAGTACTGTTGTTCCTAAAAGACAAGGACGAGGGATAATACGAAGTAGTAGTTATATACCTTCTTCTGACGTGAGTGTTGCATCAAGTTTGAGTAGTGCTGCATCGTCAGTACAATCTCGTGCATATCAAGCTATTAGAGGTGGATCTGAATCGACCGCTAGAAAATTCTTCAAACTACCACCCAAGATAAGAAAGCTTATACTCTTCAGTCTATTGATATTAATTGCAACATTGGTTACACAAAATCTACAAAGAGAAATGCAATCATTTAACATCAATACTACCGAGTTATCATCCATTGATAGACCAATCAGTATATGTGATCGAATGGCACCACTCTCTCATGAAGATGATATTAGAATTACACAAAAGTATAATTCACAATGTATGATGAACAAGAGTCCACCACAAAATACTACATTGTTACTACTTGGCAGTGAGAAGTCAACATGGGGACGTACCGGTAATAATCTTATTGAGTTCTTACATGCTATGCAATATGCAAAAGATAACAACATGATCGTTGGCATTATGCAAGTATCATGGCCTACCTATATGATTACACAAATGTGGATGTCTATACAAACTAATGTCCGGAATAGAGGTACACCAGAATGTGTAGATGATGGTACAATTCAATCAGCTAGAGCATGTGACCGTGCAATTGTTAGATCCAAACAACGAGTACAAGCTATAGACGAATGGATAACATTATTTGAATCATCATTCTGTATTAAGATTCTAAATGAAGAAGATGATTTATCACAATATGAACAAGTTGTTACACTATCAACTAAAGATTTATTTGAATATCAACATGAATACACAGTAACTGCTACTGATAATAGTGGTTTTACTGACTATGTCGAATATCAAAGTCATATTATACGTACATTATTCAAACATTATAATAATGGTATTGGTATTAATATGCATAATGAGCCAGTGGGTGATATGTGTTCAGTATTGAATGCAATGTTTGGTAAAGATAAGGATACAATCATGTATTCCGTTATCCATTCACGATCATTGGAAGGATTGCCCGGACAACGAATGTTAGCCAAGATTGCTGAAAGATCGGGATGTGACCCAATGGCTGCATTAGATATGAATCCACATTATGTCAAATCAGTATTAAAACCCGCGGGTATGTTGGGATATCCAATTATATTCATTACCGATAATCAACGTCCAGAGATATTACAAAAGTTACTGGAGGATGTACAGTTAGGACCACATATACGATTAATACCCGAGGAAGCAAGTTGGCTGGGAGGAGATATTACTATAGCAATCATGTCAACGATATTTATTGGTAATCCAGCATCAACATTATCAGGATTTATAGCCAAAAGTCGGGTAGCATTGGGATACAAGACAAATTACTTGTTTCGAAGAAAAGTTGATGAGGGTACACAATGGTACGAGGGAAAATGGTTTAATGTATGTGATCATGAATGTATCTTTAATAAGAATGTGATGAGAAGTATGGCATAAGCTACATTACCATTGGTCGATCCGTAGAGAAGGGAACTGTTTCATTTGTCCTAGCAGCACAGCATGTCTCCAAGGCACACTACCAAATGATCGACAGGGAATAGGGATGAGCTAGACAATCTACTAAATAATATATGCATGAATTGAATTAGAATATTTTACCTGCTGCTCAAACCACAACCTTTCCAATACCTATTTCCACACTGCCATTGAATTCCATACTCATGGTCAGCTTTCTCCGGCTTCATTGACATTCATTGCATTAGATACCTAATACCTATTCATATGTACTACATTATTTTCCTCCCAAACATTCCCCTCCCATATAATCTTAGACGGAAGGGATATCACCCTTCTTAATCTGCACACCAACCCCATTCTCAACGTCGATAATCTCAGTTGCCCAACAGTATTCACCCGTTAATCCATCCTTTAGAATCCCCTTGTTCTTGACTTTACCACTCTTTACTACCTCGTACAAGGTTAAAGTTCCAACATCCATATCAAGTAGCAATCCCAAAGTAGTATTGGATTGATGCTCCCAGTGAAGCCAATCTGGCTGAATTTGACGCTTATTCTTCTTTGTATCCCACGTTTTACCTGTACCATCAGACCACAAACCTTTAGTACTCCTTGCCCCCTTCGTTAGTTCCGTCATACACGTGTGAACATTACCCTCACCCCAGCGGTCAGGTGTCTTCTGAAGTAAATTCTCATACTTATCCCAAATTGGTGAGAATTCACTACCCTTTCCTTTCAAATCCGTAAGAGATATAGGCCTCATAATACCCATGTATACTAAACCCATTTCGCAACCACTACGTTCAAATGTAACAAAGTGATTTCCTGTACGCATAATTGTATTGCTCAATGCAAGAGCTACGCCTTTTCCACAAGTACCCACACTTGATTTATCATCGTTATCATATTCTAATTCGTTACACTCAGGTACGAATTCAAATATCAACTCATCGGTATTGATGTTAGTTCTCCAATGATGTTTTGAAGAATTCTCCATCAATACATCATTGATACTACGTTTCTTCGTATTGTTTTCGGAGGACGACATAATTGTACTAGTATTGTTATATTATATAATTTAATATAAAGAATGTTTTAATTATTAGAACACGACGCCAACAAGCTCAGGATCAGGAGGATGTAATAGAATGGACAGTAGGTAAGAGATAACGCGAATGGAACAGCAAGGAAAATATTCTGTTTCATCGCTAAAGTTTATTCATAAACGGAAAATTTCCTCCTCATTGTAGCAAGAAGTAAGGAAGCAAGCTATCGGCGGGGCTCCAACGATGAAGTCCGTACTATCCAAACTAACCACCAAAAATAATGGCACTACAACTACTAAACAATCAGACTTAATACCCGATAAACTTGAAAATGGCATAGAAGACATGTTCCTAGGTGATAATTTACATCCAACATTCTCAACTTTTTACACATTAACTAAAAAGTTACAAGGTGGATCATATGGTACTGTATGGATTGGTATGCATAACTTACGTAAGAGAGAGTATGCTGTGAAGGTTGTTGATCGGAGGTACGTTGTGCTGAAGTTATTATATGTGTTGCAATGTATATCGCATGAATTTATAGGCATAGATGGGGGCTCATCTGTTTTAGTTGCAATGTCTCATATGTCCTTATATCTTTCTATACACTAACACAACATATAACAACAAATATATAAACCATATATACAGTAAATTAAGCAAACATGACGATGAGGCACAAATCCAAGAGGTGGAAATCTTACGCTCCCTTAATCCAAATGCACATAAAAAATCGAAACAAACCTTCAATTCATCAGATACAGACACAAAAGATAATGGTATAATCAACATTATCGACTTTTACCCCTCACCTGATAAATATCATATTGTAATGGAATTAGCACGTGGTGGTGATGTATTCGATCGATTAGCCAAACGAAAGGTTTACACTGAAAAACATGCCCGAGATTTAGCAAAGCGTATGTTAGAAAGTATTGCCTTCCTTCACTCCAAGGGAATTGCACACCGTGACATCAAACCTGAAAACTTATTACTAATGGATGAGAATAGTGATACACAATTAAAACTGGCAGATTTTGGATTTGCACGAAAATTTAATATGGATCGTCCAGATGATAGTATGAAAACTAAATGTGGCACGCCAGCATTTGTCCCACCCGAGTTGGTATTGGGTAGGAAGTATGGACCCAAGTGTGATGTTTGGAGTGCAGGGTGTACTTTGTTTATGTTATTGGTGAGTTTGTGTTGTGCAGGAGGGTTTATAATTTGTTTTGGTGTGTTTATTGTTGCTCGTGTGATGTGTTTTGCTCACATCTTATGCACACTTTTTATGTATTCAGTCTGGTCGAGCCCCATTCAATGCCAAAAAGGCTGGTAAGAATGCCATGTTCCGTGCCATTAGGGCTGGTGATTATGTCTTTTATGACGATTACTGGAGTCATATTAGTATGAGTGCCAAGAAGTTAGTTCTAAGTATGTTACACGTCGACCCTAGTGCCCGTGTATCCGCCGAGGAGGCTTTGAATTCAGAATGGATGTTAACAAAGGATGATGATTTAAGGAGGAAGAGTTTGGATAAGGGATTGGCAGAGATTATTAGTTTCAATGCAAGGAGGAAGTTGAAGGGGGCAATGAGTGCTATCCTCGTTGCCGTAAGTGGAAAGTTTTGGAATATAGAAACTTCCGCCTTTTCGAGGGAAGAAATGCATGGATCAGAGACTGCGGTCGATGGGAGTTGCAAGGATTGCGAAGAAGATAGCAAAGACTACTCTCCGCCCACATTTGATAAGTTGTACAACCTTGATAGCAAAATACAGGAGGGTGTACAAGCCACGGTATGGCAAGGTACATCGACGGCGACAGAAAAGACATATGCCATTAAAGTTGTGGAACGAGAAGATTTAACACAAGCCGAAGATGCCGCAGTACTTAATGAGGTATCTATATTGAGGAGTTTACGTCACAAGCATATCATTCCACTGCTCGACTTCTTTGAGACGCCAGAGACTTTCTACCTGGTCATGGAGAAGTGCAACGGCGGTGATGTGTTGGACAGGGTGGCTGATATTGAGCAGTATTCCGAGAAGGATGCCTGTCAATTATCTCGGGGACTATTGCAAGCTGTTCAATATATACATCAGCGTGGTATTGCCCATCGGGACATCAAGGTGAGAATCTTCATATGTTTTATATGTATGTGTGATGTTAGTTTCTAATGTCTCATCTCTCCCTCCATTACCCCTGCCTTTTTGTTAGCCTCAAAACCTATTACTTAAAAGTAATGCTGACAATACATCAGTAAAGATATGTGACTTTGGGTATGCAAAAAGGGTATATGTACCCAACTCCTTAACAACATTATGCGGTTCATTACATTACGTCGCCCCAGAGCTACTCAAGAATCATCCCTATGATGAGAGTGCTGATATGTGGTCAGTTGGGGTTGTCATGTTCTTCCTCTTGGTCGGCTATTTACCCTTTCATCATAAAGATCAGAACGAGTTGTTCAAGATCATTCGTTTGGGAAAGTACACCTTTGATCCTAGTTACTGGTCAGGTATATCGGAAGAGGCCAAACAACTTATTACCAGTCTCTTGGATGTTGACCCCACAACACGTTATTCAGCAACAGAGGCATTAGAATCAGATTGGATTACAAACATGGAGGAAGAGCTACTTGCACAGCACGATCTTAGAAACAGTTTAGGAGGTATATCTCAAGAGTCAACTCGTTTAAAGGGTATGAGAAGATCTGTTCAGTGGAAGAGTAAAGGTGCCAATCTTCTTGCCGATCGAATGTCAAGTCTTACTTGTGATGAAACTATGGTAGATGTATCTACCTTATCTGTTGATATTAAGAGTTAGATAGTACCTTAACTTAAAGTGTATATTATACAGGGACTTATTATGTCTCTATGCCATACTCCTCATTATCTTTTTATCGAAGATGCTCAACTGATCACCAACGTCAATCCAATCTCCTTCGTCTGTTTTTCTTCGGAATAAGTAGTTTGTATCAAACCCTAAAGCTATGCGAGACTTGGCAATGAATCCTGAAAATGTAGACGCGGGGTTTCCTATGAACACCGTCGACATGATTGCCACACTCATGTCTCCTCCAACCCAGCTTGCTTCTTCTGGTACCAATTGTATTTGGGGTGCAATCTCTGGATCTGCTTGTAGTTTTTCTAATATCTCAGGACGTTGATTATCAGTAATGAAGATGATTGGATGATCCAGCATACCCAGTGGCTTTAAGATTGCCTTGATGTATTCAGGTTCCATATCTAATGCCGCCTTGGGATCACATCCTGAAAACTGTGCAACCCGTGCCAATAATCGTTCTCCGGGTGGCCCTTCTAATGACCTACTGTGTATAACTGAATACATTGCCGAGTCTTTGTTATCTCCAAACATGGCATCTAACACGGAACACATGTCTCGAACCGGACGGCTACGCATATTGATCCCGACGCCCTTGTTGTATGATCTGAATAGAGTTCGTATGTTGTAAGTCTGGAACTCGACATATTCATCTATGCCGCCAATCTTAACATCGTGTTGGAAGACGAATAGATCTCTAGTTTCCATCCGAACAATCTCCTTGTACTGATCCAAGTCCTCTTCTTGGACAACATTGAGGCAAAATGCCTTCTCAAATGATTCAATCCATTCCAATACGGCTTTTACACGATCTGAGGAGTGTCTACTATTCCCCTCGTTATCTTGAATTGCCATCCACATTTGAGTAATTGCGTGTAATGCCCAACTTCCCTGCATGATCCCCACTACTACATTCTTGTCTTTGGCATACTGTAATGCATGTAGAAACTCAATCAAGTTGTTTCCCGTTCGACCATATGTCTTTGATCCTTCCAAGAGTAATAATGATGTATCTTTGGGCTTGCCACGATTCCTACTAGCACATTCTAATGCATACTTGTTCATGACTCTCACGTCTTCTTCGTGTGGTATAGGTGACATACGACCGCATACACTCATGGGCTCGACGTTGATTTGATCTTTGATATCATGTTTAATGGGCTCGACATTGTTTTGGTCAGCTGTATCATGAATGGGATCAGGCTCGGCAACTTCAATGGGCTTGATTGGCGTCTTGTGCAGTTTATACTGAACCTTGTCGGGTGCAGTAATACCTTGATCTGCCCAGGCTATTCTTGTATCTAACGTTCGTGTATAATCATTCGATCCAGGCACGATATCCTTATTCATTCGTACCCTCATGGTCCTAATGACTCTGCCCCAATTACTGTTGTATTCACCAATGAAGGTCTTCGCTTTGGACAGTATCATCATATCAGCAATACTTGCAATGTTACGATGATATCTAGCAAAGCAATTATCATTCTCTGCCGACTCTTCACTTGGTTTCTCACCATCACCATTCAAATGAAAGGCACTAACCTCATTCGTTGGATTGAAATAGAAGGTCAATTCATGACAATCATTCCAAAGTACAGTATTCTCATTCAAGTGAGGTGCATCCAAATTATCAATCTCTTGTTTTATAACAATTGGGTCATCGGTTGCAATGTATACATTATGTTTCATCACTTCTAGCTCACCCGTAACCTGATTGGTCTGGCATACCTCACTTCCATCCCACATACTCAAATAATGAGCAAATGGTACATAATCAAAAGGCAAATTATCCATATCAGTATATCCCTGAGATTTCCAATATCGTTCGACTTCACCCCGTGCTTCCGATATTAACTTATCACCTCGTCGTACATGAATGGCCGAATACTCATAATCTAATGGCAAGTCAAATGATCGTAAAAACAATCCAGTATCACGTGCAATCCAGGGTTGTAACATCATAAATCCAGCCTTGTTTAATAATCCTAATATATAATCCCAAATCTGTTGCCGATCTGTTATAGTTGTGAATATCTCAGCTTCGTCAGACGAAGCACCCATATTCATTGCCCATTGTTTTGCCACATCGACAGTATACGTATCAACTGTAGGAAAGTATGCCGCCGCAGCTTCCAATTGTCCCCGGACATCTAATGTACGAAAATACTTACGTATCTTACCCCCACTTGTTATTATTACATTCGATGTACTACCATCCAAGTTTGTACATGTTATTTCATTATATGTCCCATCTGGATTTTGACTATCATGTTGATATAACTTGACCCAATCTGCATAATCATACGTTGTTGTTCCATCTCCAGCATTATCACTAACACTACGACAATTCTTGGGTATAGAACAACCATTCGTCAAGTATGATGGTTGATATATTAATCTTGAATAACCCAATGGAAAATCATTCCGTATACTCCATTGTGCATTCGAACTTGATGGTTCACCAATCTGTACATTAATACCCATTGCTTCATGGAATGCATCAATCGGACAACCGAATTGACTACCACTTGCATACTTGTTGCCTTCTAATATTGGATATTCTAATAGTAACATGGAACGGTCCATATAGGTTGATGCAGTGATTGCCATAATGTAGGTATTAATTTGTGATCCATGACCATGCTCGGCAAAGTAATCTGGCATGTATATGAATAATCTTGAACATTTGGGATTAGGTTGTTGTTGTTGAGATGTATATGATTTGCTATTTGATAAGGCATTTGATTCGATTGTTGTATCAATATCTTGCAATGCTTGTAAGTTTGTATATAATGCTGAATCTTTTAATGTGTATAAAGTAGAAGAAGAAGAAGATGATGATGTACTGTCATCCTTGTCAGGTTCAATGATGGCAGACTTTTGTTTGAGATATAATCGATCTAATTGGAAGATGGATGGTCCCAACTCCTTAACTCTTTTCTGTTGTATGACGACACCACTGCCACTATCATTCTCAAGACCAGAGAGTTGTTCGTTACTCCTTGCACCTCGAATACTTTGCATAGCCTCTCGTTGTTTATTATTGTTATCAAAGTTGCCACTCATGATCTCTTGCTGCTGCTCAAACTGATCAACTTGCTGCTGCCGCTGCTGATCCATCCAAACATTATCACTAACATCATTAACATCATGCACTCCAGCATAATCACTTCTAACCTCCACTCTACCACCAACTTGGTTAACACGATGTTTCATTAAAATAACATAATTCAATAAAACCAAAATACCAATACTAACCACACTAACTATACTCATCACACTTCTATATCTAAATGGTAAGGATATATAATATTTAGCAATTTGTAATATAGTCTTGTTGTGGAAGAGAGTTTCGGAAGTTTGCCATGTTTTGGCAGTACTTTTAGTTGCATAGGTATGCTTGGTGGAGGTACGTGAGATTGTAGAGGCGGATATTGATTGATGTGATGTGGTGTTTGGATATGGATTGTAATTTGATCTTCCCCCTCTTCCCCTTTGTGTATTAGTTGAAGGTTTATTATTCTTTGAAGTAGTGAACTTATTCCGTAATCTAGATAATATAGATGAATCTTGAGATACTATCGTACTCCTACTGGCAATACTTGGTGCATCCCTCCCTTCCCTCCCTCCTCCGACATGATTATAACTACTACTACCTCGTGAATGTTTACGATGCAATCCAATTGAAGAATGACTCTTTTTATACCCCAAGAATCCTGATATGTCACCTAAACTATCATTTCCTTCATCGTTATCATTGCTATCATCATTACTAGCACGTCTTCTTGAATGATATCCTGTTAAGGATGGTGGATCTAACTTCTTATTGTTACCGCCAAAGTTATCATTTTTAATTTGTTCTAGTATTGATGTTGTTACCGAGTTGCTGCTTTCATTTTGAGAAGGTTTGGTGTTGTTATTACTTCGCTTGCTTTTGTTATTACTTCGCTTGCTTTTATCACTACTGTGAGACTTTTGACTCATTGTATTTCTATGGTATTATATAGAGTATTAAGTATTAAGCTTAGGGCTTAGATGGATAACGCGGTCATCATTGCAGAGTTGAGTTGAAAAAAAAATGCAAAATGTCAAAAAATAAGGATACCATTGAATAGTTATCATGCATGGCGAATGGCGTTACTCCCCTCTGCTACCTACGGTGGTGGGATAAATAATAGACTCCTCCGGTGTAAGCCTCATAACCTTATATCATCCCGATCTACTAAGCTATACGTAGTAGACATGATGATAATAGAGGAATAGTGAAAGAGTGATATCACACCGACGCTATGGGCAGCTACTATGTACTATTCGAGAAAGAGCGTTAAAGCTGATTAAGATGATATATTGGTAGTATCAAGTGTTCTAATTGACGACTATAACTTGTTTGAGAGATTAGGCTTATGGTCAGTATCAATGTGTATACCTCCCTACTTTCCATATCGACATAGTTTCACTTTTCACTTTCACCCAAACATACATACAAACACCGCCACACTTCTTCGCTTTACTCCTTGGTACCCTCGGCAGCATCATCCGCCACCTGACTAACCTGACTCCACGATCCATCCAAACCCTCCTTCCAAAGTGTCACAGTTGAATCACCACTACTAACAGCTAGAATATTACCCGTAACACTCCAACTAACACGCCAAACCGGATCATCAAATGTATGCAATACCAACGGTGTCCACTTCTTATTATCATCACTCGTTTCTTCTTCAGTACCATTATCACTACCCTGTTTCCAAATAATAACAGTCTTATCTTCTGAACAACTTGCAATAATACTCCGGCCGGGGATGACATTAGGTGCCCATGCCACATCCCGTACCCAATCTTTATGTCCTGAATCTGCGGCAGTAGTAGTGATATCAAATGATTCTTGTTCCCATATACCAGTTGATGTATTCTTAACCCATATACGTATACCGTTATCACTACCACCTGTTGCCAATCGTGGTGGTTGAGACTGTACAGCTGCTGTACCAGTATCACCCTCACCATTACTTGGAACAACACCATACGGTGCCCACGAAACAGCATTCACACCCAAAGGAGTATCCTTCAAATATTCCACAGTCCATGAATCATCCGGTTCGTGACTTAATACACTCACTCTACCATCGGAACTAGCCGCGGCCGCTACTAATCCATACTCATGCGGTGCAAACTCCACACTATTCACTGAACTATCATGTAATCCAATAAATGACTTAACATTTACCCATTCACCGGGACGTGATTCACGATGGATTAATACCGATGAATCGAATGATGCCGAGGCTAATATTGATCCGTACTTGGGATGTGACCATGATAATTGATAGATTGGACCGGAATGTCCTGTTAATGTTGCATTGGGTGTGTAGGAATTACCTGATACGTCGTATACTTTAATTGTGCGGTCTAGAGAGTTGGTTGGTAATTGTGTTGGTGTAATTTGTTATATTGTTGTTTGTTAGTGGTTTGTTTTTAAGGTAGATTTAGATGAAACAATATGAGATTATGAGATATACAGCAGTTCCATATGAAGACATCGAAGGTTAAAGTTATTCGACACAATACCGCACCAAATCGAATTACTGAACAATACCATATAAACACCAACAAACCAACCAAAACATATCAACTACTCACCAGATGAACTAGTTGCCAATTTGGTACCATAATAATCCAACTGTGCATCATGTACCTATAAATATATATTAGTGTAATAACAAGTTTAATACCAATTAATATATGTTAGAAATATAAGAAGATAGACAATCATAACAGACAACAGATGATTCATAAACAAGTTGGTAACAAAAGTTTTTAAGATAAGGTGGCATAGTATGGTATATAGAGAGATAGGGAACGTACCATATCATCATGTTGTGTATCAACATAAATCGGCGCTGGTTTACTACTCTCCACTACAGGTTGTTGTTCAGGCTGTACTACATTAACATTGGCATTGGCAACAGGCTGTTGCATTTGAGTTTGTTGTTGCGTGTATTGAGATTGTTGTGGTTGTTGTTGTTGGTATCCATATTGTTGCTGCGGTGCGCCGTATTGTTGTGGCGGCTGTTGCTGTTGGTTATATCCATATTGAGATTGTTGGGGTTGGCCTCCTTGGCCGTATGCACTGTACATCTTAGTAAGTGTATTAGTAGCAATATGTAGGCGCTAAGATGTCTCATTTACTCTGGACTCCCTATTATTCCCATTTTTCTAGTAGTATGTAGTGTAGTAAGTGCAAGAGTAGTGCCAACTTGACGAAATGTAACAGTGTAAGCATAGATATTTTATCTGTGTAGCATGTATGTTTGTTTTTGGGTTGTACGGTAGTTGTTAGCTTGAGAGAAGAACCTGAAATTTAGTATAATGTTCCCTTATTTCATTATTGTCTTATTATTGTTAGTGTTGCCAACATTTATTATTCATGTACCTACTCATACACTAACGATATCCACGTTTACTTGATTTATTAGTTTAATTCTATACTATATATCCAACAGAGTATGTCATTAGATAGCGATTAGATGAAACCCGCGAGTGAGACAAAATTCTGTACAACAATTGAAATTAACAATTACCAATCATATTAAAATATTAAAATAAAGACAAGTAGATCGGCATTGTCCTGCATCATCCAACAGATTATCTAATTACTAAACAAAATGAATCAACAGAATAATCAGCCCGTACGTCGGTCAAGGCGTCTTGCTACAATTATCCCCGCATCACATTGGGTTAGTATTGGTTATTCAGAAGATGATGCTCAAAGAATGGAATTACTACAGAATGATATGAAGAGATATTGTGATGGGGACGATGCTAAAATTGATCTAAGAAGAAGGTCTGGTGCTATTCTTCCTCACCATGACATGATGCTTCCTCTTTGGCAAAAGTTATTTAAATCGTTAAGTACACGTGCTACTTTTGAAGATTTTCGAATCGCTGCCATTAGCATGCCCGAATCAGTATTAGATATCATGCTTCCATCACTACAGTCAACTAATAATTTGACTAAAATGTCGATACGTAATGCCAACTTGGGAAATGAGGGATTACTTCGACTAGCAGATTTCATCAAAGAGAATTCAAGTTTGGAACAACTCGTCCTAGGCTATGAAACAATTAACGATCTTTCTGTTGCCGCTTCCTTCTCGGATGCCTTAAAGAATCATGCTACGCTGAAAAATTTGATGCTTAATAAGTGTGGACTAAACAATATCTCTATTCTAGAGGAAATTCTTGAGGGTTGCAGAGGCATGGAGGGTTTGGGAATCGTAAAGGATGGTTTCGGATCTGAGGGGGTTGCTCTCATTGCAGACTTTATACGCAGCAACGAAAGTATAGAGACACTTCTATTGACAAATAATGGAATATCAGACAATGACACATTAGTATTGGCATCTGCATTGATGCAGTGCAGCACAAATCTCATACGGTTGGACCTACAGAACAATAACATTACAGAGGAAGGGGAGAAGGTTCTACTCAAGGCACTATATGATCCAACAAGTATGGATGCCATTGCGGAGTCGAACCACACATGCAAACCATACACATATGATACCAGTAAGTCTTCAATAGTTGCTAAACGGTCACAGACTGAAGTTTTGAGGATAAATGGAAAGATCACGAGCATGACTAATCAGCAGAAGATTAGAAAGAAAGTAGTATTAGCACTATGCGGAGTAGACGGGGAACTCTTTGATCTGTCCCATTTCAATGATCTACCTCTACAATTGATGCCTCGTGTGTTGGAGCTTATTCAGGAGCATAGCTCGAGCAGAAAGAAGCGGTCGACAGTACGCCCGACCAGTTAGAAAAGGATGCATTATCAAGACTCTTTCATACGTTACGGGGTTGGGAGTTGCCATTGTTGTTTAACAATTTACGTACCGAAGTACCCACTGGAAGGAGAAAGAGGAGAAAGACCTGCCGTTATCAATGAATGGGCACTGCCGACTTGACTTCGGGTTTTTTTGCATATGCACAGAAGAAGAATGTCTGTCTTTTGGGATTTGATTCTAGGATATGAACATGATAGCGACTAACCAACTTGATATTACTATAGATAACGCTAAGCTGATATGGAACCATCCACGCTCCAGTTACTCTACTGTCTCATTATTGTACTTATGTTGGTTGCCGTGAAAGAGATCATCTGTACATAACGATCTAAGTGTACGATAATTGTACGATACGATACGAAAAACTGGTTGTTGATACTTACTTCCTATTGCTATTGAATTATCGTAAAGCTAAAGCATGAGTGGTAGAGGACGATCATCAAACAACAATGGAGGAGGAGGCCGGGGCCGTGGCCGTGGCAGAGGTAGATCCAGTGGAGGTCGAGGAGGTAGAAATCAACATCCGCGAAGTGCACCCACAACACCAATGAAACAAAGGGGCAACAATGGATATAATAATACTTATAGATCACAAAGTACAATGTCATCAGGAGCATACAATAGACAACAACGTCCAAACAATAATAATTCAAGGTATGATAATAGTGATAAGAAGGATGGTGAAAAGGGGTATGTTATTATGTTATGGTTTTGTGGCATATGATATGTGTCACTCTTTTATAATTGCAACTCTCACCAATCCTATATCAATCAATATTTAGGGCATCTGCTCATACTGTATCAGAAGAATATCGTATACAGCTTACCTCTCTTCTATTGTAAGTTCTATATTTGTGTTCATATCATGAGTTGTATGTCTGCATTTTAATTCATATGATGTGTCCATTCTCCTAATACTATATCATCTGCTTACAGAAACTTACGCGAAACTGACAAAGAATCAATAACACTACCAGCTAATCTTACCAATACACAAAGAAAGTTTGTACATGAACTATCCAAACAAATGGGCCTCAAGTCCAAAAGTCATGGCAAGGGTGAACAACGTCGTATAACTGTTAGTAAAGTTACTTCTAGTTCAGGTGGATTAATGATGATGGGGGGTAATAATAATCCCAATCAAACTAAAGATAAGAAGAAGGATGAGAATTCGTTACCAACATTGAAAGAATATAAACAAGTGCCACGGATTAATGTTGGTAAACGTGGTGAAGAGGCATTAGTTCAACATTTACAAAAGTTTCCACCAAATGATAAGGAGTTGGCGGAGAGTAAGGAGACTGGATCTTCTCTATTATTGCTGAAGAGGAAAGCTAATGCTAATACAGATGGTGTTACTGCTAAAGATGATGCAGATGATGAAGGTGGAGATGTGGTAGTTGCTAATCAGAGTGGTGAACAGCACCTTCTTTCACTTAATGATATCCTACCCCCTCCACAAGAGGATACACCTCCTACCTCTTCTCAACAACAACAACAACAACAAAAGATACAAGCAAAACAATCACGTATACTAAACCAACGTATACAATCACATCATACCTTACAACAACAAACGAAACAACATTCAGATTATAAAAAAATGATGAAACAACGTCAAAACCTGCCTGCATATAGCTATGCCACTGATATTTGTAATGTATTGAGAAATAAACAGAATCAAGTTATTATTTTAACTGGTGATACTGGTTGTGGGTACGTTCTATTGTTGTTTATGTCTGTATTTATCTTGTGAGTATTCTATAAAGACTTGCTCACACATTTGCTCCTATTCCCACTTGTCTATCCTTAACTTAACAGAAAATCAACACAAGTACCACAATTCCTATTAGACGATACACAAATCGGACCAAAAGCAAACATAATAGTAACACAGCCACGTCGAATATCAGCCATATCAGTAGCAGAACGTGTAGCATCCGAACGATGTCAAAGTACCGGACAAACAGTTGGATACTCTGTCCGATTGGAAAGTTCTACATCGAATAAAACACAATTGTTATTCTGTACGCCGGGTGTATTAATGAAACGATTACATCCCACCGATAATGAAATAGGATTTGATACTAATAATAGTGAAGGAGGTAGAAATAGGTTGGCAGATGTTACACACATTATCATGGATGAAATTCACGAACGAGATAAGAATACTGAATTCTTAATGATTGCATTACAAGATTTATTAGATGAACGTGATGATTTGCAACTGATATTGATGAGTGCCACGATGCCCACGCGTGATTTGGCGGAGTATTGGTGTGGTGTTGGACATCGACGTATGCAGCTAAAGGCGGAGCAACAGCAGGATGATGACGACGGTATATCCTCGTACAACAAGACAGTGGCCGATGATGATTGGGGAGATGATGGCATTGGGATGCCAGTTGAGATTAACATACCTGGAAGGACGTTTCCAGTACAAGAGTTTTTCTTAGAGGATGTACTTTCAATGACTGGCTTTGTTAGTGAGGCACATAAAGATGCGCCGGACATGAAGCAGATCGAGGATGACCTTCTATCGTTATTGGGTAATGGGGCAAGTTGTAAGAAGGCGTCGTCTTCAAAAGGGAATAAGAACAAGAATCAGGGGCAAGTTGAGTTATCATCACTTGATAATACATTGACATGTGTCATGTGTAATCGCTCAGGATTCAAGTCTGCCGAAGAGTTTGGAACTCACGTGGCTCTTTGTGACGGCGGCGGTAATATATCAATGGATGATCTCGAAGACAAGGTCAGAAGTGTGGATGCTTCATCTGTTAGTGGCTTTGATCTATCTGCCGCCGCTGCCTCACCTCCACAAGATGCAGCTGATGAAGATGATGAGAGCTTCCTTGACGTGATTGAGGAAGATGACTTTGAAGATTACGATGATGAGGATGAGGAAGTTGGATTAGTCGGTGGGAAATGGGATGGTGAATCTCCGTTTGGTACCGACACGGCAGTACCCTCCAACAAACCAACCTTGACCGAAGAAGAGATGCTCACCCGATATCAAACAATGTACGATGATGAGGCAATCAATTATGATCTTATACTGGAATTAGTTAAATACATTACAAAGTCATCGTACGGCGATGGGGCGATCCTAATCTTCTTCTCGGGATGGGCAGATATATCAGAATTCTCGCTCATGCTTGAGAGTACTCCACCATTCAATGATCAGTATCAGTTTGTGGTATATCCCTTACATTCGGGCATCCCCTCAAAAGATCAACGTAAGGTATTCATCAAGCCATCCAAGGGTATACGAAAGATTATACTAGCCACCAACATTGCTGAGACAAGTCTCACTATTGAGGATGTAGCCTTTGTTATCGATACGGGACGTGCAAAAGAGAAGAGTTATGATCCTCATCTCAAGACTAGTACACTACAAGAAGCATGGATTAGTCAAGCAAGTACTAAACAACGAAAGGGTAGAGCCGGACGATGCAAAGCAGGAGTATGCTTCCATCTATTCTCAAGAAGAAGATTCTCCTCCCTTCGTCCGTTTGTGGAGAGTGAGTTGATACGAACACCTTTGGAAGAGATTTGTTTGCAGTGTAAACGTTTAAAACTCGCCCGAGGTGGCCCCGATGACCACGATGGTATACCAGGAAAGTCCGCGTTAGTATTGTTTTATGATATGAATACGAGCGTTTTATATGAAGTGTTGTTGATTTGGCAACTTCATTTAGTCTCCATTCTCCATTATTTGGCTGCCTTTAAACCACACTAACAAAAGTTCCTATCTTCTCTCTTTCATCATCATAAATCATGCCAACGCGCATCTTCCAGCCTTCTTAGCCAAGGCCATGACTCCACCACATACCAAGTCGGTGACTAATGCTCTTGAATTGCTATGCTCACTCGGAGCAATGGATGAGGAGACTAACGAACTCTCCGATCTCGGAGTCTGCCTCTCTGCTTTAAGTTTAGAACCAAGGGTAGGTAAAATGGTGATAATGAGTCATCTAATTGGATGTACAAAAGCCTCATCATCAATGGCCGTGGCCATGAGTTACAAGAGTCCCTTCGCCATACCTCCTCCGTCACTGAGAAAAGTATCCGAGAATGCCAAGATCAAGCTATCCGAACGATCCGAGTCTGATCAAATCACATCTCTCAATGTCCTTCGGAATCGTGATGTAATATACAAACGTGGCATGGGTCCTTACTCTTCGTGGTGCAAGCAGAACTTCCTCAACTTCAGTTCACTCAACATGATATCGGATCTGAGGAAGAACGTATCACGTGAATTAGAAGGCCTAGGCTTTCCTCCGAGTGCCAAGAATGGATACCACAATAGAAACGGCGACTTCAATGCAGCCTTCTTGCAGGCTAGTATCTGTGCCGGGCTTTACCCAAACGTAGCCTATCGACGTCAAGGAGATGTAAACTTCTCAACACAAACAAACCAAAAAGCTAAGACACATATGAGTAGTGTTAATGCCATTAAGTCACAACCGTTAAGCAGGAAGTGTGAGGTTGCAGCAGATCAAGTGGAGTTTATTTGCTTTGGGGAATTAGTCAAAGGCAAGGCCATGTTTACAATGGAGAATACGACACACTTGGTCAGTCCACTACCTTTGTTACTACTTTGTGGCAATCTACACATCAAACCAATTCACTTTGAGCCTGCCGAGCCATCGGGGTCTCCCATTCAAAAGGCTATTCTGTCATTAGATGATTGGTTAGTCTTCCTATGTGAACTTGACACCGCATCAGCCTTAGTTGTATTACGTCAACGTCTGGACTCTGCCTTTGATAGGATCACATCAGATCCAACTAACTTTCCTGATTTACCTGCAGTTGAAATGGATGCAGTTGAGACGTTAGGACACGTCTTGAACAGCGGTCACAAAGCCGCCCCGAGAAGATAGTTATTCTAGAGATTATGGTATAAATGATCAGAGACGGACTAAAAGCATAGCTATGAGTTAAGGTTGGTTACATCTAGTCCTCATTTAAAAGTAGCTTCTACAATCTTCATTAAACCCATCATATTTTCCAGCTCAAGCTCCTTAGTAATCTTGTCAACATTCATACTAATATCCGGCGGAGAGGGAACACCACCCCCAGTTGTTGGCCGATCTACACCATTAACACTAGACGTGTCCAACTTTAAATGATTAGCCACCTCCGTTGCAATTTCATATCGTGACACCCTTGTACTACCGCCAAGATTATATACCTTTGTCTCCCTCTCTGCCTCGTCTGACAAGTCATTAACAGTTAATGCATGTTGTAAAAAGTGTTTAATAGCTCGATATACATCATTAATATATACCACTGATCGGAATTCATTGACAAAGTAATCTGTTGGTGTTGAAGTTTGTAATCTACTTTCAATGAATTGTAAGAATGAGGGGTATGCACCCTTCTTGCAGCCGCGTTGGAATGGAGTCGGTGGACACCTAATATGAGTGAACTTCGAAGGATTGTAGATCCAGGGATGCCATTCTCCCCCAACATTAACTTTTCATATTCCAATTTGGATTTGCCATATACATTAACTGGATTTGTCTCATCTATGTCTTCTTTATAATACTGTTTTGTACCCTCGTATACTTGATCAGTTGACATATAAATGATAGGAGCTCCGAACTTTATTAAATCCAATGGCAAATTAACCTTCATCGCCTCATCTTGATTCTTCTCACAATATCCTGGACTTGATAATGCCGCTAAATGTATAATTGCATCAAGTTTAGTTTGTTCTTCTCCTTCGGTGCCACATACGGCTTGTTGTATTGTATCTATATAATTTGATTGTGAAAAGTCTACATTCGGTATAGGATATACACCCTCAATAGAAGGATGTAGCGTAGTCGATTGCAACAGATCATTCAAATCAGCCTCAAATGTTGATAAGGAGTTATAGGTACAGTACAATTTATATTGTTGTTTATTATCCGTACCACCGCCAATAATACTAACACCACCAAAGGCAAGTGATGCTATTAAATGTTGACCGACATATCCACTGGCCCCTGTAATGAGGATCTTCTTTGCGGTTGTTGATTTGCAATTCGATATGATTGCCTCTGATGCAAAAGTAAAGGATAATGGATGTGTTAATAACTTGGAGAATTCCGCCATTGTTGTTGACGACAATGCAATAAGGATTGGTTAAGAGTTACGAGAGCAAAGATACATACATATCAGTGAAAGAAGAAAATAACGGTATTTTATTCCCGGAGTCACCGAGCCACTATATCAGAAAGAAAAGAGTCTAAAGCATGCTCTGTATGTAGAGCTTTCCTTCTAGAAACAGTATTCATCAGCGTGTATTGTTCTATTAGCTTTTATAATTGCCTATTTGTCTTCTTTATAAGCTTTTTTGTCTCTAGTGACCCAATCATGAAGTTGTGCATTATACATGTGAACAAAACCCCAAACTCAAGTCTGCACCCCCCAAATCAATGACGAGTCTTTCTCCTCTTCCTCTTCCCGATCGTCTCCTTCTTAGGGCTCAGATTCTCAAACAACAAGGGTAACTCCCAGCCCCGCAAGGTACGAAAGAGTCTCGATAAAGCATCTTTCTCCAACTGGCCAGTGTCCACTAGTGCGGATGCTACTCTTCTTGTCACAGAATGTTCCTGGATCAACTCTAACACACGAGGCATCAATGGAAGAGATAAATCGTTGAAAAGAGATAGATCAAAAAGACTACCATCTACTCCGCAGAGTGCCAATACTACTTTCTTCCTAATCTTCTGTCCAACACTAAAGTCCTCATTAGCATTGGTATACATAAGTTCTCTTTCTACAGCGGGCCTCTGAGATAATACCGAAGCGTTGGAAATATCATATGTGTATGGAATGCATATATGGTTGGATTCAATAATTGAATCCATACTTGTTGGATCAAATACTGCCTTTAACAGAGTCTTTTCTCCTTCCTCTGTAATATCATTATGCCTCAGATTCATTTGTCTTAGATTTGTGTTCTTCTTCAATGATGATGCCAATAATAATAAATCACTATCTGAGATATTATTGTGTTGTAATTTGAGCACCTCTAATGTAGGATGGTTGCTGATTATGAAATCCATTATAACATTAACACCAACTGGTCCCAAATTTTCGCATGATATTGATAAAAAGTTAAGTGTTAATGACTTCAACTTACCACACCCATCAAGGATTTTCCCAAGAATCTCAGTGTTGTTTAGACCACAATTGAAAAATACAATCTGTTCAAGTGAAGGGTGGTTGTGTACAGCATTTGATATGCTATCGGCAACTGACATATCGTCAATAATATCCACGCCAAAAGCTAAATCTTTCAAGCTTGTGCTCCCTTTGACAAAAGATGATAAAGATTGAAAGCCCTCATTCCCCAAACCTGTATAAAATAATGTCAGACCCACTAAATTCAACGTTTGTAATGTTGGGAGTATGATATCTAATACTGGACGCGGTAGAGAGACGCTATATATTTTTACTTCCTCCACTTTGGTACGTCCTCTCACTGCTTTGGCAAACCTTTGCCAATGTGGTAGCATCATATCGTGATGTGGTAGCATGTCATCACTACCAGTCCCCCTTGGTCTTAGTTCGATTTTAGCATCGTCCCCATCACA
>Ga0214478_100054_pt1 | contig 50759 bp, 34 predicted proteins | sample M1_20Mar14CPVII9_2_FD_178001 | JGI IMG/M metagenome (GOLD analysis project Ga0214478, IMG submission 178001) | Marine eukaryotic communities from Monterey Bay, California, United States - M1_20Mar14CPVII9sort6BwellD7 | ecosystem: Environmental > Aquatic > Marine > Unclassified | place: USA... | reverse complement strand
CTGTTAACGATGATGCACTTACCAACGCTCGTGCATCTCCCGTCACATTACAATTAGAAGTTGATCCCTCGGCACCATTAGTTCCCATGGGTGATGTTGCACAAGATTTAACACGCAGGGTTGATGCGGATGGTCAAGTCCTCGTCCGATCGTATGAAACTATTAACGGTGCTGGTATTGGCTTTACTAGACTACGGGAAAGTGCTGGATTGCATTGTGGTGTAATGACCGCGGCTCGTATAGATAGCGAAGAACGTGCCAAGGTATTATTGGATTGGTTGGGTAATTTGATTGGTTCTCATCCAGCCGTGGCTTCGTTGGTTGTGCAGGCGTTGGTAGATGTTACTGATGGGGAGGACATCTTGTGCCAAGATAATGTCGATGATAACAACAATACTGCGGCTGCTAGTATTCCTGGATTGAGTAAAGGAGTGGCTGTATGGTCTTCACCACGAATGATGCCTTGTTGGTCTGGTACATCTGAAAGTTGGTGGAAGGAAGGTGAAGAAGGTACTTCTTCTCCAGCGTGGAGGAAGCGTTTAGATGCCTTTCCACCGCACCTTGAAAGTTCCTACTTGACACGTGAAGAAGGACGTGAATTGTTCCGCCAGGGAATGATGTTGGAAGGTTCTGATAGGTTTGTTATCGAGACAGGTGCCGATTCCGACTTTTATGCCAACGTACCTTATAGTCTCCCCGATGTACGTCTACGTAAATCGCCTCATGCCTTATGGGGCATGCTCCCTTCGTCTCACATCTCCAAGCCTCATCAATTTAAACCATTTACTCATCCCTTATTGAGAAGAGTGACAGGGTCATTAGATGCTTCTTCAACAGATGATGTTAATGTTCATCTTCAAGAGGAGGTCTATGTTGTTGACACAGACTTGCGTAAACACGAAGAGGGCGAGGGTTTAACCACAACTATCATGTCTCATAAGATGACTGGTTTAAATGTTATCAGCGGTGTAGGATATGTAGATGAGTTTGGCTCTCAAGAGAGTAATTACTTTGACAATAAAGCAAATGTTGGGATAGCGGCAGTTGAACAGTCTAGGAAGATTGTATCGTGCAGTACGTTTGTGGCACCAGTTTCTCCAGTTTTGATGCTCCTACTATCAGATCCTTATTCACCGAAGAATTTAAGGAGCTGTCTCCATCGGTTGTTCTTGAGTCTATTAACAGATTCACGTTTCAAATCACGGTTTGCAGCATCGTTGGGTGCAGTTTCTTATCGTCCCACCTCGACATTATTCTGTGCTGGTATTGGTACTGAGGCAGATACATTATTAGGATTTACAGTCCAGCTCTTCACTACAGGGAGTCTGGTCAAGTCGTTAGGGAATTTAGATGCCACCAAATCACTACTAAGCCGTGAAGACAAGCTGGCAGATACGACGTGTATCTCGGCATTACCCATTGCACACTCTGTCGTGCGGAGTATTCATTCAAACATTTTAGGTGCTACCAAGGAGGTGACTGTGATGGTAAAGAATGACAATACCAATCAAGATTCAACTACACCAAATGAAAGAGCATGGTCAACTGGATCTATTAGCACTACTCGGTCAGCCGTGCCTCCATCATTAGTATACCAATTCGGCTCCGAGCATCCTTTAAGCACAAAGTTGCCTGGTGCTCCCGATGATAAGTTTATTGATTCGAGATGTATGAAGCATAAACGGTTGCCACATCTTCTTCGTGACTTGGAATACATTTATGAAACTCCCGGTACGGCCGTCAAGTTGTTACGATCGGGTAAGACCTTCTCTTCATCCAGTGCTAACACACCATCTGCATCCCCAACATCGGGAGGAGGAGATGCCATTAATGATACGCCTTCCCCATCGTTTACTTCTCCGAGTAATCTATCCAATAGTTTGGCAACATACAACATTCCCAACGCTTTAGATTTCCCAGCAGTCTGGGCAAGATTATTACGATTAGGTCAAGGAATTGATTTACAAAAGCGCAGGATTAGTGGTGGACACGTTGAGTTTGAAGATGATCGCTGGTTGGCTGCATATGGTCTGAGTTTGAACTTTTCCAGCACTGGAGATGCTCTATCGGAAAGTCCTTATTCAAGTGCCAACTATAACATTACTGACCAGACTCTTGGTGCAATAGCCACGAATCGAGAAGCAATGGGCAACCTGTTTGGAGCCTTCTTCCGTGAAATCAAAATGTGGCTGTTCCGTGAGGGACTTCTTGAAACTGCGCTATCTCGGGCTGCATCAAGAGAATCTAGTGAACTCGAGGCATTACAACGGTCGACTCTTCATGTATCAATATCGGAACTAGATGAATCATCAGTGAATCAAATCATCGCTGCAACAGGTGTGACTGTGGCCCAATCATGTGATGTGGCATGTGAAAAAGGAGTGAGGAATCTACCAGAGGCCAAGCTGACATTACTGGAGGCGGCATTATTGCATGAGCGAACAAGGCTCAGTCAGAGTGTACAGACAAATGGTAGCTCCTCTAGTCATGGTCCACTAATGGGAGATTGGCTAAAGGTACCACATTCACCTTTAGCTGGAGATTGTTTCTCATTCCATCTTCCCCTACATAGGGCCTTAGCACGAAGCATCCTTTGCTTTTGCTCGGCTATGGTGCCAACGAAGGAACGACTTGAAAAGCCTGATACTTGGTGGCGACTTCCTCTGTTGGATGATGATGATGACTTTGTCTCGGGTGCACCCGATGAACCTTTTAGAGAGGACACACTCAGTGCACTTGTTCGATCAACGCACAAGTCATCCAACTTTCGTGTCGTTTGGTCTTCAGGACCAGAGTGTTCAACACCCGAGGCTCAGCAGAGGAAGAAACGTTCTCGTATGCTGTCCGCGTTACTGTCATCGACAAAAGTTGTTCACAGTTTATGTGATCATCCACTTCGTTGTATTGCCGCATCACAACAAATCGATCATCACATGTGGGCTAAGAATGGAGGCTCAGTAGCAGGGATGGCGTTGAATTATGGAAGTGTTCCACTTTGCAGGTCATTGAGAGATATTGATTTAACCATGGTACAATTCTCGGCATCAGGGTTCAATGTTGGCCTAGGAGCCAGGCGTGTATTTTCACTGCTAACGAATCGCTTTTCATTGGATGGCTACCTCTGCGACCCAGATCGTCGTAATTCCTTTGGTAAAGTGGGCTGGGTCAAGCCCCCAAGGCTACAAGACCCTGGACATGCCGAGTTACTGGCAGAGTCCTTCTTCACGACTCTTTGTGTCATCGTATCTGACATCCCAGCTCCTCCGCCAATCGCACTTGGAGATAACTCAATACTGCGTCAGAACTTGCGTCGTGAGCTATTGCATGCTCTTGCAGTTGAGCCAAAATCACACAGTGAGGCAATGCAAGCAGCATCTGCAGCTATATCACGTCGAGATGAGAGTGATAGTGGGACCAATGCCTCTTCCTTCCGTACAGTCTTCACTGAAGTACTACAAAGCATTGGCCAACAAAGAAATCAAGGCTCTCGTACTTCATCGGGCCCACCCATGTTTGAGCTCAAGCCGGACGGTAGTGATGAATATGATCCAAGTTTCTTCCATCTTCGTAAAACAGAACATCAACATGCTATGGATAACATTGCACGCCTACGGAGAAGAAAGCTCGAGGCATCAGCGGCGAAAGGAACAGCGTCCAATATGGTTCTTCCTCTTGTATCCAAGCCCCCACAATCTCACCCTCGTTTCTTGGCGTCTCGTCTACTACTTCACTTGCCTTCAATGTATGCAGCAATTCGGCGTTATCTTATGTATGTCTTGTTTAATGGTAGCTGGCTACCACCAGGCAAACCAGAGCCCGAGGACATGACCATAGAACTCGATGGGCAGGGAGGAGTTGCTGTTTCTAATCCCAACGTATCATCAGCACGGGCTCCAAGGAGATCTTTATCATCAATGTCAAACAGAAGCTCCGTTTCGGCATCATCGTCAGCATACAATGCCCTACCATCCTTCTCGCCTGAGACGGTGGCTGCATCCTCCAAATCTTTCCTAGAAGTGCTACATATTCTAACGTTGCAAGTACATACCCTCGAAGAGTGCAGTAGGTTATATGAATCTTTGCCCTTCTTGGATCATGAAGGAAAGACGTTATCATCGAGTATCAACATCAACTCGTACCTTAACCAGCTATTGACAGTACCCACCAGTTTGATTAATGTTTGGGCGTTACAAGTTTCGCCATATGGTCCCTTGCCATCGGAAGGTAGTGGTGAAAATCGTGGTTCTGTCCTTGGATTACTGATTGCCCTCTATGAGCATCGAGATAATGCCAAGAGCACTGGTGTTAGTCAAAAATCAGCCAATGATGATCATGGTGGGGCGCGAGTACTATCAGCTGATGGTTTGAAATGGCTCCTCCGATTTGTTAGCGCCATGGTAGAAGGGGCAGAAAGTGTTACTGCAGCTTGTCAGAGTGCCACTTCGGGTATTCCCATTGACTCAAAGTCAAAGTCTGACAGCACAATCGACCCAGAGATTCGTTCTCAGGCTAGAAAGATGCTTGCTGGCCTTCCTGAGTTATGGCCTGGATTGAAGACCGAGGAATCTATGGAAGATAATGCTGCAAATGAGAAGAGTAAAGAAGCTCAAAAGGCTGCACAAGCACGTGCCATGGCAAAGATGAAGAAGTTACAAAGCTCGTTTGCGGCCAGTATTTCATCTCAGTTTAATGATGATTCTGAAAAGAAACTAGCAAATGATGACGAGGAAAACCTTTGTATTATCTGCAAATGTGATGATGGTGATGGAGATAATGGACCAATTGGATACCTAGGTCATGTACAACGATCCAGGGTGGCTCAACTAGCATCAAAGGCAACTTTGAAGGAGAATGGGCTGTCGGAGAATCTCGATTTGAATAATATCTATCGAGTTGTCGGTGATAAAGGTTGTCAGGTGAGTTGTTTTTGTATCCATGTCATCATATTGTTATTGACCTAAATTCTTCATCTAACCGTGTTATGGCTGCATGTCACCTTTCATAGCTTCGTCAAACCGAATCTATGGAATCAGCACCGGTGATAGAACTGCCTCGGGGAAGTATTGTTGAAGTGATTCAGTCAAAGATTGCTCCCGAACAACTTGGCTTGTTATCACGTCGAGTCTTAGTTCGTCGTATAATACCTCAAGGTCAATGTCAACCCGTCAATAATGAAGTCGTTCAAGGTTGGGCTAGTATTCAATCCTGGCAGGGTTATGTTATCTTGAGTCCTCTGTCTTCTCTCTGCTATACAAACACAAGGTGGGGTTCAACTCGTCCAATTATTCGTCAGTGCGGCCATGCTGCTCATCTACGTTGTGTTGAGGCACATTGCCTTTCATTACATCAACGTGCTGCTGGCAACCAACCCTATGATGGACGTTTCTCGGCCAATATCGAGGATGGGGAATTCCTATGTCCTTTGTGCAAGCAGCTATCAAATATATTGATTCCCGAAGACAAGCCGGTTGATGCAGATGGTATGCAAGCACAGGCAGCTACAGCAGCATCGATGCGGGAGGGTAAAGACGGATTTGAAGTTGTCAAGTCTCCTGCTGACATCACTCTAATCCGTAACATTTTAGTACGGAAAGCTCCGGTGTCGTATGCAGGGTTATCCTCTAAAAGTGACAAGGCTACGCAACAGTTCGGATCAAGTCTCTCGCAGGCTATGCAACTCTCCTCGAATGATTACAATCTTCAACGAAGAAGAGAGAAGGAGTTCTGGCACCCTGCTCTACGACGATGGGACTTTGAAGATGATGATCAAGGAGGGTTTAATGGACCGAAGACTCCTCAAATCGGTAGTATCTTGCGCTTAATGCGTCAGCAACTCATCTCATGGGCGGCTATTGGTCATAGTGCAGCGGCAGCTGAAGCATGTGGCAGAGGAACACGTCAAGAAATGTTCGGAGAAGTTAGTTATATCTCTAAAGATCCATGGTCGGATTTTAAATCGAAGGAGAGAGATTCTCATCCGAGATTATTAGAACTCAGGAGGACAATGGCTGCTGCAGCAAGTCTGTTTGACGTGGTGACGTTTGAATTAGGAAAGCAATTGGGAACTCTAGAAGAAAAAAATCGAGGCGAATCTGTACCCATACTCGGAACCTTGATTAGTGACATTTTAGAGGGACGGAACTGGATGGTTGACGCACAATTATCATCATCAACTGACGATGAATGGCGTGTGGTTACATCACTCATTGCTTCCATTATGTGTCATGTTTCGAAAGAGGATACAATTGCTTCAAGACTTGAGGCCAGGAATGTTGCTGCATCAATGTGGGCAATTACAGGCTCAAGTCCTCCTCCCAGTGCTAGCGATTCAAGTATGGCTATGAATTTAGATTCGTCTCAAGAAGCAGAAGTCGAAGTCAGTGCAGTTGACAATAACAACCAGAATGATGGGGCACTGTCTGATGATCCTGCAAATGATGTTGGAAGCAATGAGCCTCGTCCTGTATTACCACCCACTCCTCTCTCAATCTACCGAGCCGAAAGAAGTCTATCTGTCGAGCTCGGTAACAAGTGGGGCACGTTAGATCCGTTCAAGGTCAAGTCGAATACGACTGCATTCCGTCCTGCAGTGGCTAGTGCCTTTCTCTATGTACCACTCCTTGCTTGGGACTTGAACATCTTGGCCGGTGCAGTCTTTTCATCACTATTGTCAAATGCCAAATCCAACCCCTGTGTGAGCCTCCACGAACTCTTACAATCAGCAAAGGTATTACTCGTTGGAAGACTTGTTCAAGTTTTATCTACCCCTGGAGGATTCTTGACAAAGACAAACGCCCAAACAGCTGATTCGTTTGATGACTTCGATGAAGATCAATTCTGGGACGATGCAAAGACGAAAACAGAATCTACTGCAGTTAAAGAGCTTTTATCATTTTGCAGGAAGACTCTATCTGGTAACAATCATGATCAAGGTCATCAAGGTCTTGATGATGCAACACTTCTTAAGAATGTGGGTAATGCCATCCTACCATTTGCTCGTACATTGATACTGCTTCTTCGATCATCATCAAGTGCAGTTCGTCAACGCCATCGCAATGGATCTACCGAAGAAACAAAAGCCGATAAGGCCGTTGCCAAAATGACAGAAGACTCTAATACTATGACCATTGAAGACGGGTTTCGGCTACTCAGCGTCATAGGCGCACCTCTACCATCATCAATTCTCAAAGCTGATTCATCTCATTCATCTTGGATCTCCCTGGTGACACGATGGCTCACTGCTCTTTCTGGATTTGAGACATATAATGGCACTAGAGGCAATGGCTTGGCATTTGATAATGACACCAAAGCTTGGAAACCTGTAACTTCTAACAACACAAACAGTAGTCCTCTCGGTGCACAAGCACTGAATCTTCAAGTAGATACATCAGGATCCGCCGTGGAGGTTGCTCAACTTGCTCAACAGGGAGTCGAAGAGCAGCCTCCGAGCGATGGCAGTGATGACGCCGATATAGATCTTGAAGTAGAAAGTAGCGATGAATCATCAACAGACGAGGCCATGGAGATTGTAGACGAGGCAATAGCCGCTGACTCGGAGGAAGAGCTTGAAGATGTAGATGATATGGATGTTGAGTTTGAAGATGACTCGTCAGATGAACCGTTCGGTGACTTTGGTAACCCATTCGATCATTTGATTTCTCAACCCTTATCAGTACAACATGAGTTTGATCTTGATGTTGATGATGCATCAGATGTCAATTCATCGTTGGCTGAACCAGATGGTTCTAAAATCCCCGGTCCGAATGACCGCATGTTCTCGTATGTATCTCGGTCTGCAATCGTGCCATATCAGCCTAGTATCTTGGGTCTTAATCAAGTTGGTCCAGGCCCACGAGGTGCTCGTGGTGATTTGTTTGAATATCAGGTTGCCAACTCTGTCATGAAAGACTTGAGCCATTTAGGTTCAGTTCATCTACCAGGAGAAGCCCTGAGTTGTTTTGTAAAGCTACCACAACACTTTGTGGAGTTATATAGTATGGTCAATAGAGTAAAAGGCAGAGATGGCCGAGCTGATACGGATGATGATGACGAAAGATTTGAAACAGCCATTTGTCTCCTCACTGGTGCGGTTATGTGTGCAGGTACTGCCAAGCGTGCCAAAAGTAATCGGCCACCGGGCACTTGTACCTTACATGCTCGGAAGGTGGGGTCTGGAATAGGAATCTTCTTCCTCGTGCAAAAGTGTACAATCCTTTTGATGCATAATAACAAGTCGGCATATTCCCCAAGTTTATATGTTGACGAACATGGGGAAGAAGATGTCGGTCTTAAGCGAGGTCGGCCTTTATTCTTTTCCGAGGAAAGGTATCAGGCACTGGAAACTCTATGGCGTACTCACGGAATACCTAGAGAAGTTTCGCAAATACGTTCGACTTCTGATCGTGTCATTAGAGATAATTGGTACTAAGAATGTTTAGCTAAACAACGCTATTAGATACTATACTTATTTAGAGTTAATGTGCAACATCATAGTAATCGTTTGCTACGACTTATCCTACTTTAGCCCTGTTGTCTGTTTATATACACCTCAGATTACCTCACAATCATTTTAAGGCCACTTGGTGAATTCTATCACCTTTAATACAATAGGAATACCACTAACAACCTGCCAAATGAACAAACCAATACCACCAACGTTGGCAGCAATGTGAACAGTACGAGCAGTATCATTGCCCTTTTGCATTGCAGGGACCATGGAAGCAGCCAATGCCCAAAGTACGACTAGACCAGCTCCTGCGTATAAGTGTGGCCCGGGGAAGAGTTTACCAGCACGTGCATATGTGTTGAGTGGTCCCTAAAATTGGTAATGGAATTGCAATGTTAAATAAAGAATTGGACATAAACATTTTATAAGATAAATACATCAATTTTCAATTTCAATACAAAAAGATGCAGCATATCATAGGGTATGCACATCAATATCCATACAAACCAACAGTCAAAATATGAACAAATCATTTGCACAAAATAACTTACCTCAATAGCAAAGGCTATACCAATAAATAGTAACAAACTACCCTGATTAAAATGCTTATCCCTTGGACTTGCACCTGCCAACTCTTTCCGTTCCTTCTGTAATTCTTCAATATTACTTTCAATTGATAATGCACCCTTCAAACTACTAACATATGCAGTATCCACACTTTCACTAGATTCAGCAGCAGCAATTGCATCCTTAACACTACTAGCACCATTTAAATTCGGTAATGTCTTTTTTAATGTATTAATTTCATCGCCAATGGTACGTTGTCTTCGCCACTGGAATCCTAATAATGCTGTTGATAATGAAAATAATGCCATAGATCCCATCATTGCTGGATGGAGAAGTGATAATGTACGTCCTTCAAAGATACCCCAGTTGGGACTATCGTTAGCACTTGCTACTAGTGGTGTTGAAGCGGTTAGTAATGCTGTTGTAATTGCAGTGGCTGTACGTCCATTGTTATTATTGTTTGTGGTATATAATTCATCATTGGAAAGATTGAGTGGATCAAAACTCTGGAAATCTTCATTTAAGGCTGATAATTTGGTATGTGATTTAGTAGAGGATGATGGGATTGTGAAGCCTGTTGTACTGGCAGTGAGGGCGGCGGTAAGGAGTAGGATATTGCGCATCATGATAGGAGATAGTATTGAGGAGTAATAGCACGCAATAGCATGTGCACCGCTAGCTGAATAATGACGATTTGCCGCGTCATTATTATTTTCACTAAACGAAAACTCCTTGCTTTCTCATCTCAACATCATTCATCAAAATTTTGCCTGTGCAGCTTTCTCAAGTGAAATGGTGACGCATCAACGACTGACCACGGCATTCTCATTATCTCTTGATGGATAAATATCGATCGTACAACGCCAACATAAACAGGAACTCTGCTCATAAATTACCAAAGTATATAGATAAAAGTAAAGAATCAATATAAAACAACAAAACAACCATGAGTACAACAGAAGTAGCAACAGAGTCAACTCCAATTGCAACAACTGAAGAAGACTATGGCATCGAGGAGGGAGTACCAACCACAACCGAATCAACAACTAACAAAGATGGTGAAGAAGTATCTACTGACAACAATAATAAACCACCAATCAATCATAAGAATTATCTAAATCTCATAGCATACATTGCAAACATAACATTAGTATACGGCATCGGTAACGCTGGATGGCTCGGCACACCCGATAATGGAGAATTATCACGCAAGTATCAAACATTAGTCACGCCTAACTCATCTGCCTTTACTATATGGGCAGTCATCTTCTTAGCACAAGGTGCCTTCAGTCTATTGCAATTCTTACCCGTCTTCCGTGCTTCGGAAATGTTACAAAAGGGTGTAGGATATTGGTACATTGCCGTAGCCGCTACACAAATTGGATGGACTATATCATTTGCCTATGAGGTTATACCATTATCATTAGCATTCATGTTATTAATTTGGATATCATTAATTGGTTTATTATATAAACAGTATTATACAAAGTCAACTGGTAGCATTTGGGAGTTCTGGGCGCTACGATTCCCATTCGCTGTACATGCTGGATGGATTACCGCCGCTAGTGCATTGAATGTTAATGTGCAGGTTGTTAGTATGAATGTGACTCCTGATAAGCAACTTGCCGTGGCTATTATTAGTTTGGCAGTACTACATGCTATATCAGTTTGGGTACTATTCAACATTCCTCGTCCCAATTGGTCAATGGCTTGTGTTTTGAGTTGGGCATTTGGATGGATTTACCAAGAGCTTGGGGAAGCAGGAGAGACTATTCAAAGTAACTTTAGCCCTGATACAATTGCTGGTGTGGCATATGCTGCCATTGCCGTATGCTTTATTATTCTGATTCAGATTGTTGTGCGGTTGGGATTTCTCATTCGCCCTAGTATGAATCCATACAAGAAAGTAACCGAAGAGGATACAGTCGATGACTCGGCCGAGCAGGACCAAGAGGATATGAAGGTTTGAAAGGGAAGGGATATGAATATTGAGTGTGTAGATAGCAATTGAAGAAGAAGAGTGCCATTTTTGTGACGGGAGATACCTAAATATTGTTTGCTAATTGTATAAATGAAATGATAAGATATAAACTGCAAAGTAAACTACTACTTGATCGTGTAAACTGCAAATAAGTAGACTACTACTTGATAGTCTAAACTGCAAACAGAATACTGATACTCCGACTGTCATGAGATGTTAGAGACTCAACATAGACAGAGCCTAAATCAGTTTTATCGCCATATCATCTATCAATTTTTTTCTTCTCCTACAATAGGAAGTGTTGAGTTGACCGATGCGTATTGTGTAGATAAATGATCAGCCATAGCACTGTACCACACCCTACATCGCTCATCGGATAGGTCTTTCAACTTCGAGAGGTAATATGGGTGCAATTGTCGTGTAGCTTGCATTGGATACTATTATCAGTTTAAGATCATGCCATCATCAAAGCAAATCGGTGCAACATCTTTAGATAAACCAGCCCGCAGTAGCAGTGGTCTTCTAATCTCAATAGTATGCCTCATCGTGGGATATCTCGGGGGGTCTATAAACAGTATTGACATTCCAAAAGAGAAGGGTAAGGGCAGATGGTTGTCATGAAAAACATGACGACAAATTTTACTCATAGTCATGCTGAAGGTAAAATACTGCAGTTACAAGATCGAATAGAAGAATTAGAGGATAAATTGCAAATGACACAAGAATCAGCCGCTGCCGCCGCTTCAGTAGATGGAACATCAAATGGAGAAGAAGATAATGATAATAATAATGCAAAAAGTAAGAATAGTATTATTGAGGGGAGATTATACCCAGCAAACTATTACCAAGATATACATCGGATGTATGTGATCCATTTAAGGATGAGGAACATTGTAAAACAGTTTTCCCGGTAACACGTAACATGTTGCGTCAATCAAGACCCATCGTTGGTAATACAGATCGATTAATATATATCTAAACAAGCTACGCAATGGAACATGTACCACGGCATTGTTCATTGGTGGCTCGGTAACTGAGGGACATAACGGAGGGGGTACGAAGAATGCATACCCAAAACACGTTATGGATATAATTAATGCACGTTATCCATGTCAGGTAATGGTACACTTGGCATTCATGAATATAGAAAAACACCTGCCTCAATTGGAGATTCAAGTTCACACTTTTCTCATTTTTCAACGATTAGCAGTATTGGTGATATAGATATCGTTATTATCGAGTTTAATGTTGGAGATGCGTTTTCGAAACCCCTTCCTCATGCTTTAGAAGACAAAGGACAATATCCCACACAATATGCAACGTCATGGTACTTTGAAGTAATCTTACGTCGATTATTATTATTGAGACAGCCAGATCCTGTTGCTATTGTAACGTTTAATGCAGACTATGGAGATCCACAAAAACATAATCCTGCAAAGAAGAAACAAATGAGGCAAACTTTATTTGAGAACAATCAGGAACCGTTAAAGTTATACATCTCTTCGATGTATGAAATACCAGTGTTTAGTGTTGTGACTTGGCTGTTACCCCTAGCAACTAAAAAGGGTGTCGATCAACAATACAATGCATCATGGCCTTGGTCGACTAAAAGTTGGCATAGTGATTCATGTTGCCACCCAAAAAGGACTGGTGGTCATCATGTTCTTGCGTTGGTGTTTGCATACTGTTTGATGCAGGAAGAAAAGGTCATGCTATCGTACGATAAAGCAATTGATATGGATGTGGTTGGAGAACATGATTATAACATGGATGATGTGCCACTTCTTCGAGACCCTCTTTACTTATCACCAAAAGAAGACGAGCTATATGTTTGGGATAAGTCAGAAACCTTCATGCTTGACTTTACTGATCCCGATGGCGAACAAAAATGGAAGAAGAGTATTGTAGGGTTAGGTGCATTGTCATAACTCAACTTGGTCTTGGTATGCCGATAATAAGGACAAGGATAAGTTTGGTTTAATTGCCGACAATGTTAATGGTGGGCAGCATATTGCTATATCACTAGTTGGAGCTGAACATGGCATGATTGAAATATCGTATGTGAAGAGCTACGAGAACTTTGGCGTTGCATTTGTATGGCTTGACGACGAGTCATCTGATAAGTATGTTCAACAGAATGGTACCTTTTGCAACATAACTTCAGTGGCAAGCAATCCTTCTCAACAACTTGATGCCTTGTGGGGTTATGAAATGGATAGAGGAACACCATCAGTAGGAGATATCAAAAAAGGTTTTCGATCTACCACAACCGTGAGGGTTAGTCTACCAACAATTGATATCCTAGAAGAGCGCCTCGAGAAGGATGTTCATAAGTATCTTCATATCTGCCTAAGTCCCAAGGATCATGTCAAAGTACGAGGATTGAGCAGGCCCGGTTCCTCCAATAAGTTCAAGTTACTATCTGTTAGAGTGTATTAAAGTTATTTTGAGCGAGGGGAGTAAGGAGCTTACAGTTTAAATAAAGAGCTTAAACTTAAACGCACCCCATATCATCCGACACATTCGATCGGTATCCTAAGGATAACCTACGCCCGAACCCACATCTAGAAAGCAATATCATGGGTCTTCATCCTTTTCTTCTACTTCCATGCCGAGTGCTGAGATGAGACTCGAGAGATCAACAGCCCCTACTTGAGCAACTCCTTTGTTACTATGCTATTGACTACTCATACCAAATTGTAAGCTGATAGATACTAACTGAGAATTAGACCCAATAATGTGCACCAATACCAACTTTTCTGAGCTTTGTGAAGAGTTCAATTGATTTCTTCCTCGGGTGGTTTTGCCCCAAGTGGTGCTCAAAGTAAAAGTGGTCTATCCGAGTCTGTTTCGTATGATTCTTTGCATCTTGAAGAATCTGTTGTACAAACTCTTGTTCAATTCGATCGTTATCTATATCAAGCTTCACAATAATTATATCATCTTTGTTGTAATGATTACGAATGAGACGCAATGGATTATTAATACTTGTTTTTGATGCATTTACCGCAACATTTATCCAGTGGTACGCAGGTCTGATATGTTCAGGTATACTTTCGACCATTGATTCGGGCTCTGTTGGTGTCTTTTCATATGCATAGATATGATCAAAGGGCATTCCAAACTTACGGAACATCTCTGTTAAGTATACCGCCGGTAATGCCTCGCTATGTGAACTTGAAGATGCGCTGACATTGTCACGATTATGTTGATGAAAAAGAGAAGATAGTAACTTATGTTAGTACAGTGTGGTGTAAAGACAGTCATACAAAGGTAAACTAAGTCAAACAAAGCGCCCAACTCTACGGAGATATTGATTAAACACACACATGCACATGATAAAACAATACTAACGCGGACTTTCCTGTGAAATTCCAATGATGCGCCCATATCAATTAGTACTATTCGAGAATGAGGCTGTAGCTTCTTTCTACACAAATGACTAAAGTCGTGGACGATGAAAGTAAGATCTAACAAACGCTTTGCTTTGAGCCAGTAGTTGTAAATGTCTGGATTGTCATAACATACTAATGGATGTCGCAGTGGTGGAAGAAGCGGCTCCATATACCCCACAGCAGAAGACTTACTAAGTTGTTTAGACGTAAATATACCCTCCAACCCATCAGCATGTAAATGTAATTCAACTTGTGAACATATCGCATTTCGAGAATTGTAATCGTTATTTTTGAACATTTGATCTCTCAGATTGTATGATATAGTAAAATTCTCAACTATTTCCATATATAATCGTAGTTCATCAATATATGTTTGTAATTCCTGATATTTAGGAGAAGCCGCTTCTTCTCGCCATATGGGACAACCTATCTGATAGAATATCTTTCCCTCTATACCACTTGCATTATAGTGGTTATCACGAAAATAACTCTCAAGAGAACCCGAAGAATAAGAAACAACTGTGTTGTGATGTATAATTTGATTTCTATGAAGGTTTGAGTTTATGGATAGATATGTCAATGTTTTTATGTAGTTAACGCAAATTGCAATACTGATAAAAGCAATGAGGTATAGTAGTTGACCCCCTAGAGCACGACGGCGTCTCATTTTACCGAGTCCGTAGGAGTTCTTTTCTCGATCAGTGGCCGACAACCTTTAACCAACAGCAACTGATTGAAAGTTAAAGTTTGTGAACTGTGAAGGATCGATGATATCGAGCTACTTTTTCTGTTTGATTGTTACGCGGCTTCTGTATGCTTCTACCCTGTCTCTCTTTCCCTCATACCTATTAACAACATAATGTGTTGATACCCACACTATCACCTCTCGACAATCCATGTATATGTACAGCTAATGTATCCAAATTTGGCATCAGTGTTCTCATTTTCTGGGATTTCTATCCCATTGGTATCCCCGTTGCAAGAATAAATTCGTTGGGGGAAGAGATGCAGCTATTCTATCAGCTGCTTATATAGAGTCTCGATGGACATGTATCAGAGTGTAGTAGCCCATTACAATAAAGTTAAAATTACACGCATAATATAGGCATCGTACCAGCCAGTAATTGCTGAGACTACCGGTAATTGCTGAGGATAAAGAGAGAACACAGTATGTCGACGAAGGCAAAATATACCAATATCATCATTCTTGTTATTCTTGCAGTCGTTATTGTTGCCAATTATATGATGGTTATATCATTGAAAAGCTTTGTAAATCCTGATATCTCTCCTACTGTCAACAATACTATGCCTTCATTACCAACAACAGAAATGCTTCCAATGAAAAAAGAAGAAGGGGGGAGAGCAAGAATTGCAATAATGAGTAGTTTCGTGCCCAATCGGCCAAAGAACAGTGATCAGCCACCGCCACGGCTGGGAGATGTTTATCTGGAACATATTATAAATAAAGCTTGTTACTCTTATATTTGGGGCTACGACTTTATCTTCAACACAACATATGGCTTTGATGATTCATATCCAAAATGGCACTGGTTAGATTTTGGCACATGGCATCGAGTTCCTCATGTCAATTCACGTATTCGTGATTATGATTGGATATTATATACTGATACAGATTTCTTAATTAATGATATCATGCGCCCGTTGGAGTCATTCTTGCATGAGTTTGCTCTCGCCAATAAAACAAATGTTCATTTGGTTGTTCCTGTAGACAATTACTCGAATAGCATGTTCATGTTTAGTGCATTTGCATTCCTGATACGTAATAGTTCATATGGACGAGATATTTTAAAATATTGGGATAAATTTGCTCGTGGTGTGTCCTAAAGGAAATCTCAATAAAACAAACTCTGGAAAGTCCGATTTGACAAATGATTGCCTCCTTTGTAAAATCTCATGTACTAACAGAAGTTATGTTTACCTCTCTTCACTTTCCTAAATTGCGTTTCGCACATCTTCCAGAGGTATATAGATGGGAAGATACTGACCAGTAAGTCATACACAAGGATATGTGATCTTGAAATGTGCATGTGATGCGAACTGATTTCCCATGCGTGTGGGAAGTATTACTATTGCACACTAATCATCCATACCTCGTCTTCCTAATCTAATAGACCAGGATTGTGGTGGTCTATGATGAGGGCTTATATAACCGTTACAGCGGCCTCCTCCGTGGAACGACTATTTTAAGAAAATGAAAATGACTAAGGGGAGTACAGGAACCGAATTGGCAAAAGTACCTTCTGATCAACCATACATTTGGTCAAGCCTTCCAGATGGACAGAGGAGTGGATTAGGCATGCAACTTAATTGGGGACCCCAACAACGTAGTTCAATACAACAGGGATCATTTGCATTGCATCAGAAGAAGCTTGACAAACTCCCGAAGGGGGTGTTGGACGAAATATCATACTGCAAGAAAAATTATGGATGCTATGCCCATTATGATGATCAAGGCGAGTTGAAGATAGGCTGTTGGGATAAAATCTACTTGTGATTACTTAAGTTAAGCATTGCACAGAAAATTAGGTAAAACATATTGAGGATTGAGACGAGGACAACTCAAGTGTTTACGATGAAACATAAAGGGTAAGTAAAAATGAACTGCCCCAAGAATGAAAAGAGGGTTGCTCTCTAACAAGTAGCCTCATGCTCCCTACCTAAGTTAAGTCTACGATAGTTATGTATATCATTGGTTATCAATTGCCACTATCCTCTACACTCTAGCCAAATTTAATTACATCACCTATCAAGTTGGCCACTATACCTACATCACCTATCAAGGTATAGTCTCGTAATATTGTGTTGTCTCATAATCGATACTGCAACCTATCACAACATTGCAATAGTCTCATAATATTTAATATATTGAATAATTATTGAAGATGAAACGAATTTCCTCCCGTGGTAAGTTGGCGGATACTGCCAACAACAACAACAACAACAACAAACAAACATCAACACCTAATCAAAATACCAATGTTACTGCCAATCCATTCAAGCGTCTATGGTCAACTGGATCAGACAAATCCAAAGACAATAAAATGCCATATCCCGAACAAATTATTGTAGGTCAAGTAGATCCAAAGATTGAACGTCAGATTGAACGTCGAAAAGAAAAGGATGAGATTGAATATTGGAAAGCCGAGGCTGAAAAGTATAAGGAGAAGGCAACCAAGATGGAAAAGAGTATTGAGTATTTTGAAGAGAAGTTAACCTTGTTAGAATTGCAAGTTAGTAACAATAATAATGGCAGTAGTATGAGTGGATTAGATGACAGTACCTACTCACCCCCAACGCTACTGCAGAAGGTACTTCCATTGCCCCAAGCAATAAAATCAGGTTCACCAAAACGGGATGGATTATCAAAGTCATTACCATCCAATCCACAATCATCCTCACCACCACCCTCGCCACTTAAAATTAATACACAAAAGATTATATCATTACAACGTCGTGATGAGATTGTATTAGAATTAATAACTGAAATGGAACGGGTTATTACCTTACGTACTGCTGAAAGACTAGCAGATCCCTCTTCTTCCGGTGATAATGAAGATATTGATATACATACTAGTACCCTGGAGGAGATTGTCGAACGTACTTTGGCGGCGGGTGCTCAAGATTATAGTAACAAGAAGAAGAGTAAGTCATCATCATCGTCTAAATCTAACAAGGGTGGTGGAGAAGGAGGGGAGAAGAAAAAGCACAAGTCATCATCATCCAAACGACGAAGTTCGAATAAAACGTATGTTAATGAATTATATCAATTAAGTTGTAAACATTGTGTTGGACAAAACTTTGTCGGTACGACCAAGGGGGATTTAAAAGAAAAAGTGAAGGATCATTATGGAGTAGTGTGGCAATTGGTTTCTCAGGCCTATGGCAAGGGTCCGAAGAATGAAGACTGGAAGAACAATACATCAAAGAAGAAGGGAGATAAGGGTAAAGGGGATGACAAGGATGGAGAAGTGGAAGAAGAGAAACAGGAAGATTTCGACCATGTATTTAGGGCATCCTCGTTTTCACATCACATTGCTGAACACTGCAGGGAGTGCAATAGTGAAAGTAAGGTGTTAAGCTGGTGTGCTAAGAATGTCAAGGTTGAGAAGATTGCAGCTAGTGCGAATAGTTTTTAGATTAGAGATATTATCCGTCCCACATTGACAAATTAGATAGATGGTTTGGTAGTTGTTAGAAAAACTAATAGAGGGTTATGAATAAATAATTAGTCTACATATTAGGTATTCCTGGATATATCGTAACCAGGGACCCAGTAGATTCTAACTTCTCTTACGTACTATTGTTCTGCAAGAAGACATTGACCATCCTTCCAAGACATTCTCCGGGTGCAACTCGAACCGTGCTCTTGTGGACAATCGGCAAAGAAGCACGATGGTTACCACAACTTACTGTTCAATGCTCGATTTCACTACTACCGGTGGTTGCTTTGCTGTCTTACTAACACCATACATTACCTTATTAAAGTCGGAACTAGTATAAGCTTGATCAGGGTCTCGTTCTGGTAATGCTACTCGTAAATCCGGATCTTCTTCCCCCGTCACTTTTACCAGTTGTGCCATTAAGTAATCAGAGATAGATCTAGCTGATGATCTCTCTTCCCAGTTGTGTATCCAACTCATTTCAATGGCCTTCCTCATCGTAATAATTGACGTATCATTCGATGAAAGTATATGATCGGGAAAATGAGATCTCCTTCCCTCTATTAACTCTTTTCCAGCTTCGGTAATGTTTAAGTAAGGTTTTTCAAAGATGTACAATCCAGTTAAGATCAAGTATAAGAGGTTGCCCATCATGAAGACATCTACCGCGTCAGGATTCACGCCACTTCTCATTTTCTTTTGAGATATCATGTGCTCTTCGGGACTTCTATACTTTCTAAGCGCTACCCCAAATCCTTTTAATGGGCAGACTTCTTGCATGGTATCATTTGTTCCACCACTTGCAACATAAATCGGCCTGGCTGAATGAAAGTCATTGAGTTTGAATATACCATCTTGGTAAAGGAACTGATGACAACATATATCGTTGTGAAAGAAGGAAGGCGTCTCGGTGCCATCTATTGTGTGTAAATCGGCCAATCCGGACGATACATGTATTGAGAGTTTCAACAGATCCACTGTGGATAGTGTACTTCCTCCAGCCAATCTAGCACCTTTCACATAGTCATGCATGTTCCCATCTGGCATATAATCCATGAATGTTGCTGTATTACAAAAGCCATACATATCTGGGATAAAATTTGAGTTGGCCAGCTTCTCCAGAACTATCCCATCTCTTCTTTGCAATTCTAACCAATTGTAATTGATGGGATGATTATACTTTAATGTTTTAAAAACAAACTTTTGTTCCTTTCCATAATAAAGTTGTTCATTCATTTCAAAGGCTATCCGTACACCGCCTTTATTGATCACTCTCATTCTATTGAGATATAACTCGTGAAACATATTACAACTTGGATACTGTGTAAGTTGCCAATCATACATTGGTTGACATTTATGTCCCTCGTCATAATCCTGTCCATTTAGACTGTTATGCCAATGTATTATTTGCTTATGTCTCCCATGTGGTAGACTACTTTTAGTAAAATTGTATGTTATATGATTTGTTTGTCGGATAGAAACACCGCCACTGAGTAATACTGTACTATTGTTATCAGAGTATCCGTCATAGACGATACTAATGATTCTAGGATAGTATATTTGATTTTGTAATTTCAATTGCAATGGATCCATATATGTAACATCATATCCATGTAAATCATATAGAGGAAGATTTGTCACTTCATAAACTTTCATTACAAGTGCCATGAACAATGATACCTTTAATATAGCCGTAGAAGACTTGAAACTTGTGGAGTAGAAATTGAACAGCATGATAATTGTATAATATGCGCTGCATTGTCTCTTTCTGTACTATACAACCTTTACAACTCTCATCTCATTTATCTTTCAAACATCAAAAACTTCAACTCATCATTTTTTCTGCGAGTTGGCTAAGAAAGAATAAGAGCTAGAATGGTGTCCACTCTTGCATCTCCACCAGCCCCACCACTTGTCATCTACATATTCTAGTGATTAAATAGGTTCAGCGGTTGCATATTATGCTCCCCCTACATCTACAACTCTCCGTGCTATGAACACACAACATAATATATCGTGCGTCCATGATCACACTCTCATAATAAAAAAGATACCACTAACGGTATCCTTTTCAAAAAAAGCAGTAGTTATTGTTTTACAACCGAGAGAAGACTTACTTATATGAGCAGCTTTAAAATAGGTTGAAATCATATTAAGTTTCCGGTGGTTAACGTCAATCAGCGCAATTCTTATCATTTACTGTGATCCACGTAAACGTCCTCTACTCATTGCCGCCTCTGTAATATCAACAAGTTCTGTAACATCACGACGAACGATATCAAAAGCCTCTGTCTCTGTAACATCAACAAAGATACTGCTCACTGGCCCTTTGTACAGTTCACTATCAATAGCTTGAAGATGAAAAGTGTGCCTGCCTGGAGTTAAGGTACTGGCATCCAATACAAGATCATAAGTTTCTGTGTAGTCATCCAAGACGCGTCCTAGATTCATTGTATAGCTCACCACGACATTGTCATCTTTCTCCTTAATATCATCAGGATGAATATCTATGAATAGCCTTAATTCGGTAATGCTCTGTAACCCTGTTGTATGTTCTTCGAAGTCTCTGTCGTCCTCGGCTATTTTGTTCACCATCTTGCTATCACTTGCATGGGCAGTAACTCGTATGTCTCCTCCTTCGACATGTTTTATCCTTAGATCGAAAACATCAGGCCCTTTAATGAGTGAGAAGGGTTTATTGACATTCTTAGCAGCAAAAAGTAAAGCTGGCAAGTTAACGGGTGCAACTAGACGCTCAAACTCATCGCAACTTTGGTAGAAGGCTGAACCGATCTCAAAACCCAAGGCAGATACCCCTAAAGATCCATACATATAATCAGAGATGTCACCCGAGGCAGGATAAAGGAAGTCAGGCTGCCCACCGGCCCAGAGTCTATATCCGTTGAAGTAGTTTATCTTCCTTCCTAAAGCTTGTAATGCATCATCATCAGGGCTCTTTAAATCTTTATACCCCCAGGGATAATAGACATATCCACCGTGTGAATGAATATCAATGAACATGTCAGATATGTCTTCGCCTAAGGGTTCATTTAGTTGATTCTCTGCATCACTCTTCCTCTGCTCTTCGGGAAACAAGGCTCTAGCATAATTCATCAAGGCTTGAGATTCGGGTTCACTCTCGGGAGATGGGCCGTGAAAGGATCCTTTACATGGGTCTTCGCTCGATCCACCCTCATTAGCAAACATGAAGTCCATGTTCCGGTTGATGTCGACGCCGTAAGTGCCGTTGATGGCCCCCTCTTCATATCCTACTTCTCCTTCACAATCATAAGGATGGAGGTTCTTCCTCCAGTACAGCTCAGGGTACTTCTCAGCCATAAAACGACCATCAGGATTGACGTATAGTATTGCATGTACCTCAGAGTGTTGTAAAGTCGTTGTGACGTCAGCATCGTGACCGTATCCCTTCACAAGCAGCTCGATAAATCGCATAAGTAGTTCGGGTGGGGCATACTCTCGAGCATGTACGCCAGAGGTTAATAGCATTTTGCCCTTATCACTTGATAGACGTTCACTATCGGAAGCAGTAATGTTCAATGCAAAGATATCATATCCACCATCTGGTATATCATGCACACCGTCATGTCTACCTTCGTTATTTTTAAGCCACGACTCTCCAATCTTTGTCTTCGTGACGAGGGAAGGAAAGGCTTGTACAAGGTCGTCTACTGATTCCATCATGCCATCATATGAACGTAGACAGTCATGACCAGGAATGTAACCACTTTTGTCAGTAATATCAGTCAAAGTAGAATTGGCGGCGGTGATGATGGCAAATGCCAATAATACTGGTAGACTAATCTTAAAGTTCATGAGATATAGTTGTTATTGTAATCTGATTTAGTATTGTTTGTTGAGTTTGAATATATCCTTTTTCTCTCTCTTTGCAATTTCTTATTATGAGCTTATACTCGTAGAAGTCAAACGCCAGTCAAGACCAGGGATAAGATAGTTGAGTCGGGAATGATAAGTCGTCTTGGCTAGAAGTGGAGGTTGGAAAGTGACTCATTTTTGGTCAAGGATACCGGTGACGGTATCCTTGTGGGGGGGAGAAACCATTTTATTGTGTACAGAAGGAAAGCAAAAGTTTATGAGAAAGGTCATTCATATAATTTGTGTGTTAAACAGGAAAATACTAATACTAACATTTACCTGTTTAGCCCGCCAGATGATGCAGTTGGTTCTAATCCACGGAGTCTACTATTAAAAGACATTAAAAGTCCAAAGTAAAACCCCAAACCTCAAGGTCCATAACATCAAAGAATCCTTCGTCACATAATGGATCATTCTCAAATGTAGAACAATGTCCAGTAGTACCTCTTCGAAAGTCATCTTCAATACATAAACCAAAGTCTCCCTCATCACCACCACCACCAAAGGCAACTGTACGCTTGGCAACATCACACAGTTGTATATATCGATTAGCACCACTCCATTTATATATGATAATCTTGTTCACACCTCGTTGTTGGTTTAATGATTCTACTTCACCACCACCAATATAATTTGGAAATTTAAACAAACATGCTTGAGCACTACCATAAAAGTCATGGGCCTGTTGTCGTCTATGTCTACCCTCCCATCGTGTATCAGCATATCCACCAAACAACTCATTCCTCGTAGTCTTTACTACCAGTACAGTACGATCATGTCCCTCTACCATTCGTAGGAATTGATCAAAGGAATCCCCATCTCGTGTTAGACTGTATAATCTCTTCCACTTGCAAAAGTTTAATGATGGTGGTAATCCACCTGATGAGATTAGGGACTTCATTTGTGATAATTGTAATATTGGAGATGACGAGAGACTATCATCTTGGGGTGGTTCGGGTACTATTTTGATATCACTGTTAAAGTATGGATCATCTTCATCAACTTCTTCTTCTATTTCTCCTTGTTCTTGTGGCCGCTCATGTTGATGAACCTGCTCCTCGGCATTATACCTCCGACCACCACCACCATGAACCCCATAATCATTCCGTGTATCAAACGGTATAGGTATATCAACATTCACACTCATACCGGCACCACTAACCGATGGCTTTGGACTGGATATTTTCATACATACCTTCATATCTTTACCATCCTTGCCATACCCAATTCCAATCCCTATATTACCCTCTCCGTCTTCAATGCCATCAATTTCTGTAGAGTCTAATGGATCATCGGTAGCATCAGCAGCATCCATGGAACCACTTGGGATCATTTCCAGGACATTACCACGAGAATCTACACGCGGCACACCTGCATAATCCTCTACAGTATCGTATTGGTCATTTGTGGTATATACCCCGCCAAAGTCACATATACCTGGCATGCCCGTTATCACTGCCGATGGTTTGTCGTCTTCTATACTCTCTTCTTCATCTTGCGGTGGTAAAGAAGAAGTAGAAGTAGGGTGTAACGATGATCTTTGTTCATTAAAAGATTCTCTATTGGATATATTCGATAATACAGAATTGTCAATACAACCAAATGATGAACTTGTTCCAATATTACTTCCTCCCTGATGTTGAACAGATGATGATACCCCATTAATCATACCCTGCTGCCGTAACCTTTCCGGAGTAGTAGTAGTACTCTGTCCTTGCCCCATCTTCTTCTTCTGTTTAACTCGACTAGGACTATTCCAATTCATATTATTATTCCCATCTCTATAAAAATTTCTACGTCGTTCTGCTTCGATTAATCGTTGTTTCCGTCCTTCCTCGACTAACTTACGTCGTTGATCTTCCACTTGTCGTTGTAATTCCAATTGATGAAGTTTGTTACGTTGGGATTGTAACCATCCTTTTGCTGTTGCGAATAATCCACCTGAGGATTGTGATTGAGAGGATGTGGATGGTTGTATTTCTGGTATTTCATCGGGATCTAATCCATACATGTCTGTGTAGTTATTATCATTAGTTTGTTGTTGTTGTTTGGAGTTGTTGTAGGAACTAACTTTATGATGTTGATAATGGAATTCATTTGTATCATGACCTTGACTATTGGTAGTTACACCGTACGGATCTGGAGATTTAGACATTGTATATTGCAAAGCAGATCTTTCAAGTGGTGATTTAAACTTTTGCCCCTGTTGTTGGTTGTTATTATTAGTTGGTGTTCGTGGAGTATGAAATAAATCCTCTCTCGGTACATCGTAATAATAATCCTCCTCTTCTTCATCTGTAGTATTTTCATTCGAGGTTGTGTAATTATCTTCGTAACCATATTCTTCTAACAATTGCTTTGCTTTTGAAACATTGGTTCCACTTCTTCTATTTATACTTGACTTGGTATTGGTATTGTCATTACTACTATTATTCGATGTGAGCTGTGGCTGTTGCTGCAACTGTGGTATGCTGTTTTGCTGCTGCTGCTGTCCTGCACGTCTCAAAGGCATACTGGGTACATCAGCCATCATTCGTGCTCTTGCCGCAACACTCAACTTTGGACTACTTCCCTTATTTATTTCGACACTATATTTCTGCTTTGGACTTAGCCGTACTGGACTACCTGTTTTTGTTGCAATTGATAATGCATTGGCTGTACTACCGACTACTGCTGCCATTTGTCTTAAGTTTTCAGCGTCTATTTTAGCTTGTTTTTGACGACGTTGCTGTTCTTCGATTGCTGCTTTTTGTGCTAGTTTTGTTACTGGACCTATATCATTATCACCATCATCGTTTGTAGTGGATGGTATAGATGTATCAGCGGTAGGGCTAGGCGGTGGAAGTGGGAGGCTGGTACTGCTGCTCATGTTTGTTGTAAATTTTGAGAACACACAAGATGTGGTGCAAATTTATGTATTAAATATGGCTCGCCAGTATCTCTGCCGCGGTTTATCCTCTTCTTATTGTATTAAACACTATTATTATATGCGTAGAAGCCGCCAGTGTATCTATATCGATATATCAAAGGCCACTTCATAAGCACAACCGCTGTATGTTTGCTGTTCATGGAAAAAATTATTTCATACATCCATAAGGTATCTTTTTCTCTTGGTGTCACATGCATGCATGACGCTTGACGCTAATCAAAAGTTACAGGATGGCTTATGGCTTGTTTCCTCTCCACAGTATGATGTCTACGCCAGCATTTACAATACATACCTCCTTCTCGCCACTTATATCGTTGTATGATGTCTTATGTAATGTGATAATGGTTGACTATTTTATGAGAAGAAATTAGATCGAACTGTCTTTCTTCTTCTTCTTCTTATTCTTCCTCTTTTTCTTCTTCTTGTCCTCTTTCACATCTCCATCCGCGAGAAGTTCCTCCCACTTCTTCCATTCTTTATTATCAGTGTGATATTTGTTGATAGCCGCAAGAGCATCATTACTCAAGGTATCCGCGTAAAGGTGGTCTGGTACTATCCTATCGGGAAAGGATAAAGATATGCTACCAAACTCCGGTCCTTTTCCTTTGATACGTCCACCAAACTTTGGAGATGATGAAGTGGAATGCCCCTCGTCAAATTCAGTGGCCTTTATAGCAATTAACTCCGCACCTGCTGGTGTATCTCGGTGCTTCTGTTCTTTATTCTTGGCAGTTATTGGTCGTTTCTCCCCTTCTTCAAGTCCTTGCAGCAATTGATTACCTCTCCCTACCAAGGCACATGCATGTTTTGCAGTACCAACTTGTACAACACGGGTACGTTCTTCAATGATGTATTCCCCTTCGGTATTGGTAACTTTTAAGTGAAGGGCAACTGCTTTAGAAGCTGGTCCTCCCTGGTTAGCCTTGTTTTCCTTACCGACAGTACTCGGGTTAACAAGTGGGAAGACTCCAGGCTCCTTGAAATCATCGGCATCATCAGAAAACTCAATCTTCTTGAAATACAGATTACTGTACTCCTGACGATTACGACCTTTCAAAATGGAGTTTCCAAGGTCGATCTTCTTATACTCTCCAACTTTTAGCCCTTTGACAATGCTCTTCTTTGTATTATCAATTGGAATCTGGTTCGTAATATATCCACATGCACCATGAATCCTCATAAGTAGTGTTCCTTCGTCTGGAGTATTCTCCCAAAGTTCATATCCAAACCTTTTATCCTTGAGGTGCCAGTTAGCATCTCTGAGTATACGGTCAACTGCGCCGGCGTTACATTCAATGATTCCGGTTGGTACTTGAAAATGACGTTTGAACATTTCAGTACCATGGTTAGCAAATCTCTCCGCCTCGACGGGCCAGAGTCTTCCCAAAGTGATCTTGCACGGATGAGGTGATTGCTTAATGAGACGTTGTAAGCCCATTTTCGAGTTAATCACGGTGATTTCACTTGGAATCATTGTTGGATTGGCCTTGATAAAGTCCCAAGTAGCTTCACTATATGCAATGAGAAACTTGGGTTTCACACGCTCGAGGGTAGCCTTGTTGAACTCCACCATCTTTAGCTCGGCCTCGGACATGATCTTCTTATACTCATCGTTGAATGGGTTACCTTTATCAGCTTGTTTGGGTGGGCCATCAATTGACAAAGCTTCCATGATAATCATTCTCCTCATTAGGTATGCACCTCCTACCTGGTGAGGAATATTAAAGATTTCAGACAAGATCAATCCCAATCGAGAGTAGAGTGGATGTAAGCTTTTGTTAGGAGGGTAACTGTCCTTACAGCCACCTACAAAGAAGAGATAATGAGTATTGACATTGGCATGAAATCTATGATTATATACGCAGGTGAACTTACTTTGGCCATAGTCATCCTCAGCCGATTGCCCCCATGGAGGGAAGTGAATCATACCTACAAAATCAACTTGTTCTAGGTAAGGTCCATAGTGGTGTGCAGGGACACATGTCCTCCCATACTTCGCAGCAATAACATCCAATCCTAAATCGGCAAAGAGTTTGAGTTGGAAGTCACGTAGTTGCATATCACGATCGTTTCTGTATTGGTATGAGGCTGGTCTCTTGGGAAGAACATTTGATCTATTAGCAATATAGTCTGCCAATAGTGTGTTTATGCAATCATCCAAACTCAAAACCAAATCTTTCAACACCCCAGGATCTTGAGGATTCTGCATAATAGCATTATCAAAGTCTCTTGCGGCACACAAGAATTCACCACTCACTTGATAAGCCTTCCCACGACGGACTAACGCGTCGATGTTGTTGGGATTGCTCGTAAGAATTCCCGTAGCACCTGCAATAACTGCGGCGGGTGCCGACGGTTGGTTGTTAGTTGACGATGGGGGTACGGTGGAGGTGATATGGGAGACATTGGTATGTGCCGATGCAGCCATAGGAATATATGATTGATTAGTAGATGTTGATGATGTTGCAGCGGCTGGTGCACCCATAGCACGTGCCTCCACAGCCTTCTTGTTCTTATTTGTAACAGCGCTTTTCATTTGATACTGTTTTGTGATGTTATTAATTGAACTATGAGGGGGGATAACAACTCTTTCCGTCGGTGGTGGTCTAGGTTTTGGTTTCATCCCCCTGCCAAGGATTGGCTTTGGACCTTGCACCCCCGACCCAGTACCTCCACAACCAAATCCACCGCTATTCCCTCTTTGCTTTAATCCACCACCACCATATGAACTAATAGCACTATTCCCTCTTCGAATATTGGACGGTTTAGTCCGTGAGTTGGTATTATTGTTACTGTAGGTAAGACCCTTACTACGTCCTCCTCCTTTGCTAATATGACGATTACCTACGCCCATGTTAAAACCACCCTCTGTACCAAATCCACCTTCGTTATTGACACCACCACCCGGACCGTAATTATAACTTAAACTACTACCACCACCATAATTATAATTAAATCCACCCCTCGCACCATAATTAACACTACCACCCGTAGCACCCCTCACACCATAATTAACACTACCACCCGTAGCATTATTTAAACTACCATTCGTGGTATTATTAAAACTACCTGTCGTAGTAGTAACAACACCGTTTACCAAATTCTCATCATCAATATTGTGGCCAGTCTTTACACTCTTTGCAGGTTTTTTAATAACTCCACTTCTTCCAGATAATGGATCGATTAAATCATCTAATGCTGCAATAATACGTTGTTTTTTATCTGCACCATAATATTCGATGGTAATGGCAATTGTAACTTTCGTAAAGTCAGGGTGACCATCACTTTTAATATGTTCAGCATAAGTTTTATCACCTGCTAACTCATTCAGGAGCTTATTTTTTGCTAAGAAATCACTTTTGAATACTGAAGTAGGATTTCTAACTTTTGTTTTGTAAATAGCAGTATTGATTCTACGATCAAGGTCATCATTATTAACAGAAGATATATTAGTAGCTTTTGCAAACGCTGCTGTACTAAAGGTTGGAGTTTTTTTGATATTTCGAGGCACTGCTTGACTCTGTATTGTCCTATTGTTAGGAGGTGCATTTCCTCCTTGCGGCAAATATTTGCCACCTTTCCCTACCCCTTTCATGACGCGTGCTGTACGTCCTCTTCGTAAGTGTTATTACTACCAATGCTAAGCCGATAAGAGAGGATTTCGACGAATTTTTTGACTCATAACCAGATATCGACAAATTTGGCGACAAAACCTCTTTATCATGCTTTTTGCACAGTACAACAAAGGCTTTAAAATGTCATATTTATTGGTTTGTTATTATACCTCTATCCTTTCTACTTGATCAATTCGGCGGTGAGTGGCTTTTTGCAATGATGTGTACATCTTGTGCACTTTTGTTGTTGTTGTTGCAACATAGTATTGTTCACTTATATACAATACATACTAATGTATCGATACCAATATATCAACTACATGTATACCATAATAATTATTCCATTGGTTGACACCTACTAATGTATCACTCTCATATCTTCACTACTTATTATACTCATATCATATTACATACAATATCATTCTACACGAATATCATTATTTATATCGGCTTACAATATATCAGTAATCCACAATGGTTCCGAGGCACTATACGGATCTAAAGAATGTATACAAACTCTAATAAACAAAAGTAAGAAACTTGCAATCCTAAGTAACACCTCTTCGCCTTCACATGTAGCAAAGAAGAAATTACCCAAGTTTGGTTTAAACGAAGACATGTTTGTCGGTGGATTAGTTAGTAGTGGTGAAGAATGTGCAAAGTTTATTAAAAAGAATACACAATTAAAGAAGGCATTATGGTTTACTTGGAATGAAAGTGAGAAGCAAAATCCTATGCAATTCTTAAATCATTGTGAAGTTGATAGAGATGAGATTGATGTAGTTGAAACGGTAGAGGATGCGGATTTCATTTTATTGCATGGATCAGAAGTATGGAGAAAGTGTAGAGAGTTATCCTCACCGACTTCTAATAATGATGATGATGATAATGGAGGGGTACTTGACTTGAACTTTCTATTCAATGAAGATTACACAATTATAGATGATTTATTGGATCAAGCTGCACAAAGATCTTTACAATGGTGTGTGCCAATCCCGATTTGATAGTCGGTTTACCCGGAGGGAAAGTTGGTAACATGCCTGGAAAGATTGCGGAGAGATATGTACAAAAAGGTGGTAAAACGATACGATATATCAATTTGGGAAACCTAATCCAAGACATTTCCATGCATGTCTTGATAATTTGGATATACCTTTTGATTCAACTAAATCTATACCAGGCGTTGCACATGTAGGAGATAGTCTTGAGCATGACATTGCAGGTGCTAATGGTAAGTGTTTGACGTGTTTTACAACTTGATCATCATCTGTGATTCACCAATATTTCTCACTCATCTTCTTCTTCATTTGGCAGCTGCGGGTATAGATAGTGTCTTTGTGTTGGGTGGTATACATGCCGAAGAACTCGGATTAGTCCCCACTGGTACTAGTGATTGTGGAATTGTCATAACAGATGGTGATAATGATGACAAACAAGAGGCAGGACATATTGAAAAACAAGATCTAGACAACAAGTTACAACTGTTCTTCAAAGAGAAAGGTATATTTCCTACCCACGTCATACCTAGCTTAACTCTATAATAATCGGAATTAGTTCCTACCTAATACATTCCTAATAACTTTATGACTCTACTTTGTATCACTCCTCTTTGTTGCCGTTAGTCGTTCTGCCTCAACCACCACTTTGCCCAGTTCGTCTAATGATATAGAAGAAGCATTAGAGATCAGCTCATCATCCTCTTGTTCTACCAAATGATCGTCTCCATGATCAAGTATCCCATTGACAACGACCCCATTCTCATCTTGATTGTGAGCAATAGCCTGCATCATAAGCTGTTGTGATTCAGCTAGAACATTCATCTGTGCTAGATGCTTCTCCTCCATTTCCCGAAGTGTCAGCTGGATCTGATCAAGCATTCCTTTCATCTCAGATTTGAGGTTCTTCCTTGACTTCTCAATTGATCGTTGAATAGCCTTGTCTGTCCGATGTTCTTGACTTGCGGGAGAGCTACCAAACTCGTTACGATTATCTTCTCGATCAAAGAGTGAGTCGAATGAGCTGCTTAAGGCAGAGAATGTACGGACAACAAACCAGTTCACTCCACGCTGAAATCTTGATATAGACTTGGTCGGTACTTGCTTGAGTCCACCCGTATCATTAAAGTTCTCAAGGACATATGCTATTGTGACCTTCATAAAGAAGATCATGAACAATAACAACGAGAAAACTACTACAGCCTCAACATCAACCACATTTGATGAGATAGTATCCAATGTTGAGAAGATACCACTGCTTAATTTGAGGTTGATAGTTGTCACAATCATATAACTGTGTATGATGGCAATGATTCCAAACAGGTAATTAACATTGCGGCGTGTAGTGCCGGTCTTACCATCCATCCACATCAGATGGAATGTCTTAAGAGATAACAGTTCCGACACAAACATGACTCGTGCCTTGCCAAGCATCATCTTACTTGTTGAAAAAGAGCTTTGGTACGAGTCACTCACGATGGCAATTAAGATGTTGAGTAGTACAATCGTCACGCCAAAGGTATAGATGACAAAGAGAATAGATACCAACGGATGGGTCCTAAGTGCATCCACATCAAGATCACCAAGCATCATGGTATAAGCCTTGAGATACCCTTCCATGTAATATTGACTTTCTGATTGATGTTGATCGAAAGTTAAAGACACCCACATTTGTGCAAAACTTGCCATGGCAGCAAAGAGCACGAGTAGAAACCACTTGATATCCTTCATAATCTCAACTGAACATAGGATGAACGTTGCCAACTGTTTGTTTCTAATCTTCACAAAGGCCATGATACGTAACCACAGGAATGGAGTAGTCTGGTATATATTTAGGTAAGGAAGATTGGTAAATGTATTAGTAGTTGACGAATGAAAGGGATGATGGTGTCCATTTTTGAACTTGTACATATCATATGCATATTGTACATCATCGTTAGATAATATACAAACAACATAGCTTACCATTGCGACGATTGTTCTTAGGAAGAAGGGTATCGAGCCATCACCCACTTCACTTTGTGCTCTCTGCCTTAACACAATGTCCACCGCAAACGAACAGAAGAGGACCATCAACAGTGGTACTGTATCGAGTAGTTGCCAGAATGTACCGAAATCACTCCAAAAGAGGTTTTCCGACAACGCATGCTTCGCTAATCCAGCATGAACAGCTTTTGTTCCAAAGTATGCAACACTTTTAAGGAGCAGAAGATCAGTAAGTGAATGATGAATACAATACCTTTCCAAGATACAACTCTTTACTTACCTCGCCATCAATGTCACAGATGCAAATAGATATTGTTGAGAATTAAACGTGCTATCCATATTCGAGAGGTGGAACAGAGCCGGTGCTGGTCCTAGCCGAAAGGATATCATCAACAGGAAGTGGTTGAATCCATCAAAAAGTGCGGCCAATGTGGCAAATGGCGAGAACATAATCTTATCTAGCAGGCGTCTGATTACCGGTGTTGCGGCTGCCCTCTTAACAAGGTCGTCATCCAAAACACACAGCCGCCTGACTAGTCCATTTAGACCTCCCACTGCATCAAACAGGGCATTCCTATGACTTTCAAAGTGATGAACATCTCCGGTGGATATCATATCAGCCATTCCTCCATCCCTCGTGACGGCTTGATGCATTTGTACATGATGGAAAACATACAGATCATCCTTGATGTTTAATTCAGACACTTGCTCAAGATAGAACACTGCTCCTTCGGCAAGGAAACGACATTGATCTTGTGCCATTTGGAGTTGTAGTTGCAGCTGTCTTCCTTCTGCTGTGGATCCTACATCGGCACCCGTTAAGTTTGCATCCAATACCCGCTGTTTCTGTACCCTGATACTCTTGTCTAACATTTCAATTAGCCAATCTCCTTTTCCCAATGAGTCAACATTGAATAGAACTTTGTGAACAATAGACATATCAAATAACCTACTTCGTACTTCTGGATCCTCGACGAGTAAAAGTTCTTCCAATAAGTGTGGAATTGCAGCAACTTTCTCAACGACACGTGTATCCCTCATTTCGGCAAAGTTAGATACGCCGCCTTGATGGGCGGAGGAGAAGCCTCCTCCTCTACTACCTGTAAAGCTTGCTTTCAAATCTGTACCGCTTGCTTCTAACGAGCTGTCGTCGTCAATACCTTCCTCAGGGCTCCCATTGCTAGCAAAAGCATAATTGTCAACAAACTCGGAGAGTATGTTAAAGCACCACTCAACTAAGGGTGGGATACCTCGTGCCTGATTACGAGCTCCTCCTCCTTCCTGATCCTCTGGTTTGTCATCGACATCATTCATTGAACGTTCAAGGGATCGACGGTGTCGTTTCATATCAGTTATGTCCTTTACAAACCCACAGAATATGTATTTGCCACCTCCTAAATTCACCTCAGTAAGTCCTAGCTCAATATAGAATGTACTTCCGTCCTTCTTTCTGGCTAGTAATTCCCTCTTTTTACCCATGACACGTTTCTCACCAGTTTTAAGATATCTTTCCAAATACTCTCCATGATGAGAGGCATCCTTTGCATTACATATCATAGAGATATTACTTCCAATGAACTCCTTCTTTGAATGACCAAAGTGCTTTACAGCCGCATCGTTTGTTAATAGGATCTGCCCTCTTTCGTCAATACAAAACATAGCATCATCTGAACTTTCTACAATCATCTTTAACTCTCTCCTAGCAAGTTTCTCATCATGGTCAGATTGACTACCAAAAAATGAACCATATTGTCGTAGACTTGGTTGCTTCTTCATTTTTGATACACTCCCCTCCGAATCCGAGTCAGAATCATGATATGCCAAGTCCATAGTTCTTGAACTCATCCTCTTCTTCTTTTGCAACTTAAACTTGGCAGCAACAAGGGCAACCTTTTCCTTTGTTCGATCTGTATCTATTTTCCATTTCCGAACAGCACGTCGTGCCTCAATCCATTGTATAATTGGTTCCACGAATGGTATTCGCCCCTTATCATCCTCTTCAACGATTGCGGCTGGATAGACTGGTAATAATTCTTGTAATACAAATTGATTTACTCTCGATTGAGCAGCTGCGGTACCACCCGTTGTTATTAATTCCTTGTTAAGTCCAATAGAATGTAATAATAATCTACCCGTATCTTCCTCGGCCTGAAGTATTGTAGAGAAGAAGAAGAAGATGTCAATGATTGATTTTGTTTTTGAACACATCTTATGCACACATCATATTCACACTTTTCAAAGCATACAATCAATATAAACATCATAAAACACTTACCCGAGCACAAGCATTCAATCCAAAGCCCAACTTACGTTCAGTATCTTCATTAATAGCATTACGAAACTCTTCCCTAATTCTAGTCAATGATGAACAAGTACTAAAATATTTATATAAATCTGCAGTATCCTCAGGCACGGCATCACTATCACCTCGAGTTATATTCCTTGTAGAGAATCGAAATGATGTCATTTTCATTGTATTTAATAGTTTTGGACGTCTACTTATTCCATTGTTTGGAGTTCGTTTGTTAGCTCCATTACTAGTGCTTCCGAAACTATTACGAAGATCGGTACTAGTACCACTGCTACGTCGACGTGCCGCTACTGAGGTACGGATGGTATTCCATTTACTGCCGCCGCCGCCGCCGCCACCGCAGTTTGGTGATGATTCCATAGTATTGCCGTCGATATTAATTGCAAAGCGGCAAAGATATTGTGGGGGACTCCTCACCTTCATTGCGAATCTAATCTTTCTCGGCTTCATAATTTACTGGTTGATTGTTGAATTACCTACAATACAACTCTGTACAACTTATTGCAATCTAGAGAATACTACATTGGTTCTATGAACAGTTGCAAAAGAGTCGGGGCTCTTCTTAATGAATGGGCGTTGAAGAGTAACCTTTGACGCAGACAAACTATAAAGTTTTTGCATCATCAGCCCAAAGTTGAAGTTTACTCCGATATGTATTGCAATACAGAATAGATGGCCTAAATCCAGCAATATCATATCCTTGCAAAACAGACAATATCATATATTTATATATACAAATCATCATGTCAGAATATATGAATATATACTCAAGTAATTATGATCTCTGGCCATCGAATGTTCCCACTCCTAAATTATTCATATGTCCATTGACTAAAAGATTAATGACACATCCTGTGATTGATAGGGAGGGCAATTCCTATGAAAAGGATGCCATGTGAGTAATTATCATTGTATGGTGTGCTATATATGAATATATGATGTTTTGTATTGCAGTGATATTTATGTGTAGGTATTGCAAATTATGCTCACATCTTATGCTCAAATTCAATTGCACATATCATATGCTCAAATCTATTTATTGTATACTATACATAGAATGACATATCTAAGACGTCAAGCAGGCAACAGAGGTATAAGCCCAATAACATCCAACCCATTACATGAAAAGGATCTAACAGAGAATAAAGGATTATCAATGGCAATTGACGCCACGTTACAGAATGCTCTTAAAGAGGAAACACTACTTCATAATGATAAAAAGCAATCACAACTAAAGAAATCAAAATCAAGTAGACGAATGCCACGCATGACATCTAAAAAGTTTTCAAGTAGTATGAAATTAGTTGGTAAGGAATTAAAGAGTGGTGCTGGATTGATTAATGAATTGATGGAACCTGCCAAGAAGGGCGTTGATAAAGTATTAGGTCCACCTATGCATAGCAGAAGCGACAATTCTGACCAATTTGCATTTGAGGATGAAGAGGAAGCAGGAGAAAAGAAGGAGTTCACTCCACAAACTATATCATCAAATCCAACAAGAAGAAAAGCAAGACATACACCCCGAACAATGGAACGTCAATCCATGACTACTGGTAATTCAGCACTAGACGCACGAATTGCTGCATTTCAACATTCAGCAGAGAATGGGTCTATGCCCATAGATAACTCTACTCGAAGTTTGAAAAGTGCAGATAGTAAAGATAGCTTCGAGGAACGGATAGCTGCCAAATGCAAAGCAAATGATAGCAACAAACAGCAAGATATAACTAAATCTCCAAAAGGAGCAGAGTCTTCTAATGCTACAGCCGATAATGCCTTTGAAGAACGATTGAGGAGGAAGATGTCACATCAGGATTCGGTTTCTTCTACTACTGGCCAAAGTGTGAGTAGTTATGAAAGTAAGTTGCAAAGGAAACTAAGCAAGTCGGTTAGTAATACATCATCTCATTCAGCACAACAATCACTAGATAGTTATGAAAGCAAATTACAAAGAAAACTGAGTAAGTCAGTTAGTAATACTACATCGGACAGCTATGAAAGTAAGTTACAACGAAAACTCTCGGGGGCAAACAACAGTACCAGTTCTCGAAGAATAGATGATTCAAGTACACATTCTAATGCCCAGCAATCATTGGATAGTTATGAAAGTAGGCTACAAAGAAAGTTATCCAAATCTGTCGGTAGTGCATCCTCGACTGCACGAGATTTGGGGAAGGATGAGTTAGATAATTTTGAGAGAAAGGTACAAAAGAAGCTTAACAGTTCCTCTAATACAAATGTATCTTCTGAGAAAGAAGAATTGGATGACTTCGAGAAGAAGCTACAACGTAAATTATCCAAATCAGTGGGTGCCAATTCATCTACTGCACGTGACATAGGTAAAGAGGCCGATGATTATGAAAGTAGATTGAAGAAGAAACTCTCCACGGCTAGTAATAGTTCTTCTGTGCCGCCGCAAGATCAGACGGGGAATACAAAAGCTGAGCAATCATATGAAAAACGGTTGAGGAGGAAGCTCTCTAGTGGAAGTAGTGAACGTCAACTTGAATCGTCGTCGAAAGAACAAGCACCTATTAAGCGTATAGATAGCTTTGAAGAGAGAATCCAAGCCAAATGCAGAGCAAATGATAAGAAGGTATCATCCAAAGTCAAGGACAATCAGGAAGAAGAGGAGGTACAACAAACGAATAGAGTAAAGAGCCGAAGATCTATGCTTGACGAGAAGATTAAAATGTCAATGACCAAGAAGAAGAATACTGACCAAGGTTTAGCAAATGAAGTTACAATTGAGAAATCAGATAGAGTTAAAAGCCGTCGAGACATATTCGATGAGAAGCTGAAACAATCTGCCACAAGTAAGAAGAAGGAGAAGAAGTCCAAAAAGAAGACTAAAACTACTGAATCGTCTAGCAAGAAGTCCACTTCAAAAGACGATGGTGAAGAGAAGGAGAGGAGAAGGAGAAAACGACGAGCAAAAGCTGAGAAGGTACGAGCTAGTTTGAAATCGGTAGATTCTGATCAATCAAAAGAAATACACAGAAGCTCACCTAGCAGACTAACGATCGATGAAGACAAGGAGGGAGTGTCTGAGATCTTGTGTTCAGATAGTAAACATCGACCAAGACTTAGTATGCCTCAAGAAAGTGGCGACGCCGTATCCCTCCGACATATTAGTGATCTGACTATTGATGACGAGGATGATGAACCAGTCAATAGCATGAACGATGTGGGTTGGGATGATCTCGATGGCGCTTTACTTAGTGCTCAACAAATGTCAATGAAAGTAGCATCAGATGATGCACATAAGATACAAAACGAAGTAGAATCTTGGGATGATGGGTTCGATGAAGAGGCGATTGCAAAAGCTCAAAACATGTCCATGAAAGTTGCCGCGTCTGATGCAACTAAGCTACAAGCTCAACTCTTGGCTGATAGTGGAGGAGGAAGAGAGAATCAAGGACCTATAGTTGCCGAAAGGAAAGCAAGAGGCAGAAGAGGAGGAGAGAAGAAAAAAGGAAAGGATAATGACATACCTCGGCAACCTCAATTAGAACAAGCCCAGCTCATATTAGCTGCAAAGGTTGATAAACTCCTACCAATTGTAGGAGAATATGGCAAGACCAAACTAGACGTTCTTAATGCCTTGCAACAAACCAAATATGACGAAGAGAAGGCACTCGCTTTGCTACTAGGATTGTGACAAATTGCAGTATCTCAGCGAGATTATAGATAGGAATCAGGGGTAAACAACACATGCCCTAATAACCAACAATTAGAATTAGGATGTTAGAATCGAGTAGATGATTTGGTACACTTTACACTTCTACCGACAACTTTTAATACCAACAACATGATTCTAGTCCACTCTAATGATGATGGTCATGCTCATGACTATGACCATGATCCGCTTCACTTCCACCATTCATTATCTGCTGAATTGCAGCTTCCCAAGAGTCTCGGAACGGGTCTTCAACATCTGTCCACGCTGTCAAGCCTTTGGTCATGTCTTCGTCCGACAAGAGACACTCATTCAAAGCGTTTGTAATTAGTTCGATGTCTAATTGTTGTCCAATGATTACAATCTCCTGCTGTCTATCTCCATGAGGCTCATGCCATAGTGGAGCAATGTCTTGTTCCAAATTTGCTGGCCAGTGTTCTTTATCAATTGCAGCCCAGAAGGGATTGCCCGGATTGAGAGAGTAGGATCGTCCGGCCTGTGAAGTGATAAGAGGTAAAGGATTGGGGGTGAGGCATAAACATTTCAGCACACATGATATGCACATGAAAAGACTTACAAGTGAGAAGTCACCCTGTAAATCTGGATATGATGCTAGCCACATATAACCTTTTGCCCTGAGGATAATACTCTTGTCAAATGGTGTCTCCTTGTCTAGCATTTCCATGATAGTATCATCCAACTTTTTTGGGTAAAAGGGCTTTAAAGATCGATAGGTGAAAGAGGTAATACCATATTCTATCGTCTCGGGTGTGTGGTCACCAATTCGTGCTTCCTTCAGCCATCGATCATTCTTCTCGGCATCATTGAGAGAAAACATTCCAGTGCCTAGTACCATTGATAATGGCACCACGCTATAAGTCGACTCGACTATCTTGGCAGTAGCATTCATTAATGAAAGAAGAAGCTTGACTTCTTGTTTCTCTTCTTCAGACATAAGATCACATTTGTTGAGAACAATAACGTTTGCTTTTGTATGGCAGGTAGAGGAAGTAATATATGAGAAGTATGTATTGATGTTCAAAGAACACACATATCAATATCAACTCACCAAACTCAACTTGATCACAAAGAAGATGAGCAATTGTTCGTTCATCCTCTGGGTCAGCTTGCCAGTCACGCTGTCTCAAGGATTCAAGGCTATCCAACTCCATGAGAAATCTGGATCCATCTACTACGCTTACCATCGTGTCCAACTTCGCAACATCACCCAGCTTGAGGCCATTACTATCTTCAAAAGTAAATGTCTCTGGAAGATGCGCGTTTAGCGGTTTATGAAGATGAAGAGAGACGATAGTAACTCAAGTTAGTGCATACGGCTTGCAAAGGCAATCAAATGAAGATATACATGAAGGCCAAATGAAGCACCAACATACGGAACACATGAATTCACATCATAAAACAACACTAACGCGGACTTTCCAGCAACTGGCATCGGCTCCGAGACTCCTGTAGATTCTATTAGCAAATAATCGAATTCTCTAGAGTTGGCAATCTTAGCTACCTCAACAAGCAAGTCTTCTCTAAGTGTGCAGCAGATACTTTATTTAGATACAGATGCAAAGAAGAAGAAGAATATGGATTAGAAAGACAAAAGTACAACTTTTTTCAGTGTTCAAATATGAACTTACCATCCATTACTCATCTCAACAACATGCTCTTCCTTCTGGGTAATACTATGATTCTTAACAATGGCAGCATCGATATTGATCTCGCCCATGTCATTGACAAGAACGGCGACCTTTAGACCATGATAGTTTGTAAGTATGTGTGATAACAATGTAGTCTTGCCACTGCCGAGGAAGCCTGATAGTACAGTTACTGGAAGCTTCTTGTCTGGATTGTTGTTGTTGTCTTTGATGATCGAGGAAAGATAACCATCATCTTTCGAAGAAGTAGATTTGTGTTCGTCTGGTGGTACAACTGTCGGTTGTTCCAACTTTACTGGTGGTACTAGAGGAGTATCAGGAGCAGCTATAAATTCTTGACTAAACACTCCACCCCATTTGGATGGTAATACACCCACCGTAGCAGCCTCACAAAGTATATACGATATACTTTTCAATGCAGCCACTGATCGTTCACACTCGTCTTTCAATACCTTTACAGCATTTGAAAACGTATACCAATCATAGGGTGATTCATCATCTTCCATATCTTGATCTTCTAATGCACCTATATTGATATAAATAGAGTGTTTGAAATGAGAGAAGAAGTTGAGATATGGTGTGCACAAGATATGCACATATTAAAAACACATACCAGGTGGAGGTGATTCAGTTGCATACAACACTACCAAGGTAACTTGTATCAATCGATCATTTGGTGCATACACTGTAACTGATGGTATATTGTCCACAACACGAGCTTCTGTGGCATCCACACCTGTATGTTCCACTACACAACGAACAGCCGCGTCATTAATAGATTCAGTACTCGAATTTTGCAGAACTGATGGTATACGCATACCATTCCATTTCTTTTTCAGTGATCGTACCAATAAACATCTATTACCCCTAAGAACTAATGCACCTACATGTTGTTCACATGTATTCCAATTCATAGTTGATAAATCAAGTTTATTATCATCCTTCTTCTCCTTTGGTTGAATAACTATCAGTAAGTCAGATGTAATATCCTCGGCAAGTTGTTCATACTGCTTGGAATGCTTATTCATTTCAATTCGAATCTTTGATAAGTATAATGATTTACCCATTTCATTAAAATATTCTTCATTGTATGTATCTGTAGTCGTTGACACTGATGTGCCAAATAAAGAAGAGAAGTTAATGTTTGGTAACACTTGAGTCAACCCCTCTTGCAACACACTTCGAATGATCCCCTCACGCTTATTACAAGACTTCTCATCCTTGAATATTAAATTAAGATTCAATGGTGTACTTTGTGATGTATTCATACCAACTAAATGATTGTTAATAAATCCAGCCGATATTTCTGGATGTAAAAACCATACATTTGATGTAAGTGTATCATCTACTTGTACTAACTTTAGTAATGTTGTACATAATTCACCTTCCGCCATTAATGTAGCATTACTTAATTCCAATCGTTGTAATAATCGTAATATTGTACGTCCGAAACCTTTTACTAACTCTTTCTCTTCTATTTCTTTGGATATCATATCTTGTAAATGTTTATGTCTATCTTCGTCAGTATTATCGGCACCAAACATATCTGCAACATCTACTACTATCAACTCAGTAAATTGTTTTTTATTATCATGTAATAGTAATTGTTGTGCTTGACCTGCATATCTATACATTGCATGACGGTTACCATTATCATTGTTTCTGATGGATGATGAAGTTGTTGTGCTTGTGAGTAGTACTAAACAATTATCAAGACCTGGCCGCGGTTTGTATGGACCATATCCGCCTGTGAAGGCATATACTGCTGGTACATGCCAAGCTGACTTATCTTCCTTTGCCTTCCTTGACATGATATATTATATCTCCCTCCTCACGCCAATGCTCTTGGCAGTGGATAAAATTATGAGATTAGGATGAAGATACTTATTGCTTATATAAATTTTGCTTTTACCCATTCACTCAGGAACGACCATACCACAGTGACAGCACCGCTTCCCGTCTGCTCAGCGAAGTTAAGCACTGTCGGGCCAGGTTAGTACTACGGTGGGGGACCACGTTGGAATCCTTGGTGTTGTTCTTTTGCTTTTGTTGATATCAAACGACTTTCGAATTTGTTGCCTTATTTTACTTTGCAAAAGGCAGGATATCATACTCTTTTTATTTTATCTTATGTAATTTGCAATGAACTCTACCGCTGAAAAACAACCCTTTGAGCTCAACAAAGGGGAGGCAGTGAGGGGAACAAGGGGCGCCAAGTACAGGCTTCGGTCCTTGACAAAGTTATTTTTTTGTATCCTAATAGGATACCGCAAAGAGAGTAACTTAGGGACCTTATCTTGATCTGGTATCAATATAATGCTCTGAAAGCATAGGACGTACCTCTCATATACCTTTTCTATATCCAGTTGATACGGGAACATATTCATTTAGTATATTAGGTAATGGGGATATTAATACAGAAGAGGATACCACCTATCCTCTCTGATTCCCGCAACGGTAAAAATGCTACCTTACTAAGTTGTTGACGCAACACCCTATTGGAATTGGTTTATCTTCTAGTGATAATATGGCTGAAAATAGTACCACCACCGCGGGAGAGGAGGAGGAGAAGGTTGCAGTGATAAGTGATTCCGAGGGAGAAGATAGTATTGATGAGACTTTAGACGGTTCACCTCTGACATTACCTCCTGAGGTTTGGGCTATGGTTATCAATTGTGAGTATTGCAATAATAATATTAAAATACCGATCATGTATTTATATTGATTTATCATTTCTGCCCTCTCTCGATAGACCTACCATACGATTCGCTCATATCATGTGCATCAACTTCACGTGTTTTGCTGAACAATGTATTACCATTAGTTACGACATTATACATTCAGAAGGCATCCCAGCTTCGGTCGGGAATAGTATCAAATCATCTTAGAGATGTACGTACTATATCAATTTGCAATCTGATCAATGAAAATAATGCAGGGGGTTATGTTTTGGATGAGGATATAGCAACAAAATCAGTTTTCTTCCTCTCTAGATTACCAAATCTAAAGAGTGTTACCTTTTTGGGGAAAGGTGGTTATAGATTCAATCCATTAAGTTCACTATATAGCGAGGATCAAAGAAGGGGTGCTTATCACTTATTGGACTCGTTCTCGGGAGCATTTGATAGTAATTTCTTACCACAAAAATTACAAATTATTGGGCTGTGTTGTCCCCACAACGGTATAAGAAGTAATTGCAAAACATGCAAGAGGATAGATATGCAGTAAATTTCCGTTCGATCGTATATTGGATATTGATTTATGCTTATCATATGCATCCATGAAAGAGACAATAGAGTCTCGCCTAGGGGGAAGGGATTATCTACAATCTGGAACTAGATTTTTTATGCATCTTTTGAGCAAAGGCCGCGTGAATCAAACAGTTACTGGCTTATGCCTCATTGGATACACCAAATGGGTGGAAGATCATTTAAAAGATTTCGTTGAATCATCTCAGATTGATTTAGCCAAGTTTAACCCAAAGGACATTCTAAAGGCTGTCCAATATCCTAAGAATGATACATTATACCTTACGGAAAGATCATTTGATTGGTTTAGATCGATTGGTATTCCCATTAGTGATCAACTTCTTAATCCAAATGCTATTAGGGTGGAAAATCTAAAACGTATGATTAAAGATATAATGGAAGAAACAAGCTCAATAATCAAAAGTATGCAGCAGATGCATTATCTACTGCACAAACAAAAAGATACGACACTAGATACGATGATTCAGCAAGTAGTACAGACAGGGGTATTGAACAAGCTTGTTGAGTTCTTATTGAGAGATGATAGTAAACTTCAACATAGTACCTTGGATGTATTGGCAGACATTGCTTCGGGCACAAGTGAGCATGTTGAAGAAGTTGTCAAATTGGGAGCTATACCATCTTTAGTCCACCTGTTAGGCTCTTCACATACTGAGGTACCTCCACCTTCTGCTCGAGCATTGGGGAATATCATAGAGTGTGATCAAAATCACCGAGATTTACTTTTACAATCAGGAGTTATACCACCGCTTGTCAAGTTACTTGAGGATCAGATAAGTGATATAGAATCAGTACGGACTTATGCCAGGCTTTCGGCTCTTTTATGCCTGGGAAAGAATCCCAGGCCTTGTTTAAAAACGGTTTTCCCATTAATACAGGTATTGAAAGAATTGCTTTGTAGTACAAATGATGTCAATGTGATTGAACATTCTTGTCGCGCCTTGTACCACTTGAGTAATGGCCCGGATGAAGATATCCAAGCTGTAATTGATGCCCTGGATGATACGGGTATACGTCACCTTGTTGAATTGCTTGAGCATTCCAATATAAAGGTACAAAGGCCTGTCTTGAAAACAGTAGGAAATATTGCTACAGGAAATGATTCCCAAACACAGCTCATTATCGACAACAATGTGCTGCCTCATTTGCTGGAACTTCTATCAAGTCCTAAGAACGGAATTGTCAAAGAAGCTTGTTGGATCATCTCCAATATAACAGCTGGATCAAAGGCTCAGATTCAAGCTGTATTAGATAGTGGTATATTTCCTGAGTTATTTCCGCTTCTAAATTCTGAGGAGGACGGTATTCAATGCGAGGTATCATTTGCAATTATAAATGCAACACAGGGGTGTGATACGGAGCAGGTTAAGGATATGGTAAATCAAGATTGTATTCCTCATCTGTTAGATTTGCTTGAAGGTATCGAAGAATGCGAATTTGAGGTAGACGTTTTATCAAATGTACTGGGAGCATTAGAACATGTGAGTCAAATTTGTAACATTACATCGTGTCATTTACGGCTCTAATCCTGGGTTCTCTTTCCTCCAGATATTGAAGATTGGAAGTATGGAAAATACAGATGGAAGAAATACTATGGTTCCATCTGTTGATGATGATAGCCTGAGAAAGATTGGAGAACTACAACACCATAGTAATGATGGTAAGTTCTTATCATTTGTCATCATTTATGTTTGTCTGTTATCTAACCTAGCAACAACTGCAATAAAAGGGATCCGAGAAATTAGTGCAAGGATCCTTAAAACATATTTCAATGAACGATTTAAGGTGTATAGTGTTTAAGATAGAAGACTATTTTAGTACTCTGGTTATATCATGTTCATACTACTTTTTCAATCTCAGCATCTTTAAGAACTGATCAGCTTCGTCCATCTTTACATATTCCGAAGAAGGAGAAGCAGATATACTCTGTTGACCTTCTTCGGCAGATTCTAGTTGTTTCTGTTTCTTCTGTTCATGTTGTTCAATCAACTGTTGTCTCTTCTCCTCTGCTTGTTTCTTTTCCCATCTTCTCTTTGCATTATAAAAGGCACCAAGGAATAGACATGAAGCTGAAAAGATTGCAAATTCTCTAACAAAGATTGATACCAATACGGATGTACAAACAGTCATTACTTCTGCAACGGTGATCAACTGATTAAAAGAACATTAGTGAATTAGATTTTGCATAGACATGTGATATGTAAGCTTATTATATCAAAACATATGATATGAAAATTCAAAGTATGTATTGCTTACCTGAGTTAAACATCCTTCTCCCATGAGCCGAACTAGCATCTTTAAGAAGTGAATGGATAACGCAAGAATGATTCCAAACATTACAAGTATCACTCGTAAGAATGTCAAAGTACCGGTTGTTATAGATTCGGTAGATGTGGTTAGACCTCTTCTCATACGTCCATCATTGTTGTTATTGTTATCATCATCAGCAGTAAACGATCCAAATGCTGAGAATGTCCCGAGTGTGCTCTGTGTTGTTAATCAGTTGTCAGTTTCAGTTAAAGATGTAGATATGAGAGTATGCATCATGTTAAGTATAACAAGATGATAAGAACATATCATATGTTTATCTAACTTACCAAAACTGGAACAATAAACGCTTCAACCGTATCCATCATTTGATCAATAAATGGAACACACTTCCCCACCAATTCAAGTATTGTTGATATTCCCCAAAACGCCAAACTAGGATAGCTTGACATTAATTTGTTCATTGTTTCATCAAGATTAAGATACTCAGGACTAATTCTCCCTACCATGCCGATAAGGAGCATTGTTAGGAAGGGGGATATACCACTGTTACCACTAAGGGTGAATGAGAATGCTGTATTGGCTATTAACTTTGCTACATCACTCATTATTATGATGCTCTATTGTTGTTTGTGTTGCAAAAGTATCTTTACAATTTATGGAAGTATCTTGTCGATTTTTCTAATGCTTCGTCAAAACCAATTCTATCAACGCCGTCTGATCTTCTTCCAATATTATAGAGGCAACATGTAGGGCTATTTGTCATGATATGCTAGTGTTGTCGGCGTACTATAAGAGGAAGCCATTAGATGCGTTGAAGAGTAAATTAAAAAAATGACACGGTATCCTCTCCCCTTTGAGAGACTCATTCACCCCTCACTTTGTGCCTCAGATCATGATTGCAAATGAATATATGTTGAGTTGCATCATACCTTCTGCAACTACTATCTCTTTTGACGTCTAATACTATGATCGCGAGAAATTCAACAGAATAAATGCAAGGGTGATAACACACAACATTAGAAGAGAAATTAGAAGGAAGAACCTGTGAAGTATGTCTATTATTGATCTGGAGATGAATAATAATGTAGGGCAAGAAGATGAAGTACAATCTATATCCTTGCCTTCACAACTATATTGGAGATCAACATTAGGAACACTTGCAGCATGGTCGGGTAGTAGTTTACGAGGTGTATACTTGATGGATGATAATAAGAATGGAAGTAGTTCACTGATACAAAACATAATTATTGATAAACGTATGCTTCGATTACCAACATCACTTCGAGATGTTGTTGTTCAGAATTTACTATCAACTGATGATAGAACTCCAAATCATCGCCGTCATCGGCGTGGTAATAAACAAAGTAGTAGGAGAAAACAAACAAAATCTAACATACAATTATTAAGTCATCCAAGAATAGTTGGCTCAGCACAATCAACAACAACAGGATCATCTACCTTCTTCTCCTTGAATAATAGAGCAAATAATGGTATATCATGTATGGACATTGATAATGGTAATGATGATACAATAACTGGATCACCATCACGATATTTATTAGTTGGAAGTAGTGGAGGCGATTGTACTATTGCATTGTATGATTTAAGTTACTTTGGTAGCGATGGGTATTTGTATCAACAACAACAACAACAACAATCTACATCCAACAATTACAATAGTATATCATCACAACCAAGTACTGGTAGTTTAGCATCAGTAACACATCGACCAATTGCAAAGTCAATAAAACATCAAAGTAGTACTACATTTGAAGAAGATGCCAGTGCTGTACCATCGGGTCATAAACATCCAATATTAGGATGTAAATGGTACCCCGGAGACGTTAAACAAATGTTTGTCTCGGCATCAATATCAGGAGAAATACTAATATGGGATGTTAGTAACTTTGTTCCAGTATTTGCAACATATGCACATATTTATACTGGTATTGCATCATCACCAAGACGGGATAATGATAATGACGACAATGGGGGGAAGACAGTAGCACCATTACAATGTATGGATGTGCCAAAAACTCCAGAGAGTTGCCCAAATGGTAATGCCTTATTGGCATTAGGACTTGGTAGTTCAGGACGAGGTGTTATACAGTTATGTGATGCGTTTCGTGGTGGTAGTGCTACACATGAATTAGTTGGTCATGGTAATGGTGGAGTAAATGCTGTACTTTGGGATCCATATCATCCATTTCGATTAGCAAGTGGTGGTGATGATTGTACGATACGACTATGGGATATTAGAAAAGCAGGATCGGCTGCTTGTTTGGGTGTACTTAATCGAGAGAATGAAATGTTTTCAGGTGTAGGTGATGTTAGTGTTAATGATGATGACTACTCGACAGCAATACGTAAGAAACAACGAGAAAGTCTTTATACAACGAATAATATACGAACAGCTTCTGGAATTGAATCACATGGCACACCTGTAACTGCTTTGGCATTTGCTCCTGGTGGTGATGATCTTGTCAGTACAGGCTTAGATGGGAAGATTCAACATTGGGATTTAAGACCAGACTCTTGCTTCGTCTCATCTATGGATGCAATTACCAGTGGTAGAGGCAAAAGTAATGACCCGTCGGTAGCGACTGGTGGACGACTCTATCCAACATCCTTTACCGATGGTAGTAACTCCAATCGTGCAGGGTTACATAATAAGGCATCAACCAAACGGCGTCGATCTTACCATTACAACAAACCATCACTTGAAATCGTGCAACCTGGATCAAGATGCACGACAACTCTACTATCAACTTCTTCTTCGAATAATAATGCATCGTCGAGGGGACAAATCACTGGATACTCTTTATTTGGAAGAAGAGGGAAAGAACCAGGATGTTGTGATTTCACATTGAATGGACACTTGAGTGATGTTACATGTCTATTGCCCATTACTACTACATGGGACAGTTTATCTGTCAACTCTAGAAGTACAAATACAAATCATACAGTTTCATTTTTAAGTGGAGGATTAGATGGTATGGTATTATCTTGGGGTAGTAGCCGCAGACGTCAATACACTGTCTCTTCTACCGACTCAACACATGGTAACAATATTTCATTCAACAACATGCCATATGATTCATCATCAGCTCATCATGCTGAGCAACCATCTGAAGACTTGGATAATTGGTGAGACGTAACACGCAGAATAGGGATTAATGTACTTTTGATTGTCTCCGTAGCCAAGCCACCAGCTGGAACATTAATGGAGAAACAGGTATATGATGTCAGATGATCTGTGCACGGCAGAAAACAACAAACAAGACTACTTGTCAATTGAAGGAACTCATCAACATCACCAGTTGTCATGAAGTCATTATAGATGTGCACAGGCATTCCACCACCTTCAGAGTATGAAGCAACTATTGAACCAGCTTCAATCACGGACATTGGAGTGAATCTCACTACAAGTGCCAACATGGATAATAGACATTCTTTACCGGCAACTGTGGCTTTGTCAGAATCTTTGCACCAAGACTGAAGATGTTCTCTACGAATTTGTCTAATCTGGATACCCAAACACCACGACTTGTGATCTGGCCAGTGACTCCGAGCACACTCAATATCACAAAACGACGTGTATTTACAGCCTCCACACAACGGTAACAGCTTCCGATCTGTCACTTCCTCACAATTACTACACTTTCCATTCCTTTGTTTGGCACGAGCATTTGATTACTTTGTCTTCAAACAGCGACACGGTGTTCTTTTGATGAAGTAACGCAATGCATCATACTCATTTCCATCTATTAAGAGGGTAGAAGATTGTATCTGTTAGTGGAGGTTCAAACTATATCATGTGCACTACTTATGAGGCTTACCTTGGAGGTCTCGGAGTATGTTTCGGCTTGCTTGCGTTTCGAAGACGGCTATAGCATCAAAATCTTGTTGACAATATAAATCTGCTACTGCCACCACCACTGCCTTATCAACAGTAGACCTTTGACGGTATTTTAAGAGTAAGTTTGTGCCTAGGTTGACAAACATGGGGAGGAGCTTCTCTTGGTTAGTCTTGTCGCCCCATATCGCACCAAACTCGTTCGTTGCTTTTAACTTGTTGTTTACCTTCTTAAGACAATCGGCATAAGTAAAGTCTTCATCATCTTTGATAGAATCATAAGCTGTATTCATTTCAGCTTCGAATTGCTCTATGAACTTGAAACATATGTCATCCTTGCTCACAATATCACAACCATGTCGACAGACACTTTCGTCATATAAAATGAGATTGCAATTGTTTGCATTTGCCTTACTGGCCTTCCTTGCCTTTCCCTTTGCCTTCTTACGTGACGGCATGTGCAATCAATGAGGTATTGATAGATGTTGTATTTCTGATTGTTATAAATTGGATGAATGGTAACGAGACGAGAGGGCCACGACCATAACTTTTTCTATAATGTTGGGGAGGAGAGAGGCAGTGTCCAAAATCTTGCTCAACTCGTTACAAATCAATATCCTATAATGAATAAAGAGATCAATATATTCACATTTAAGTTGGCACATCAAAGTATACACAACACAACACAATTAGAATCCTCGACACATTAAAAAAATGAACACAAGATGTGCACTTTTTTTAGATTTGCAACTTAAATGATTGCTTTGAGACTTCTTTCCGAGTCGAACAGTCTTCTAAATACTCAAATGAACTCACCTTTAATTGCGTATACCTGATAGATGGCTGTGTCTTTGATATTCAATAAAGCAGAAACAACTCTCCTCCTCCATCACTCTCTTATATTATTTTTATGGAAGATTTTTCTTCCCTTATAGAGTTTTTCGTTTTCTTATACACGAAAACTCTTCAACTCTCATAAGTAAATAAACACTTCATATCGTACTAGAGGTATGCTATGACAATATATATTATTATCTCCACCGCAATACAATAAGCAACACTTATAGATATGGACGAGCTACTTTCTTTATTTAATGCCGATGATAATGCCGGTGATAATGATACCTCTCATCAAGAAACTCAACCTGCAGTACAAACAAGCAAAAGTACTAAATATCACTCCTCGGAAGGTGCACCATCTTCTACAAACAATAATAATGACTTTGGTTCATCCTTTGCTTCTGCATTTGCAACATCAAATACTAATAGTAGAACTACAAATGAAGAAAATATACTAAATAAATCCAGGGTAATAAAACAACATCATACCTACACAGCAACAACAACAAAGTCTACTGCAACAACACATAAACATAAAAGTAACAACACAACAACAAGTGATCCATATACCAACTTTGTAATAACAGATAGACGTACATCACGAGCTAATATGGTTAATGCATTCTCAACATTAACATACAAGTCATGTTCAGTATTGGCTGCATCCTCTCGTGCTGAATGGAATACATTCATGGTTGATGGAGGCGGTAGTGGTAATGATGCACCTTCGGGTAAAACAAAATTGGCTACCTGTGGTATATTAACACAAGATGTATCAAGTAAATTATCATCAAAGACTGGTAGAGCATTTGCTAAGTTATCATTGGGTGACTTATCTTCCTCGTCATCATCTACATCATTTAACAATACAATTACTA
>Ga0214478_100051_pt1 | contig 51555 bp, 45 predicted proteins | sample M1_20Mar14CPVII9_2_FD_178001 | JGI IMG/M metagenome (GOLD analysis project Ga0214478, IMG submission 178001) | Marine eukaryotic communities from Monterey Bay, California, United States - M1_20Mar14CPVII9sort6BwellD7 | ecosystem: Environmental > Aquatic > Marine > Unclassified | place: USA... | reverse complement strand
AATTTTTCCCCCTTCTTCCCCCCCCCCCCCCCCCAAGTTTTGATTACTCACTAGCGAAACATTCCTGATGCCTCAGCTTTCTCTCTAGCATCGCTCTTCATTTCATCTTGAATCTTTTGATAGGCACGTAGAGTACTTGCATATTCGTCTTTTGTCACTAATCCTGCCAGAAACCCTTTCTTGACTCCCTCCAAAGTTTCCTCATCTCCAGCCTTTGCTGCGATTATGTAGTGCTTCATTCCTCGATGATGATTGCCAGCCTTCCCCTCTGCTGAACCCACATTAACCCTTGCTTGTAGATTACCCATTATAGCAGCAAGCTCCCAGTAGTAAATAGCTTTCTTCATGTCCACTTCTATACCCCTTCCATTTAAATAGCTATTACCCAAGTTGTAATACGAATTAGCACATCCAAGCTCACCTGCCTTTTGATATAACTCATTTGCTCTTTGACGATCTTGTGGCAATCCATGAGTTCCACTGAAATAACATGCACCAAGGGTATCAAATGCATTAGCATTGCCTTTGTCCATTAGTTTGTATAATCTTTTGACCTGTTCTTCATCAGAACTTGGTGGCGGCGTCCTACAAAATGCACATAAGTCTTTCCCTTCACTCATCTTCATTGCATAGATACATCCAATACAGATGCTTTTTCCGCAACATGCCATAAAAGATTCAGTTTGGTTTCCATTGATAAGGGGTATCAAGCAGATTGGACACTCCTCACGCTCAACCTCTTTGAAAAACTTCTCATCATATAACTCAGCTGCTCTCTTTTTGCACGCCTTCTTATGCTGAGGACGGTGAGCTACTTGACACTTCCGATTGCAATATTTGACCATATGACATGCATTGCAAGACTTGAGATTCACGCTCTCGCCCTCACTCTTGCCACAATTAGCACATGTAATAATAGTTGCAGATGACATAGGTTATAATATTTTGTGTATAAGATGTGTAACGAACTTCTTTATGTCTTATAATCGGCGGCCAATAAAAATAAAGACGGTATTCAGCAAACCACCACTAGCTGAAGAGCGTTAAATACTGATATATCGGGTATATGTCGGTGTACGAATGTATATATTATTGTACTCCAACGATTTTCAATTTGTGTGCATAAGATTGTCTAAAATTTGTATTTCTATTTTGCAATTGAAGAAGTATGATTATTTGGTAGGCGCCGCCGCCGCCGCCGAACTACTACACTGCTAACCGCAAACAACAACACAGTAATATACTAGAGCTACTAACCGATACGCCGTAGTAGTAGAGTATAGAAGCTGCTATAATAGAAAAGAGGCATGGCAAAGATATGGTACGTTCTATCGCCACTAAAGAATTTCCGCTGTACGTTTGCAATTTGAGATCATAGCGGAATTGTATCTCTTACGCTCCCCCCTCCTGTTGGTGCTCAGCGGCATACTATAGAGGAAGTAGAAGTGAGGAACAGTAGTATGTATTGGCGTGTTATCTGGCTACTATCATTCGATTGGCAATTATTATTATCTTCTCAACAAAATTGAGAGTTGAAATTTTGATCACATCTTATGCACAAAATCTAGTGTACTATCGATATTGCAATCAAATCGCTTGGTATACAGAGTTCGTCCAATATATTTGGGATTATATATAGCAGAACAAAAGCATGAGTGCAGCCGATGACAATAAAAATCATCAATGTATTGGCAGTAGTGAGGAGATAACCTCAAACAAAAATGAGTGCACATCATGTGAACAGAACAATGTTGAGAACATTACCGAGGGTATCAACAGTACTATACTGGATGATATGTCTACATGTGCTGCATGCGGTAAGGAAGGCAACCGCGATAATATGAACACATGCAACAAATGTAAATCAGTAAAATATTGCAATGCGGCTTGTAAGAAGAAACACAGATCAAAACATAAGAAGGCATGTGACAGACGAGTGGCTGAATTACATGACGAAAAGTTGTTCAAAGAGGTCGATCCAGAAGAGTGCCCGATTTGCTTCCTTCCCTTGCCACTTGAGACCAAAACATCTTGTTTCAAATCATGCTGTGGTAAGCGTATCTGTGTTGGTTGTCTTTATGCAATGAAAGTGAGTGAAGGGAAAGATTTATGTGCATTTTGTAGGACGCCACCAGCAAGCTCATTCGAAGAGGAAATCGAAAGGACTAAGAAACTAATGGAAAAGGAGAACGGAGGGGCATTTAGTTTTCTAGCGGGATGTTATGAAGATGGAAATGGATTACCACAAGATTATCAAAAGGCTCTTGAGTTATTTCTAAAGGCAGGGGAACTTGGATGTGCCACGGCTTATTTCAACTTGGGCAATTCGTATTATAATGGTACAGGGGTCGAGGTAGACAAGAGGAAAGCTAAGCATTACTTTGAACTTGCAGCCATGAATGGAAATATTAAGGCGAGACATAATCTAGGTTGCTTAGAAGGACAGGCAGGTAATCATGATCGAGCAATAAAGCTGTTTGTGATGGCAGCAAGGGCCGGAGATAAGACATCTATGGATATGGTAATGAAAGGGTTTAAGGCAGGGGTGATTACCAAAGATGAATATGCGGATACTTTACGGGCTTTCCACAAACGGCAAAAAGAAATGAAGAGTGATGATAGGGATAGCGCGGCAGCTTATTCTGCTGCTTTTCGTAGTTTGGGTCATAATTAGGAAATGAAACCAATACTTTACGACAAAAGGAAATGAGGAGTGATATGAGGGATAAAGCCGCAGTGGCCTAGTGTTCATTAATAATTGAGAATTAATAAAGCAAAGGTCTATATATATAATCGCCTATCTTCTTCAATCCTCTTAGACAACAACCTTTTGCTTCTTTGCCGACGGTTCATCTGCACTCTTATCCTCGCCACCCTCTTCCCTTGCATGTTTTGTTTCCCCGTCCACAGCTGCTGCTGCTTCTGATGCCCCCTCGGCACTATCGGGCTTATCAGCAGCTGCATTAGCCATATTAGGATCGGTCTTCTGAACTCCTTCTGTTGGTGCTGCTGAACTATCTGTTGTCTTAACATCCCCAACTACTGCTGCATCCTTCTTTTCTTCTGTACTATCCCCAGCTACTGCTGAATCTTTCTTTTCTTCTGCTGCACCATCAACCTTATCCCCGCTAATCTTCTTTTCCCCATCCGCGGATTCCTTATTATTGGCTGCCGCCGCCGCTGCTAATCCCGAACTACTATCCTGTGATTCCCTAGCCTTTTTAATACGTTCCTTCTCTTCCTTTTTATTCTTCTCTTCCTTACGATGACTCTCTGTTTATAATGATATATATTGAGTGGATATATTGCAATTTATACAAAAATGAACATAAGATGTGAGCAAAACAAAATTACCACACAATACATTAACTAACTATAACTAAACTCACCCAAAAACTTCTCCATCAAGGGAACAAACTCCTCAAATTCCAATTCTTTCAATGCACCCATAACATCCTTGGCAACAATCGTAGTACGTCGTCCTTCCCTGGCAACATCATTAGCACAAGCAGTCAAATACAATACGAAAATACCAGATGCACGTGATATAGTTGCCAATGAATCTTTGGACACATTAGTAGATTTTGGTAATACCTGTTTTAATAAACGACGTATACATGCCATTGGTGGTTCAAATTCAACATTTGCATTGGGCTTATTTGCAGCTGTACTGTTATTATTTTCATTGGTGGTAGGTGCACCTTGTTTGGAGGAAGTTATTGATGCAATTTCAGCTGATAATTTAGATGATGCAGCTGATACTTCGGCACGTTGTTCATCTGTTACCTTATATGTATCTGATTTGTTTGTGTCCGCTACTACGGCAGAGGAGGAGGTAGTTTCTTCGGCCATCTTAGTTGGTTGAGAGTTGATGAGATTGAAATTGTATTATGAGAGTTTTTATGATGAGATAAATGGCGATAGAACGGTATCTTCCTCTTCCACCTCCTGCTAAAAGTTAGCAGGGCTACTAATATCAGCGGCTAATCATATCCATTGGTGTAGTAACTCTCTAGTATATTATTGTGTTGTTTGTGTTTAGTAGCTGCTGCCGGCGGATACCATTATACTTCTTCAATGCAAAATAGAAAAGAAAAATTGTGACACATACTTTGATGGCAAGATTTTAAAATCACAATTAGTATAATTGTACATTCGTATATCGACGATATACCAAATATATCAGTATTGAACGTAGATTAAAAGTATGAGTAATACCGAGGACAATAATGGCCAGCAACTTGGTGGTAGCGGAGAAATGACAACAAGAAAAAAAGAGTGCACATCATGTGAGCAACATAATGTGGATAACATCACCGAGGGTATTGATAGTGTAGCTATACTGGATATGTCTACGTGTGCTAGTTGTGGCAAAGAGGGAAACAATGAAGACATGAATACATGTAATAGATGCAAGATGGTGAAGTATTGCAATGCAGCATGTAAAAAGAAGCACCGATCGAAACATAAAAAGGCATGTGATAGACGAGTTGCTGAGTTGCATGATGAGCAGCTGTTCAAAGAGGTCGAGCCTGGTGAGTGTCCAATCTGCATGATTCCCATTCTACAAATAAGCCAAGCACAATTTTGGGCATGCTGCGGAAAGGGAATTTGTCACGGTTGTATATATTCAATGATGGAGAGTGAGGGAGGTGGAGAATTATGCCCATATTGTCGGACGCCGCCATCTAAATCTAATAGAGAAGAGATCAAAAGATTAAACAAACTAATGAACAATGGCAATGGCGAGGCATTTAACACTTTGGGAATCGCTTATTCTAAGGAAGCCCTGGGCCTGTCACGAGACTATTCGAAGGCGAACGAGTTGTATTTGAAGGGAGGGGAACTTGGATGCTCCACTGCATATTTCAACTTGGGCAATAACTATAGAGATGGAAGTGGTGTAGAAGTGGATGAGAAGATGGCAAAGCATTACCATGAGCTTGCTACAATAGGAGGTAGTGTACATGCAAGGCATAATCTTGCCTGCATTGAGTGGAATGTTGGTAATTATGATCGAGGTATGAGACACTTCTTACTTGCAGCCAGAGCTGGTTATGAGTTATCATTGGATAGTGTTAAGGTAGGATTCAAATGTGGATTGATTACAAAAGACGAATATGCAAACACTTTGCGTGCCTATCAAAAGATTCATGATGAAATGAAGAGTGATGCAAGGGTCAAAGTTGTGGAGTCATGCACATCCACATACGATCTGCCACAGGGTTCTAATAGATGAAAAGCATTCCAAAAGATGAAGCTACCGGGCTTTACACATAGTTAAACTCATTTAGATTATAAGGCATTGGGGAAATGTAGGGATTTTGCCAGTATCTGATTATAAAACCTTGAGAGTTGAGAGATTGAAATTATTATGAGTCATCATAATTGGCGATAGAACGGTATCTTCCTCTTCCAGCAAGGCTATCGTACTATTATCAGCGACTAATCATATGGTGTAGTAACTCTAGTATATTATTGTGTTGTTTGTGTTTAGTAGCCGCTGCCGGCGGATACCATTATACTTCTTCAATGCAAAATAGAAAGGAAAAATTGTGACACACATACTTTGATGGCAATAGTTGGTTGTCTCGTACTGGCCTTTTCTAATCCTTTCAATCATCTTATGAACTGAACTATGACTACCCAACTTCACACTTCCTTCATTGGTATGTGATTATAATTAGACATTCGATTATTTGGGGAAAACAAGTGGTCGGTGGATTAATATAACCGTAATACAAGTTTTTTCATTCACCAGGGAACAAGCCAGATTCCATTGCTTTAACCCTCTCTTCACTCTTCATTTCTTTTTGTCGCTCGTGGTAAGCCCGTAGAGTACTTGCATATTCATCCTTTGTAAAACCGCCCTGCATAAACACATCTTTGACTATATTTAGAGAATTTGCATGACCACCCTTTGCTGCAAGTATCCAGTGTTTGAATGCTTGGTCTTCATTTCCAGATTTGTACTCCAATCCGCCAAGATTATGCCTTGCCATGATATTACCACCAATAGCAGCAAGCTCATAGTAATGTTTTGCTTTCTTCTTATCCACTTCTACACCAACTCCATCCTCATAATAATATCCCACATTGTAATATCCATCAGAACATCCGAGCTCCCCTGCCTTGAGGAATAGCTCTCTAGCCTTTTGATAGTCTTGTTCCAAACCAATAATTCCCCGCCCATAACACCCTCCGAGAGAAGCGAATGCCTCGGCGTTATCTTTATCCATTTGGGTCTGTATTCGTTTGATCTCATCTGCATACAAAGTTGACTTAGGTGTCCTACAGAATGCGCAAAGATTCTTTCTCTCACTCATCCTCATTGCATATATACAACCACTGCATATAACTTTTCCACAGCAAGTTTTAAATGTCTTCTGACCTGACTCCATTGGTAGAGAAAGCATGCAAATCGGACACTCTTCTGGTGGGGGAGGATCTATGAATAATAATTCTTCGTGTAACTCCGCTAATCTTTTCTCACAAGCCTTTTTATGCTTCTTACGATGTTTCTTTTTGCATGCCGCATTGCAATACTTTACTGATTTGCATTTGTTGCATATATTCATATCATCACTATTACCCTCTTTGCCACAAGCGGCACATGTTTCTTTCGTTACCTCAGATATATCATCATTATTACTATCTGATATATCCACTCTATTCATACCCTCGGCTACGGCATCAACATCATCGATACTACTAGTAGTAGTAGACTGATCATCATTATCACCAGCTGTACTCATATTTCATATATACCAATCCCAAATATATTACACGATGTCTATATATTGTACGGGTGATAAGGTGTGTAGATTATATGATATCTTTTTGATGTGTATATTTTGTGATCTGGTATCCTTACAGATAATGACCGTCGTTACGTCTAGTTATTGTATTACCAAATACACAATAAATGTAACAGAAACTGCTTATGTTGTTCTCTTCCTAGTCTAAATAGCGCTCTCCTCCAACGTTTGAGTTTGCCCTCCTTTTCTCCAATTTTTCAGAACAAATCACGGAGTCACACCAATTGAAAGATCCTACAACTACTTTGAGTATTGTTTATTGTTGTCGATTGTTGCATATTGATACCTAATGATAGTTCATGTCATTAAGTCGAATCTTATTGTAAGTAGATCAATTATTTCAATTTGTGGTGTGATTTGTTTATATACATTAATTTTTTTTTTTCTGTCTCATTTTTACTTAGTAACAGGTGCTATTGGTATGCCAGCAGAGCAGCTCTCCTATTACGGCGTATTTAGTATATTACTGTGTTGTTTGTGGTTAGGAGTGTAGTAGTATTGTGTCGGTTGGCGGCGGCTACCAAAGAAATACTTCTTCACTGCAAAATAAAGAATAAAAGTTTGTGACACATCTTACATCTTATCTATGCACTAAAATTATTTTGCATTGATTGGAATTACAATAGACATTCGTATACCGACGATATACCATATATATCAGTATTTAACGATATTTCAATTTGCAGTGGTGGTTTGCTGAATATCGTCTTTATTTTTATTGGCCGCCGGTATAGAAGAAGACACAAATAAGAAGTCACACATTATCATAAGTATTAAAACTATAATGTCATCTGCAACTACTATTACTACATGTGCTAACTGTGGCAAGAGTGAGGAGGAGAACGTCAATCTCAAATCATGTAATGCATGTCATATGGTCAAATATTGCAATCGGGAGTGTCAAGTAGCTCACCGTCCTCAGCATAAGAAGGCGTGTAAAAAACGTGCTGCAGAATTATATGACGAAAAGTTGTTCAAAGAGGTTGAGCGTGAGGAGTGTCCAATCTGCTTGATTCCCCTCATCAATGGAAACCAAACTGAATCTTTCATGGCATGTTGTGGTAAAATGATCTGTATTGGTTGTATCTATGCAATGGCGACGAGCGAGGGGAAAGATTTATGTGCCTTCTGTCGGACACCGCCAACTGATTCGGATGAAGAGAATATCAAACGATTAAACAAACTCATAGATAAAGGAAATGCGGGGGCATTCAATATGCTTGCTGCTTGTTATATCTTTGGAACTCATGGTATGCCACAAGACCAACAAAAGGCTAATGAGTTATTCCTTAAGGCTGGCGAGCTTGGAAGTGCTGAGGGATATTACAACTTGGGCATTGCCTATGATCGAGGAAGGGGTGTGGAAATGGACACAAAGAAAGCTAAACACTACTATGAACTTGCAGCTATGAATGGGAGTACTCAAGCTAGGAGTGACCTTGGTTTTATAGAAGGGCAGACAGGCAATCCTCAGCGGGCTCTTAAGCACTGGGTGATTGCAGCAAAGGCAGGAGATGAGAAAGCTTTAGAGGGAGTTAAGGGAGGATTTATGGCTGGTTTTGTAACAAGAGATGAATATGATGATATTCTGCGTGCCTATCAAGAGATTCAAGATGAAATGAAGAGTGATACTAGAGAGAAAGCTGAGGCATCAGATATGTTTCGTGAATGACTAAAGATTGGTGCATTATTTATTCACAACTAAGCCCTAAAAAACGCATGACTTAATGCCCTATTATAGATATAAGGCTCATGTCATTAGTCGTGATTGTTGACAGTATCATGAATTAAGTCAGCTTTGTCCCTCTGGTCGCTCTTCATTTCATTACATATCTTTTGATGGGCGTCTAAAGTACTTTCGTATTCATCTTTTGTTAGCAGTCCCTGCATAAACCTTCGTTGCTTAACCATGTCCATAGAGTATTTACACCCAGCCCTCGCTGCAATCATCAAGTGCTTGTATGCTCGACATTCATTCCCAGCCTGGCTTTCCAAAAATGCAAGATTTTTCCTAGCATCTATATCCCCATTAATAGCTGCTATCTCCCAATATTGCGGTATCAGCTTCTGAACTAGTGGGGTGGATATGGCTGATGCGGCTGCTGACAAATCCGAGAGTGCTGCCGAGGGTTCATCAGAAGCTACTACAGCAGCAGCAGCTGTGGAAGGGGAAACAAAACATGCAAGAGAGAAGAAGAGGGTGATGAGGATAAGAATGAAGATGAACCATCGGCAAAGAAGGCAAAGGTCGTTGTTTGAGGGATTGAAGAAGATGCGAATGGTGGTATCGTATAATGTAAATTCTCAATTATTAATGAACACTAGCTGTATCTCGTTTTCGCTACAAATTTAGCTGCTTTATCCCTTGTATCACTCTTCATTTCTTGTTGACTCTCGTGATGGGCACGTAAAATACTAGCATATTCATCTTTTGCGATATAACCCTCCATAAACCCTTTCTTAACATTGTCCAGAGATAGCCTATCTCCTGCCTTTGCTGCCATAACAAAATGCTTCACTGCTCGATTATGATTGCCTGTCTGCCCTTCTATAGGCAAGATTGTGCCTTGCCTTAATATGTCCATTCATTGCTGCAAGCTCAAAGTAGTATTTAGCTTTTTCAACATCCCTTACTACACCATCTCCATTGTAATATGAATTGCCCAAGCCGTAATATCCTTTTGCAAATCCAAGTTCCCCCGCCTTGAGTAATAACTCAATAGCCTTGCGATGATCTCGCGGCAGGCCCAACATTCCCCGAGCATACAATCCAGCAAGTAAATGAAATGCCCCTCCATTACCCTTATCCATTAGCCTCTTTACCCTTTTGATCTGTTCTTCATCGGATGCGCCAAGTGGTGTCCTACAGAATGCACATAAATCATTTCTTTTACTCATCTCCATTGCATAAATACAACCATGGCATAACCGCTTTCCACAGCATGTTTGAAACGATACCTGGCTTGAATCAAATGGCAACGGTAACATGCATATTGGGCACTCTTCCTGCTCTACCTGTTTGAACAACTGTTCATCATATAATTCAGCCACACGCTTCTCACACGCCTTTTTGTGCTTTGATCGGTGTTTCTTTTTACATGCCGCGTTGCAATACTTTACTGACTTACATTTGTTGCAAGTGTTCATATCACTACTATTTCCCTCCTTGCCACAAGCAGCACACGTAGACTTATCATCCAGTACAACCACATTATTAATACCATCGGTAATGTTATCAACATTATAATTATTTTGTTCACAAGATGTGCATTCTTTGTTTGTGTTTGATATTATTTCCTCGCCACCGCCATTACATTGGTAATCATTATCATCCTTGATTGTACCGATATTTTGTACTTCATCTATACCTTCAGCTACGGCATTAACATCATTGTTACTACTACTAGTAGTAGGCCGCTTATCGTCTTGTTGTTCAGGTGCACCATCATTTTTATTGCAAATCATTATTTGTTCATTTGATGTGCTCATATTTTCATACCGCCGTATCTAATACTACTACAATTAACAATTAGAATATTCCAATAAATTAATACCTGTTTGCATAGCACAGGTTTATGATCCATCTACAATATGATGTATTGCTTATTCCTTCTCCTCTTTGAGTTGCGTAGGTAGGATCTCATCTAACTAAAACTCATCATTGTAGGTGAAAACCCAAATACGGAACTGAACAAGGTTTCAATCAGCCTATTAACTTTATAGAGCGGCTTCCTCAGGCATATCGGTTAGTCTAGTATATTACAGTGTTGTTTGTGGTTAGTAGTGTAGTAGTATTGTCGGCGGCGGAGGCTATTATCAAATCATACTTCTACAATCGCAAAATAGAAAATAGAAAGTAGTAAAAATTATTGTGACACATCTTGTGCACAATTGGAATTACATTCGATATACCGACGATATATCAAATATATCAGTTTGACACTCTTTTAATCTGCGGTGGTAGTTTGTTGAAGATCGTCTTTGTTTTTATTGGCCGCCGACATAGAAGAACACAAACACATCTATACGAAGATAATTCCTAACTTTATGTCAACTGCAACTATTATTACATGTGCTAATTGTGGCAAGAGTGAGGAGGAGAACGTCAATCTCAAATCATGCAATGCATGTCATATGGTCAAATATTGCAATCGGGAGTGTCAAGCTGCTCACCGTCCTCAGCATAAGAAGGCGTGTAAAAAACGAGCTGCGGAGATATATGATGAGAAGTTATTCAAACAACACCCTCCTGCTGAAGATGAGTGTCCTATCTGCCTTCTACCACTACCACTTGGGAATGAAGTATCTTTCCAATCATGCTGCGGGAAGAGAATCTGTGATGGTTGTAGTTTTTCTATGACATTGAGTAGAGCAAAGATGGCGAAGGCACAACTTTGTGCATTTTGTAGGGAACCGTGTACTAAATCCGACGAAGAGGCGGTTGCTAGAGCGATGAAACTAATTGAAACTCAGAATGATAATGCTTGGGCATTTAATAACCTTGCAAATTCATATTTACGAGGGACCATGGGAATGCCACGAGACTGGGATAAGGCTCGTGAGTTCTTACTAAAGGCAGGAGAACTCGGATGCGTCGACGCCTATTACAATTTGGGTTCTGCTTATCACAATGGGCAATATGGTGTTGAAAGAGATGAAAAGAAAGTTAGGCATTACTGGGAAGTTGCAGCCATGAAAGGGAATGCAGAAGCAAGGCATTGTCTTGGTTGCATGGAGGGCGAAGCTGACAATGAATATCGAGCAGTAAAACACTTTGTAATCGCAGCAAAGGCCGGTCACAAGGAAGCTTTGGAGGGAGTAAAGTTCGGGTTTGTGAATGGGTTTGTCACAAAAGATGAGTATGCATCTATACTTCGGGCGAATCAACAGGTTCAAGATGCAGCGAAGAGTGGTATGAGAGACAAAGCTGCTGACTATCGAGCCCTCACTGAGCAGCAGCGGCAGGAGTTCTGGCTAGAAGTGGCAACAGGAAGGCTAGGTAGCTTACAAATAAATGTATAATAGCAAATGATATTGTTATATGGATTATATGAATTATGCGGTATGTGGTACATAAATAGTACCTAAAGTTGACACTCGTTACTCTAGGCATTGCTAAACATACCCGATGCAGCAGCTTTGTCTCTCATATCACTCTTCGTTTCTTTCTGCCGCTCATGATGTGCACGTAATGTGTTTGCATATTCATCTTTTGTAACATCTCCTTCCGTATAACCTTCTTTAACTCCCTCTAAAGCTTTCTTATGCCCAGCCCTTGCAGCAAGTATAAGATGCTTGTATGCTCTGTCCATATTGTCAGAGTTATACTCCAGCATACCAAGATTGTATCTTGCATGCAAACTCCCATTCATAGCTGAAAGTTCGTAGAAATACTTAGCTTTCTTTTCATCCATTACCACACCCCTTCCATGGTAATAAGAATTACCTAAGTTGTAATATCCATGAGCACATCCAAGCTCTCCTGCCTTTAGATATAACTTATTATCCTTTTGATGGTCTTTTGGCAAACCCATACCTCCACCTTCATATTCTAGTGCAACCATATTAAAAGCCACGGCATTTCCTTTATCCATGAGCTTTTCAATCCTTTTGATATCCTCTTCGTCGGACCTAGGCGATGGCATTCTACAGAATGGACAAAGTTCCCCTTGTCCTTCTTCACTCTCTGTCATTGCATAAATACATCCACCACATACAGCTTTTCCACAGCATGAATGAAAAGCACTTTGGCCACATTCTATTGGAAGAAGTATCAAACAGATTGGACACTCTTCAGTTGGTGTGTGATCCTTGAATAGTTGCTCATCGTATAATTCAGCCACTCGTCTTTCACATGCTTTTTTATGTTTTGATCGGTGCTTCTTCTTGCAGGCTGCATTGCAATACTTTACTGACTTACACTTGTTGCATGTATTCATATCACAACTTTTTCCTTCCTTACCGCAAGCGGCACAAATATCTTTCGATACTACTTTAGATATATCATAACTGTTATCCAACAAAGTAACCCTATCTATACCTTCAACTACGGCATCAATAGCATCGATATTACTACTACTGTTGATACTACGTATACGAGGCTGATTGTCATCTTGTTGTTCAGGTGCACCATCAATTTTATTGCAAATTATTTTTTGTTCATTTGATGTGCTCATATTTTTATACCGCCGTGTGCCAATACTTGTACACTTAATAATTAATATCCCAACACATTAATACCTGTTTATATAGGAACAGGAAGCAGTTATGTGATCCTACGATCTCTCTTCCTTCCATAATTTGAAGTCTTTTATTGCAAACTGCAAAGGTTGTCTCTTATTGGCCTTTTAACTAAACTATTACGTGAAAACCTAAATACGGTCGCACACTCATAAATCAATCAATAGAAGGCAAACTGATCCGCCTCTGCTCCATTGGTGTATACTGGTATATTCCACCGTGTTGCTGCTGTTTGTGTGTATTATAATAGTAGATAACGATATCAAATCAATAATCAATACATTGCAATTGCATAAACTGATCCGCCTCTGGTGTACCTATAACACACACACTAAAGATGTTCGGTGATATAAGTGGATATAAGTACAATGGCAAAGGCGGCGGTGGTAGACGTGCAGTCGCTGGTCCAGCCGATTTCTACCGTCGTGTACCCAGAGAAATGACCGAGGTATGTGTTTTGTGCACATCTTGTGTTCTCTTTGCTATTCATTGCAAATCAGCCTCTAAACTGCTTTGTTCTATCCTCTTATCCTCTCATATCCATTGCATTCATATCAATTTAAAAAATAGTCTACCAGAATAGGATTCATAATGTCAATAATCTCTCTCTTCTCAATGGTCATACTCTTCACTTGTGAAACTTATGAATTCATACAGACAAAAGTTACATCAAATATAGAGATTGATCCGAATGCTGATAAGTTGATACGAGTTAACTTTAATGTTACATTGTATGATGTACAGTGTGACTTTGTTGAGGTTGGTAGGTATTTTTTATTGCAGTTGTTTGATATCATCATATCTCGTCTCTGCTCAACTCATTGCAAATTACACATTATAGACTTATGGGACACACTGGGCACAAATATGATCGATATACAGAAGGATATAACAAAGTATACAGTCGACAAGCATGGTATGAAACAATACTTTCATGGCCGGAATAAGAAACAAAAGAAGGTTGAACATGAAACGCACCATAAAGATGTAATGCAGCACATATCAGATGCCAATGGCGGCAATCTACATTCCACAGACTTGTCACCCGATACGATACAAGCATTTCATTCACAATATGAACATACATTCATTGATTACTTTGCTTCATGGTGTATACATTGTCAAAGATTAGCACCAACATGGGAAAAGTTTGCACAAGAACTATCACAACAAAATATACATCAACTCGGTATAGGAAAGGTAGATTGTGTATCACATGATCAAATGTGTAAAGATGAAAGGATTATGGCATTCCCTACTTTGAGATGGTATACAAATGGTAAAGTTGATAGTAGTATGCCAGATTATAGAGGTGATCGAACTGTAGATGCTCTAGTTGAGTATGCAAAGAAACGAGTAGGCAAGTCAAATGATAATGGAGATGATGATGATGACGAGAGAGCTGACGACAATAACGATGCTGATGATCAACAATGGTTGTATAATCATGCACATCATCCAGGATGTCAAGTATCAGGACATTTAATGGTTAATAGAGTACCAGGCAACTTACATCTGGAAGCGTCGTCGACTAACCATGAGATCAATTCACAAATGACAAATTTGACGCATCTTGTACACCATTTTAGCTTCGGAAGTAGTGATAATGGTAGTCCACCATATTTGATAAGTCGTATACCATCCTATAGAGATAATCTACCACAAACAATAGTGAATAATACAAATCCATTAGCTGGCAAGTATTACCCGACATATCACTTTCATCAAGCATTTCATCACCATTTAAAGATCATTAGTACACACATTACAGATAGAGGTATACTCTTTAATGATAATACTATTATATATCAAATATTAGAAGAAAGTCAATTGGTCATGTATGAAATACAGAACATACCCGAGATAAAGTTCTTGTGGGATATGAGTCCAATGAGTGTAGCCATGACATTGGAAAGCGAGTTACCCTGGTATGACTATATATCGAAGCTACTTGCTATTATTGGCGGAACGTATGTTACATTGGGTTTGATCAATTCTATCTTGTTGAGGGTATTCAAACCGAAGAAGATATAGTATATACGAGTAGTATATGACCGATTGGATATGTCGATCATATCACTGAGTTTGGATATGTTCAGCTGAGAAGACGATAGCAATAGGAAGTGGATGTAGAAGTAGAGTCTCATCTCAAAACCTAAATCATATTTACATTTAAAATCAATCTAATATCAACAAGTAGTAGCGAAACTTTGTGCAGTTGTTTGAGAAATCATCTTCATCTGTTCATCTGTTCTAATATTAACATTGGTAATGTACAAGGCCGACGAGTTGTGCTCGTTTTCTAGAGGGGGCAGACTCTCTTGCGGATATCAATGCCAAAGTATCCGGATTGTGTATATTCCATACTCGCTGCCGCAACTGCTCTGTAAGGACGGCAGATTGGATATCTCTTCGTCGTTGTATTAGTCTTCGATCAAAGATATGTTCTAGACCCATGACATCGTGTGGACTGATCGACTTGGATTTAGATGATTTCAATATATGAGCATCATATGCACATTCTATCTTGAAGACTTTAATCTCATTATCTCTATACCACAGATCCGACTTGTATTTGTCGGAGAGTTTCTCGATGATTACCATTTGGCTGTACTCGGAAAAGGATACTCTTCTACTCTCGATGAGTACAGGAGTAGGAGGAGGAGTAGAACTGTCAGAACTTAGTTGAGGAAAGCCGACGATGAGATCGTTCATATTTGCAATGTATATGCAATTCTAATACTATATTATATTATAGAACTGATCATCTCTGTATCATCCACATGAACATAGCTAGAAGGATGTGTCTCCATGACTCACGTTTAGCTTGGCCATGCAGTTTCTACCCTTTCATTGTGCTAGAGGGAAGTTTGAAGGGATTATTCTGGAAGACAGTGGCTGCTAGAATCTAAGTAAGAATCTACACTAAATTTCTTACCCGCAAGGTTAATGTAAACTGCAAGGTTAATGTTTCTCTTTTTACCTACCACTTATGGATACATACAATGATCTAAATGCACATATAGATGAATATGCAAACACTCTACGATCATATCAAGCAAGGCAAGATGAAATGAAGAGTGATGCAAGGGATGAAGCTGCACAGAGCATGAAAGATCACGAGGCAGGGGCGGGAATCTTTGCAGATCGAAAGAAGAAGACCTAATATTAATATATGACTAGTCTGATTCTTTTCTTTTGAGGAAAGCATCATCAAATAAACTCATATCTATTGTTTGTACTATTGAATCATACTGGCTATTCTTGGGCCCCTCCGGTCACTTAAATTTGAAAATTAGAATCTAAATACCCGATGCTTCAGCTTTGTCTCTTTCAACACTTTTTATTTCGTCTAGCCGCTGTTGATGTGCCCGTAGGATACTTGCATATTCATCCTTTGTCACCATCCCTGCCTTGAACCCGTTCTTAACTGCAGCCAAAGATTCCTTATCCCCAGCTCTTGCTGTAAGTATAAAGTGCTTCAATGCTCGTTCATTATTACCAGCCTGTCCCTCCATCATACCAAGATTATGCCTTGCCATTATATCCCCACCCATAGTTGCTAACTCGTAGTAATGTTTTGCTTTCTTTTTATCAATTTCAACACCCGTTCCTTGATCATATGCAACACCCAAGTTGTAATATGCCCCGGCGCATCCAAGCTCCCATGCCTTTAGCCATAACTCAATAGCCTTTTGATGATCTTGTGGCAAACCCCTCAGTCCATATTCATATTCCCCAGCAAGAAAGTTGAATGAATATGGATGGTTGTTGTCGGTGAGTTTCTTTACTCGTTTTTTATGATCTTCATCTGAAAATGGTGGTGGCATCCTACAGAATGCGCATAAATCTTTTCCTTCACTCATTTTCATTGCATAAATACAACCCAAACAAATAGACTTTCCACAGCATGATTTGAAGAGAGATTTATCTGCATCAAGCGGCATGGGTAGCAGACATATTGGGCAGTGGCTCTACCTCTCTGAATAACTTATCTCCGCGGCTCTTTTTTTGCAAGCTTTCTTATGCTGCTTGCGATGGGCTATCTGACAATCTCGGTTACAATATTTAACCATATGACACGCTACACATGATTTGAGATTATTACTTTCCTCCTCACCCTTACCACAATTAGCACACGTAGTTGTTGTCTCCATGTTATTTGTTTTTGTGCATAAGATGTGTTCTCAAATTTTTTGGTTGATACAATTGAAATGTAAGTTTTTATCACTAATACGATCACTACCTACTATTGACTCCGATATGTGTAATAATGACCGCTTTGTATAGTCATCCGCCGCTAGATTGTGCTACATATCATACCAGTAGTGTTTGCTTAAGATTGCACTTGCTGTTGATGTCCATATCGTATCAAGGGAAGATCGTAATCGTATTGTATGATATCTGTGTAACGATACAAAATCAACTAAATCCTTGCCCCTTGCGTCAATTTGATATTATTTGATTGCAACTACTGGCTGTTGTGTGCCGTCTCTATCTCTCCTCTATCACTCAATAAGTACAACCGATATATACTATAATGTTTGCTACACGCTGTCTAAATTCAACAACTCCGGCAATCCGCCGTGCTGTCTCAAATAACAACACTTTCAACAACTTTCGTAAAACACAAATATCACACCGATCAAAATCCACAACAACATCAACTGTAACTAAACGTAACTCCTCAGCAATAGCAGGTGATACGGGTAAAAAGGCAACACATTTACATCATCACATGACAACTGCTTTAGCAGTTGCAACACCCCTATACTTATTTACACCCACATCCTACACTGACGGACTCGTCAATAAATCTTTTGGTATACTACTAGCAAGTACAATAAGTGCACATAGTTGGATTGGTATGAATTACGTCGCGACAGATTATGTACCTAAGATTAGTAAGGGATTAATTGGTCCAGTTAGGGTATTTAATGTTGTTTTGGGTGTTGTTACTTTTTTGGGATTGAGTAAGATTGCTTTAAATGATATGGGTGGTATTAAGGGTGCTTTGTTGGGATTGTGGAGACCTCAAGTTAAGGATGATGAGAAGAAGGATTAGGTATTGTATGTAGATCTGGGTATTGTATATAGAGATGAGATTGGTTAGATGTTCGTGAAGGAGGAAACTAGTTTCCAGTTCATGTTGGTATGAGGCGAGCTGATAGAAAGAATGGGGCTGGTCAATTGGAATCAATCTAGTTAGTATCAAATAAAGGATTAGCTGACGAACAAACTTATCATTGGTTTATTTTACTAATATTTAGTATGAGTGATTGTTCTCAGTTCCTGGTTATAATCCCGATTGTTGTATCTTAAAGTCTCAGCATCTAGACACTACTATACCAACCAGATGCCGCAGCTTTGTCCCTCTCATCGCTCTTCATTTCTTTCTGACGCTCATGGTATGCACGTAACGTATTTGCATAGTCGTCCTTAGTAACTAATCCCCTCATAAATCCACTTTTGACTGTCTCAAGAGAATCCTTATGACCAGACCCCGCTGCAAGTATAAAATGCTTCATTGCTCGATGTTGATTTCCCTTTTCCCACTCCATACAGCCAAGATTATTCCTCGCAGATATATACCCATTCATAGCTGCAAGCTCAAAATAATGTTCAGCTTTCTTTTTGTTCATTACCACACCCTGCCCATGGTAATAAGAATTGCCCAAATTGTAATATCCTGTAGAACATCCAAGCTCTCCTGCCTTGAGATACAACTCAGTAGCCTTATTCCAATCTTGTGGTATGTCGTTCAGCCCTTGAGCGTGCTGGTTACCGAGACAGTAATATGCGTCGGCGTTTCCTTTATCCATCAGTTTGTATAATCTTTTGATGTTTCCCTCGTTAGAAATTGCCATGGGCATCCTACAGAATGGACATAGATCTTTCCCTTCGCTCATCTTCATTGCATGAATACAACCATTACAGATGAGCTTACCACAACATGAAAAGAAACTAGATTGACTGGCATTTATTGGTAAAGTAAGCATGCAGATTGGACAATCTTCTGGAGAAGGTGGTTCTTTAAATAACTTTTCATCATAAATCTCTGCGGCTCGTTTTTTGCATTCCTTCTTGTGTTGCGGCCGGTGGGCTGCTTGGCATTCTCTACTACAATATTTCACAGATAAACATGCCGTACATGTCTTTAATTTGTTACTATCCTCTTCACCCTTGCCACAATTGGCACACGACATATTGATTGGAGTAGATGATGACATAATAATAATCGTAATGTTGGTTGTGATTATTAAAAATAGTGTGTTTGTATATTTTCTGTGTATTGTTTGATATGATAAAAATGGTATGAAACGGCGGCCCAATTATGTGTATATTATATAGAATACCGGCGTGCCTATTGATCTATCCCAGGGTATGCTTTGTTCAGTTATCGAGCAATTATTATAACACCACAATTTATGGTTGTAAAAGATGAGGAAAACTTTACAAGGTAAATGATACAGTTTTATCTATTTTACCTTGCTTTGCAAAAACATTTTTATAATACTGTTTGAGATGGTGCAGCCAACAGCCCTAAAGAGTATATTAACTTCAGTTTGTACCAATAATATAACATCGGAGGAGGTAGTAGTAATAGTATATAGTTATTAGTATATTTTGTTAGTGTAATATCGGTTTAATTACCGCGTATTATAAGTTCATACACAGATTACGCTAAATTACTCCAAACTTCTACTATCACTATTGAAATAATATGAGTGGTACCGACAATATAATGTTATCATGTGCAAATTGTGGCAAAGGTGAAGAGAAAAGTAACAAACTAAAGAAATGTAGTGCATGTCTATCGGTGAAGTATTGTAGTGCTGCATGTCAAAAGGCCCATCGACCGCAACACAAGAAGATTTGCAAAAGACGTGCAGCCGAATTGTATGATGAGAAACTATTCAAAGAAGTAGAGCGTGAAGAGTGCCCAATTTGTATGCTACCCATGCCAATTGGAGGTGAGGACACTACCGTTGAATCGTGCTGCGGAAAGCGTATATGTAGTGGTTGCATCTATGCTATGTATGTGAGTGAAGGGAAAGCTTTATGCCCGTTTTGTAGAACACCGGCAGTCTGTGATGATGAAGTGCATATCGAACAAACAAAAAAGCTTATGGCGAAAGGCTGTGCTGAGGCATTTCATTTACTTGCTGGTGTATATGCTAAGGGGGCAATGGGTTTGCGACAAGACTTTCAAAAGTGTATTGAGTTAAATCTCAAAGCTGGAGAGCTCGGATGTGCCGGGGCATATTACAATTTGGCTGTTGCTTATCATGAAGGAAGGGGCGTGGCAATTGATAAGAAGAAAGCTAAACATTATTGGGAGCTTGCGGCAATGGGTGGGGTTGTAAAAGCAAGGCACAATCTCGGTTATTTGGAGGGAGAGGTAGGCAATCATCAACGAGCAATGAAGCACTATAAATTGGCAGCCAGGGCTGGGTTCAAGGAATCTGTGGATATGGTTAAGAAAGGGTTTATGAAGGGGTTGGTAACAAAGGATGAATATGCTAATACGTTGCGTACATATTATGATAGGCAAAAGGAAATGAAGAATGATATGAGAGACAAAGCTGCCAAATTATCCGCGATGATCGAGTAACCCCTTTCTAAATTTATTTATAAATATACATCTATTATTCAACAGTATCTCTTAGCCTAGTAATCTCTACTCCACCTCCTCGTAATATCCATTACTTTGAAATCTTTCAACATCCTTTCCACCTATCATTTGACATGAATTATAATTATAACTCGTGCCGGTACATTCCATAACTTCAATCATACGATTCTCAGCTCCCATTGATGACAAGACATCTCTCCATGCCATTCCTTCAGCTACCGGCTGGTATGCATCAATCACTCTTTGTATAGGCTCAACAAAGTCTAGATCAAATATCCTACCAAACCCTTCAGGCGTGCCCAACTCTCTCATGAATGTTGTGCCGGCATCTGATATTCTCTTGGCCTGTTGAGGATGACTTTCGGCCCAGTCAAACTTTTGTTTCAAGTCCGACAAGTGGGCATTGACGGGAATGTAATGTTTCCATGGTTTGAGATGATCGTGGATGTAATCTTTCGTGGGTGTCATGTGGTGGAATAACAAACCTGGCATTGCAAGCTTTTCAATGGTGCCTGACCAAGTGGTACCTCCACCACCGCCCAGATCGATATGATACTTGTACTTGGCTAGATCAGTTAATGGCATACCCTGTCCTGCGGCAATACCAACTGATTCCCAGGGGGCATACTTGTCAGAACCAATCGTGGGCTGTTTACCAATTGGTTTTTCCAAGAAAGCTGAGAATTTAATATTCGCCCAAGGCATGGCATTCTCATCATCTTCTGTATTCTCCTCAGCTTCGAGTTCAGCCTCGGCAGTGATTGCTACACCCTTCCATCTTGGTAGTAGTGTATCGATTTGATCATTCAATGCTTGGATGGCATTGACACGACGTTCATGCTCATCTCCGATATCATTTGGATGAGGCAGATTCTTGGAATCAGAACTACCCCTAACAAAATTGGCAGGGTTGGGTGACGAGAAGGCAGGTCCGTGTGATGTTCTTGATATTGTTGGCAAGTATCCAAAGTCCGTGCCTCTCCATATCAATTGGGGCTGTGTATGACGTTTGAGTGAGGGAGGTATAATGTGTGTTAGAAGACTAACCAACAAAAGAGACACAAGATATATATGCACAATAACACAAACTCGGCGGCTAACGCCTCCTCGGCAAAAAAAAACACATAACTTACAATCAACGTATCATACTCCAATCCTTCCTCCTCACCAAATACCAAAGCACCACTCTGTAATAAATCACATACCGTACTATAATCATGTTCCACCCACTCAAGGAAACAATCTAAATGATGATTCTCAGGCATGGGCATTGCAATCATATTTGAATACATTTGTGGATCTCTGAAAGCTGATCCAAACATTAATACAGGTGCTACTCCATTAGTATGTGGTAACTTTGTTGGAATAACGTGTGGATAATCACCTGATCCTATTGGTATTACTAATTCCGATTGTGTAGATGTGAACCGGTTAGGGAAGACGCGTCGTAACATGTATGTGAATTTACGTAATGCTTTCCATAATTTACGATTACCATTCTTCCATTGATGATCTTTATTGTATAATGCTATAAATTTATCGGATGGTGGATCGTAGACTGTTGTGGATGTTGAATTGTGTATGAAGGAGATTATAAGTAAGAGATTAGCCGGATTGTGCATATCATATGAGCAAAAATTTTGGTATCAAGGATACACCCCTCTCTCATTTGATCAATAATCAACCACAAGCCATCGGACCTCCATCATTCGATAGACCACTAAAAACTAAATACTAGACATGTTTATGATGGTACCATATCCATTATTGCAATACGAATCGACATTTTACTTTTTGCTCATATCTCGTGAGCTATCTCCAAAAAAAAAACTAACCAGCCTCCCCCCAACCTCTATCAAAAACAACTCACCTAATATACAAAATGTATATTCCCATAAAGTACTTTCATATAATGCATCTGATATACTATACGGTTGTACTACCAATTGAGTATCGACCTCGTTAGTTTCAGGGTTGGGATTAGGTAGATGCAAAGTACTAGATTCTTGCTGTGCATACTCGGCAGCTGTATCAAAATCTTCAACTATCTCTTCATTGTTATTTTCTAATATAGCATTTGATATTAGATATCGACGGTAGAATATATCAGCTTCTTCATTATCGATCTCCTCTTCATTATTGTCTAATCTTGATGATTCACTAACATTATCAGAATGACTGCCTTGTTGTGAGTTGTTATTGAAATCGAATAAACCAAATTGTACTAAATTTAATTGCAATACACTCTGTATTGATACTGCTAGTATACCTGTTATTGATAGGAGGGTTACTGATCGTGGACGCTTTAGTGATTGCAACATATGGTAGGCTTTTGTTGTTAGTAATTTTTTTGTGCGGAGAAATTTGATGAAAAATGGTCATTTGTATTTATGTATTTTGCTTCGCATTAGGTACTCACTTGTGTCGTTACGTAGGTAGTGATACGCGAAGGCATGGGGGGGGGGGGGGGGGGGGGGGGGGGGGGGGGGGGGGGCAAATGGGTGGGAATTGAGCAAGCTAGTTAAGAATATATTCTTATGTATGATTGACAGATACTTTATTTGCAAGTTGCTTGGTGGTTTGATCAATCTTGATACTAGTCATTACCGGCTATAGCAGTTACATGAGTCTAGTTCCATCTCTCATTGGTAGTGGTAGTGAACATTCCGACTCCGCTTTAAGGTATGATATAGGTATAAACGTGTTAGGATCAGCGGTGCACTTGTCCATCTCAAACTCCGTCTAGAGTAGAATCTGCTCCAGTTGCAGCAGCTTTATCCCTTGCATCACTCTTCAATTCATCTCTCCGCTGCTGGTAGGCACGTAGAACGTTTTCGTATCTATCTTTTGTAATCATCCTATTTAGAAAACATACTTTTACTGCGCCCAGAGATCCCTCATGACCGGCTCTTGCTGATATCATCATGTGCTTTAATGCTCGTTGATAATTTCCAGACTCTCCCTCTACAGATCCAAGATTATGCCTTGCATTTACACTACCATTCATCGCTGCTAATTCCCAGTAATATTTAGCTTTCTTCATATTCACTTCCACGCCTCTTCCCTCGTCATATGCAACGCCCAAGTTATAATATCCCGAAGCACATCCCAACTCCCCTGACTTTAACAACAACTTATGCGCCTTTTCATAATCTTGTGGCATGCCACATATTCCTTGCTCATAATACCCTGCAAACATAGCAAATGCGTCACCATTACCTTTCTCCATTAGTTTCTTCAATCTTTTGATCTGCTCTTCATCTAAACTTGGTGGCGGCGTCCGACAGAATGCGCATAAATCTTTTCCTTCGCTCATCTTCATAGCATAAATACAACCTCTACAGATATTCTTCCCGCAACATGAATGGAATACTGTTTGACTACGATCTACTGGAAGGGGTAGCATGCAGATAGGACACTCTTCGGGCTCTACATCCTTGAATAACTGTTCTTCATGTAACTCTGCTATACGTTTTTTACATGCCTTTTTATGTTGTGAACGGTGAGCAATTTGACAGTCTCTATTGCAATACTTCACTAACTTGCATGCGGTGCAAGTTTTTAGATTGTCACTCTCCTCCTCACCCTTACCACAATTGGCACATATATTAGGGGCTGATGATTCCATGTATGTTTTGTTGTTTTATAGTGTGTGTGTTTGGTGTAATGTTTCGTATTCCTTTTTGTTATGTGTATATATACTTAGAGGTACCGCTGTGAGTATACCACTAAACTATTTCAAAATCCGATATAATTGATCAATACTTTAGGTATACGAACTGTACTATTATACTGAACTGCAATAGAGTTATTTGTGCATATGATATGTCAAAAAAAAATTCGAAATTTTGTTGAGTATGTTTTTGTATTATCTCCCTCAACAATTATATATAAGTGAACTACACAATACGATATGACCGACAGTAGATCCTCCCCTTATCCTCTAGAGAGGCGTATTGAGGTGAATGTGTACCGGCAGCTGTCCGATAATCTCTCCCAAATAGTTGAGTAAAAGCAAAGAGAAAAATATGAGATTGATACCCTAAAATTGGCGAGCCAACATTATAGTAGGCAGTCGTTGGGTACGGGGCGGGTGTCAATAAGTGAGTGGGGGAAGGGGGAACAATAATGCTATGCAACATGAATATATTCATCCTACTACTACTTACTTAATACCATAGGAATCAATCATCAAAAGCATTATCATCTCTCTGAGATCAGATGGCACTGTATCAAAATCTATATTTTCTCATTCTATTTTTTATTACCTAATCGAGACGACTCTACCACACACTTTAGATCACATCACCAGCACTCTGAGCACTAGCACCACTCATGCCCACATCACAGCTGCTCTTTTGTGAATCTCTGATATGTTTACATGACTTATAAGCCTTCACACCTTCTACTCTCTTGACTTTCATTTCACTTAGATCTTTTGGTTTTGCATTAGCAGAGAGGATGGGCTCACAGATCAAATCAATGACTCCTTTATAATTTGCTAATACCAATCCGTTCTCCCATATCCTGGACAGTACGTACTGCATCTCCAAACAGCCAAGAATGAAGTATAATGTCAATGCGTAGAATATGTTGAAGTAGATATAAAACCGTGTCTATTGTAAGGGTAGTGGTGATGTTGCATCAGTTAGAAAGTAGAAGGTGACATTGATATGCACAAGACATATACAGGCAGTGCAGTATGATTCTCTTCACTTACAGGGCAATATGATTCATCAGGATTTGGATCAACGGTACCTCCAATACAAGTCATGGGTGGAGTTATCAGCCATCACCCCCGTCACGGGATTTAATTTCATTTGCAATAGCACCGTATACAGTCACAAGGTAGAAGAATATCATAAGTCTTGTCTGTAGTGTATAATATGATAAAGTATTGTTGTGAGTGGGTCATGACAAAGGACCGAGAGGACTAAGAAGGCAATGGCATAATAAGGTAGTACAAGATTCACTTACCACCCAATTCACGAGATGAAACAGAGCAAATGGAAGTTTGTTACTCGATGTACAGCTCATAGTTGACATTGCCCCGCCAGACATTAATGCAATACTTTCTAGAAGCTGAACATGTTCAACACCATCCATGCTTTCCATACAACCCCCAGACATTCGTTCCTTTTTTATACTTTGCAATATTCCCCAATGTAACTTGTTGATTGTATTCTTGACATGCAACTTTAGTAACGGTTCAGCCTCATATCCGTGTTCCTCCAACACATCAGCAACTTCCTTCTTTGATAATTTATACTTCGTATTTTTAGAACTAATGGTGAAGGCATAATGTCCAATAAGATGAATAGCACCCCATAGTGAAGGTAAGAACTCCTCGGCACGTGGATTGTCATAATCAATAGAGGTTGTTAATACATCTACAACTTTTGATGTACCGATTAACAACTGGGCACATTTCAATCGAGTACCAATCCAATACGCAGCTACTAAACGGAACATAAAGCCAGTTAATACAAATACCATCAACCGACTAGCCCAAGATTGAACATATGCAGCTGCAATGGCATTATCATCATCGATTATTTCATAATTCGAAAAGTATTCATTCCAGAATACTTGGGAGTAATTCCACACAATGGTCACAAGAATACCCAAGAAGAGAGGGACGTAGGAGTTAGCATTTGTTAGTGGAATTGCAAAACCACATATCATATGCACAATACAACTCAACCATGACCACACTATAATACACATTCATATCTTAGTTTCACAATCAGAAACCAATGCCCAAATCAAAATTTGGTCTCTGTGACCATTGTGCACAATTATATCTTCTACTTACCTAGATTGGAAATTAATAGATATCCAAACACTGTGAAATGAAATCGTGGCCTAGCTAATATTGTACCATGTAGATTGGGTGTTATCCAAAACCACCAACTCCAATCGAGAAAGTTGGCTGGTTCAGTAATCTTTGGCATTGTTCCTCCTTTAAGGAACACTCCAAAGAGATTTGCCATCCATCCATGGGTGGTTTTATAGAAGTTTTTACAGCATGGCATATTGTTTTATTATATAATCCTAATTGTTTACGGTATCCTTATTATATATCCTTGATTGATTCTGTTATGCTGCTGCTTCTATTATCGTAGTGTGCTATTGTTGTATTTTGTTCTAATATATATCGAGTTTATTGCAATCAATCAAAAGCCAAGGCGAAAAGATGAATATTTGGATTTTGCTTTCTTAACATTCAGTACTAAAATTGGCGATCTAACACCGTATACGCGTGTCGATTAGGTGTCAAATAAATTTTTATTGGGAACATGGATATTATTGCAGCATAATATGTAGCTGAAGCAATATATACTCTACTATCACTTACTATTACAATTAGGAATCATCATCATGAATAGCATCATCTCTCTGTGTATCGTCGTCGGTGTCGTCGGTCTACTTACTTATTCCGACATCAATTGCCTTCTCTCCTATCATCGATCACATATCCCATCAAACAACAACAACATTCATAAACAGTAAAACATCAACATCACTAAATTCAATAATCTTTGAACCACCGGTCGAAGACAATTGTGAACTAGACGGTTCCGACTGTGAAGAATCAGTCTTTGAACAGAAACGACGTGAGCGTTTAGAGGCGAATAATGCATTAGTCGATCGTGCTCGTATGCAGGGTATTGAATTGAATGAAGTTGATTTTCAAGAGAGTGTTGATCAATATCAGACTAATCCTGTTGGTGGTGGATTGATCCCTGGATTGAGTTTGAGTGCCCTTTGTGAAGATGATTAGACGATCTTGGTGGGATGAGTAGAAGATTTAGTAGGGTATCCTGTTTTTTATGAGTAGAGAGATGTGTTTGGTATAATCTAGATGAAGTGGCAATCGTAGATATTGAAGAACACTAAAAGTAGAGTATTGTTAGGATGATACTAGTACTGTCTTCTACTCTTATTCTAATAATATCTTAGCTTTTCCCCTCATATATCACTTGTCATCTCTTTTTGTCGCTATCGTCTTTTGTAATCCATCCATGGATCCTCGTTTGAGTAAATCAAAGAAACCTTGTTTCCTGTCTTTGCTGTAATAGGTTTGCTATGTCAGCTTCATCGTTCGTATCACTCTTCCTTCTTTTTGCCGCTCATGGTGTCTCCCGTGCCTTATCCCTATCATCACTCTTCATTTCATCGTGAATCTTTTGATAAGCACGAAGAGTATTAGCATACTCATCTTTGACAATCCATCCCGTCGTAAATCCTGTCTTGACTGCATCTAAAGATTCCTTATACCCGGCCCTTGCTGCAATCATAAAATGCTTCATGGCTCGATCATAATTGCCAGCCTCTGCCTCAATACAAGCAAGACTATGCCTTGCATGTACACTCCCTCCTATTGTAGCAAGCTCATGGTAATGCTTAGCCTTTTTCATATCAACCTCTACTCCTAATGCTCCTAAAAATGATTGACCCAAGTTGTAATATGCCTCGGCACATCCAAGTTCTCCTCCTTTTAGCAATAACTCATTAGTCTTTTGAAAGTCTCGCGGTAGGCCACACAATCCCCGGGCGTAATACCCCGCAAGTTGATAGAATCCATATCCATTACCTTTATCCATTAGCTTCTTTATTTGTTTGACATTCTCTTCATCGGATGTGACCGGTGGCGCCCTGCAGAATGCACATAAATCTTTCCCTTCGCTCCTAACCATTGCATAACTACAACCGTTACATATACGCTTCCCACAGCAAGATTCAATAGTAGTTGTTTCACCACTACGTGGTAGGGGTAGGAAACAGAGTGGGCACTCTTCCGGTTCAATATCTTTGAATAACGCCTCTTCGTGTAACTCAGCCATACGTTTTTCACAAGCCTTTTTATGCTTCTTTCGGTGCTTCTTTTTACATGCCGCATTGCAATATTTCACCTCTTTACATTTGTCACACGTATTCATGTCATTACTATTACCCTCCTTACCACATGCGGCACACATAGATAAATTTGTAGATTCAATCACAGATATATTATTAGTGCATATCTGATCATAAATTAGTTTTTGTGTTGCCGAGTAAATTATGTACGGCTGTCGTCCAGTTGAAAGAAGGACAATTTACAATATTGTTGCAATGGTTGTCTGCATGAACAATCGATGTAGTAGGCATATGCGTATTATCACCGCAACTCCGCTGCCGCCAGCCGCCACCCTGTTTGCTGATTTGATTGAGGGTTTGTAGATGCTTATCGTTTGATCGCTAAAAATTTATTCAATTCACTCAGTTTGAGCAAGATGAATTGAATGAAGTTGACTTTCGAGAGAGTGTAGATCAATATCAGAATAATCCTGTTGGTGGTGGATGATCCCTGGGTTAAGTTTTAGTGCTCTTTGTGAGGATGATTAAACGGGTTAGACTAGGTAGGTTGGTGGGATGAGAAGATTTAGTAGGGCATCCTGTTTGAGTAAAGAGATGTTTTGGTACAATCTAATTTAGGATGCACCATATTAGATATAAACACTAAAAGTAGTGTACTGTTAGGATAATACTGCTTTATCTACCAAGCATATCATTTGGGTTTTATCGGCCAAGCAAACGAGCCTCTCTGTCTCTAGCTGCTTCTGCAACTATGTCCCTCTCGTCACTCTTTATTTCTTCATGAAACTTTGTATAGGCAAGTGCAGTGTTTACGCAATCATCTATCGTCACAAAACCTTCAATAAATCCTATCTCAACATTTTTCAAAGATTTCTCATGACCAGCCCTCGCTGCAATCATAAAGTGCTTCATTGCCCGATGAAAATTATCAGCCTTCCCCTCTATTAAACCAAGATTATGCCTTGCATGTACATCCCCACCTATAGCAGCAAGTTCCCAGTAATGTTGAGCTTTCTTTTTATCCCTTTCTACGCCTCTTCCGTTATCATAATGATTACCCAAGTTATAATACGCCTCCACACTTCCAAGTTCTCCCGCCTTTAGCAATAACTCGTTTGCTTTTTGAAGATCTTGTTGCAAACCCCTACGTCCTCGATCGTAATATGATGCAAGTAATAGGCAACCCTCGGCATTACCCTTATCCATTAAGTTCTTTGCTCTTTTGATCTCTTCATCTTCACTAGTAGAAGTTGCATATGGTGTCCGACAATATGGACATAGATCTTTCCCCTCGCTCATCTTCATTGCATAAAGGCAACCCGAACAAATGCGCTTCCCACAGCAAGATAAAGTAGTGGTTAGAGACGCATTTGGTAGAGGTAACATACAGATTGGACACTCTTTGGGCTCTACTTCTTTAAATAACTTCTCATCGTATAACTCGGCAACTCTTCTCTCACATGCCTTTTTATGTTTCTTTCGATGTTTCTTTTTACATGCCGCATTGCAATACTTTACTGATTTGCACTTGTTGCATATATTCATATTGTTAATGTTACCCTCCTTGCCACAATTGGCACACATCGACGTAACATCCAATATAGCTATGGTATCGATACCCTCAGTGATAGTATCGATATTTTGTTCACATGATATGCACTTATCTGTATTAGATTTCATTTCATCTCTGCCACCAGCAGTATCATCATTGGTACTCATATTTCTTATATTCTAATCCTAATATACCGTAGTAGTACCCACGAATCTGGTGCCTTCTTTATATTGTAATCAGAATGTTTATGGGGTCGTATATAATGTGATCAAAAATTGGTTTCTTGTTGCCGAGTCAATTATTTAAGACTGTTGTTGCAACCTTTGTGAGGCTGTTAGATATATCATATCAACCCAAGTTATTAATATATATCTCAACAAAGTGGTGGGCCGGCGGCCGGCGGAGAGAAGAGTATAAAGGATACCATACCAAAGATACGCACAACAATTTAGCACGTGAGTCTACTATTTGACAAGTTAAGTTACTTTATCTTTGGTAGTGGATTATCGTATATCAAAGTTATACAATACCAACATTGATAAACGGACTACCTTATTAGATACTATGACAACTTCAACCTCCTCAACGCCGACAGGTGCATCATGTTGGATATGCCTCGAGGAAGGTCCAGATGAAGAAGGAAAACCATTGATTCGGAATTGTTTCTGTAGAGGACAAAGTGGATTCAGCCATGTTAGTTGCATTATAAAATATGCACAAAAGAAGACATTGCAATTAGATGAGTCTAAAACTGTATCAGGTGATTATATGTTGGGTGGTCCTCATTGGCAACCGTGGAAGACATGTCCAAACTGCAATCAAGATTATAATAGTGAGCTATTGTTAGAATTGGCAGAGTCGTACCTATCATTCACAAAAAGAAAGTGCACCATATGAACACGTCGAGGAAGGCATTCCTTCCTCACTCTTCCCATGTGATCCTCTCCGTTATGTTGATGCTCTATATCATAAGTTGAATGTACTTTCCATATTTATAAAGGATGATACCGATGCTTGCAAATACGCCAAGGATGTTGCATCAAAGATTATTAGTCTAACACAAACAATCAAAGCTGCAAAAACTCAATGGAAATTAATAGTTCAATGGGTAAACGATTTGAACTCTTTATTGTTGAATCCATGTCATATATGCAACTTGGTATTCTTGCTGAAAATGATGCTAGGTTGAAACTAGTTAGTATTGAGGAAGGGTTTACCAATGCAATTAAACATTACGAAAGTTGTCAATCATTATCAAGATCCGTCGGTTACGAAGAGGGGGTTAGACATGCTCAAGCAAAGATTGCCATAGCAAGAAGTGTTATCGATAGGGCACGGGGTATATACAACCCTACCATGAAGAACAACCTTCCTTACCTCCAGGCTGCACATGAACGAGTAAACAATGTTGAATCTGGTTATGAATTGCTTAATGGACTCATTCATACGAATAGAGGGATCGAGTCTCAACGATTGTTGGCAGAGCTTCTTCGGTCTAGTTGTCGTGCACACGGAACTGATCACGAAAAGACAAAGAAAATTGAGAAGACTGCCGAACTAGTGTCCGCAAGGAGTGTATCAATTAGTGCCGCCGATGGTAAGACTAAGGTTGAATATCACGCACTTCATTACGATGGTGATAAACTTTGTGTGAAAGGGCCAATATCAAGGCCTAGAAGAATGGAAGAAGAATCAATCATTAATGTTAGCGAAGACGAATTTCGAATTTACCCTGGAACTCCTGTGGTATGCCATGGACTTCAAAAGGCTAGTCATTTAATTGGAGAGATTGGCGATGTTCGTTCATATGATGAGAAGAGTGGTAGGTATGAAGTACACTTTGAAGATGAAAGTTACAAACCGTGCCGTGTCAAGCATGAAATTCTTCGTATCATATTCGAATTACCAGGTGATAATACCACGGGGGAAGATGATGAAGATTATGAAGTTGATTAATGGAGCAGGGGGGATGGGATAAGATAAGAGGAGATATTATATAATAGCATCATAGATGCTTTGTTCTATATTTAACTATGATGTGATTTTGATTTTTGGCTACCATATCTTACCGTCCATATCTAAAGAAATACCAGTAACTATAAACCCAACCTCTGTGCTGAGGCTACTACTTCTTTAGATCAACTGTATACAGCTTGCTTCTAATTCTCATTTCTAATTCTTCGCTCTGATGCCGCAGCTTTGTCCCTCTCGTCACTCTTCATTTCTTTTTGCCGCTTATGATGTGCACGTAATGTGCTTTCATATTCATCTTTAGTAAACAATCCCTCCATGAACCCTTTCTTAACTGCATGTAAAGATTCTTCGAATCCCGCTTTTGCTGCAAGTATGAGATGCTTCAATGCTCGATCGTAATTGCCAGCCACATACTCCAATAAACCAAGGGCATGCCTAGCATGCACATTCCCCATCATAGCAGCAAGCTCATAGTAATGATTAGCTTTCTTCTTATTTATTTCCACTCCTATTCCAAGACGATAGAACTGACCCAAGTTGTAATATCCTGTAGCACACCCAAGCTCTCCTGCCTTGACCAATAATTCATTAGCCTTTGCCCAATCTTGTGGTAATCCTCTACTTCCGTATGCATAATACCCTGCAAATACATGGAATGCCTCGCCATTTCCTTTATCCATTAGATTTTCAACCCTTTCTATAATCTCCTTCTCTGAAGTTGCTGGAGGTGTCCTACAGTATGGGCATAAATCTTTTCCTTCACTCATCTGTATTGCATAAATACAACCCATACAAATTGTTTTCCCGCAGCATGTTTTGAATAATGTTTGATTGGCTTTTATTGGTAAAGTTAGCATGCAGATTGGGCATTCTTCCAGTTCAATCTCTTTAAACAACTGCTCGTCGTGTAACTCTGCAACTCGTCTATCGCACTTTTTCTTGTGTTTTGTTCGGTGTTTCTTCTTGCAGGCGGCGTTGCAATATTTCACCATCTTACATTTGTTGCATGTATTCATATCATCACTATTGCCCTCTTTACCACAAGCAGCGCATGCAGTCATATCTTTCTGTATAGCCATACTGTCAATACCCTCGGTGATGTCATCGATGTTATTTTGCTCACATGATATGCACTCATTTTTACTCGATGTTTCCCAACCACTATCAACATCACGCAGGTCATTATTATCATCAGTTGTACTCATATTATTTCACTATTTACTCAGTCCAAATATATTATACGACGTCTATTTTGCAGTATATTCAGTAATGTCCAAAGCATACACAGAAAGGATATGTTGTGCTATGACACGTTTGACGCGGTTGTCCGGATACTATCTACTATATTACTACTAAATACACACTAACAGCAACACGGCAATATACCAGAGTTACTACTGAAGGCAGTTGAGTAATTGTTTAACAGCAGTGTCTACTGATGTGTATTTAAGCTTACACTCTTTTAGCGTCACAATTATTAACAAGCTAATATTCGTTTGATTGCTAAAATAGATAATCAATTCACTAGGGGAAGCAAGATCTGTGTTTGGTACTATAATCTAGATGAGATTGCTAGGTATGAAGAACTGAAAGTAGTGTATTGTTAGGGTGATACTATTGCTATCATTTGCTCTTAAACCAATAATAGCTTAGCTTTTTCCCTCATATCACTTGTCATCTCTTTTTGTCGCTGATGATATGCCCGAAGAGTAGTTGCGTATATGTCTTTTGTAATCCATCCACCTTCATCTGTAAGCCGCCTAGCATTTTGTTGGTTTAGTACAAACGCTTCCTTCACCAAATCTAATGAGGCATTGTCCCCCGCCTTAGCTGCAAGTACAAAGTGCTTTAATGATCTATGAGCATTGCCAGCCTGTGCCTCCAATAAACCAAGATTGTATCTTGCATGTGCACTTCCCATCATAGCCGCAAGTTCATAGTAATATTGAGCTTTCTTCTTATCAATGACTACACTGATTCCATCACGATGTGCCTGGCCCAAGTTGAAATACGACATTGCATATCCAAGTTCCCCAGCCTTCAGCAAAAACTCATTAACCTTTTGATAATTTTGTGCTAAACCATTGATTCCCTGGGCATAATACCCTGCAAACTGATGAAATGCTCTACCGTTACCATTATCCATCAGTTTCTTGACTCTTTTTAATTGTTCTTTATTATCTTTTGCTGGAGGAGTCCTACAAAAGGCACATAAATCTTTTCCTTCACTCATCTGCATAGCATAAATACATCCATTACAGATTATTTTCCCGCAGCATGATTGGAATGTGCTTTGACTAGCATCAAGTGGTAGGGGTAGGAAGCATAGTGGGCATTCTTCTGGCTCTACCTCTTTAAATAGCTGTTCCTCACGTAACTCGGCAACTCTTCTCTCACATGCTTTTTTATGTTTTGTTCTGTGCTTCTTTTTGCATGCCGCATTGCAATACTTGACCATATTACATTTATTGCAATTATTCATATCATCACTATTTCCCTCCTTGCCACACGCGGCACACTCAGTTGTAGATTCCATGATAGATTAGTAGTGTGATTATGATGTGCTCAAATTGATTTCTTGTTTGCAATGCAATTATTGAAAATCAAAAGGGTGATATCAAACAAAAGACCGGTACGCTGCAATGGTTATCTGTTAAAGCTGCTGCGTATGAAGATATATTATTGCATATTGCCGCTACGCCAATGATTTGATGGTCGAGAGTGAGAGTTGTGTTTATTTGTTTTTGAGCCGATCTTCGTTTGCTCGCTAAAAATTCACTCAGAATTTTTCCCGTCCCCTAACACAAGATGGTGAGAGTTCGGTAATGACAGCTCTCCTCCATTAGACTAATACAACAATGATGCAGCAATGTAAAAATATCCTACGGCTACGTGGTGTGTAAAGATATTGTATTAACACTCGTGACTCTCTAACTAAACGTGCCCAATGTTTCAGCTTTACCCCTTGCATCGCTCTTCATTTCTTTTTGCCTCTCATGGTACGCCCGTAAAGTAGTTGCATATTCATCTTTAGTCACAATTCCGTGATTATATCCAATCTTAACTCCATCTAAACCTTTCTCATGTCCAGCCCTCGCTGCAATTATACAGTGCCTCATAGCCCGTTCATTATTTCTAGCCATTGCCTCAACTGCTCCAAGGTTATGTCTTGCTTCTACATTCCCTCCCATCGTTGCTAGTTCATAGTAATGTTTAGCTTTCTTTTTATTCACTTCCACTCCCGTTCCTGTGTGATAGGAATGGCCCAAGTTGTAATATGCCTCGTCACATCCAAGCTCCCCTGCTCTGAGATATAACTCGTTGGCCTTTTGATAGTCTTGTGGTATGCCCATTCTTCCTCTAGAATATAATCCTGCAAGTAAACAAAATGCCTCACCATTCCCTTTATCCATTAGCTGCCTTACTCTGCTCAAATCCTCTTCGTCTGAACTCGATGGCGGCGTCCGACAAAATGCGCATAAATCTTTTCCTTCGCTCATCTTCATTGCATGTATACAACCATTACATATTATTTTTCCACAGCATGATTTAAAAGATTCAGTTTTGTTTCCATTGATGAAGGGTACAAGACAGAGTGGACATTCTTCCGGTTCAATCTCCTTAAACAGCTGCTCTTCATGCAACTCCGCCACACGCTTCTCACATGCCTTCTTGTGTTTTGTTCTGTGTTTCTTTTTACACGCTGCGTTGCAATACTTCACTGACTTGCATTTGTTACATATGTTCATATTATCACTAATACCTTCCTTGCCACAATTAGCACACGTAGACGTATCCACCATGGCCACGATATCAATACCCTCGGAAATGTTATCAACATTATTTTGCTCACATGATGTGCACTCTTTATTGCTCGATGTTATCTCCTCACTATCACCATCACACTGATCATTATTGTCATCAGTTGTACTCATATTATTTCACTATTTACTCAGTCCAAATATATCATACGACGTCTATTTGCAGTATGGTCAGTAATATCCGCGAAGCGTGCACACACAATGGATGGTATTGTTTTTTGTGGCTATGTATTGGTTTCTTGTTTGGCAAATGCAATTATTGACGGTTGTCCGGCGAAAGACTGGTACGTTGCAATGGCTAACGTTAAACAGCAAGTGTACGAAGATATGTATTGCCGCTGTCAATTTCCTTAGTATGCCACCAGTCGCTTGGTGAATATTTAATTTACGTTTGCTCGCTAAATAGTATCAATTCCCCCAGAATAATTCTCCCCCAATTTCAAAGACAAGATGGTGAGAGTTCGTAGAGTATGACGGCTCTCCTCCATCTCATATATATTATATACAGCAACAATCATGATGCTGCAAGCTAGAAACATCCTACGGCTACGCGGGTTATCCTCGGCGGCGTCGGCGGCGATCTCAAAAAGTGGACACAAGATATGCACAAAAAATCTTCGCCAACTATCATCCACAACAACTCCACTACTATCTCAATTCAAATATGATGCACCATGGTTAGACTACACAGCAAACAATTACATATCAAAGAATGAACCACCAACAGTCAAAAACTTCATAAATGGCAAGTTTGAAGTTGGTACTGTAGGTGATACTGGCTACTCAACTTTAATGGATTTGACTGACATACCAATATATAATCCATCATCTAATGAGATCTTATCTTATGTTCCCGAATCGGCAAGAAGTTTTGTAGTGAATGATACAATGAATGAAGTAGATCGTGCAGTATCGGCTGCTAAGGCGGCGTGTCCAAGTTGGTCAAATACACCTGTACAGACACGGCAACGATTGTTACTTGATTATGCACATTTTTTACATAAACCTGAAGTTCGGGAGGAGATTGCTTATTGGATAACGTTAGAGCAGGGTAAATGTACAGCCGATGCAATGGGTGATGTTTGGCGTGGTTTAGAGGTAGTTGAGGCTGCTACACGTGTTGGTAACGATATGTTGGTAAGTAGTAGTTAAGATTGCTGTGTTCTTTTTCACACTTTGCATTCTCATGAGCATTCATACTAACTTTATATCTTTCTGGACAACACAAAGGGTGATTCATTGCAAAATCTATCGAGTGGATTGGATACTGTCTCATATCGAGTTCCATTAGGAGTATGTGCAGGCATAGGTGAGTTTAGTATTGCACATTGTTGAGAGTTATCTCTACTTCTACTTCTCATCATATTACTTCTAAACATCCAATGCACATAGCCCCATTCAACTTCCCAGCAATGATAGCACTGTGGATGTTTCCATTGGCAATTGCAACAGGCAATACATATGTTCTGAAACCTACCGAGAAGGCACCATCTGCCGCTCTTCTTCTTACCAAATATCTACATGATTTGGGCTTGCCACCGGGAGTGGTCAATGTTGTCAACGGATCAAAAGATACAGTCAATGGTCTACTAACACATCCAGATATCAAAGCTATATCATTCGTTGGATCAAATGCCGCTGGTGAGCATATACATGACGTGGGTAGTAAGCATGGCAAACGAGTACAGGCAAATCTCGGGGCTAAGAATCACGCTACAGTACTGTTAAATGATGCCGATAGAAGTAGTACAATCAAGGCATTAGTCGGAGCTGCTTTTGGTGCCGCAGGACAACGATGTATGGCATTATCAGTAGCAATATTAGTTGGTGATTTAGAGGATGGCAAGAGTTGGGCAAATGAGATTTGTCAAGAGGCGGCAAAGTTGAAAGTTGGCAATGGATTTGATGAGAGTACCGATGTCGGTCCTTTGATTAGCATAGATGCAACAGAACGAGCAGAAAGTATCATACAACAAAGTATAGACGAAGGAGCGGCCTGCATGTTAGATGGTCGAGGTGTGGTAGTGGCAGGATATGAAAAGGGCAACTTTTTAGGACCAACAGTCATCAATCTTAGCCATGATCAATACACATATCCAAACGAGAAGATTACCAATCCAGCATATACAGAAGAGATATTTGCACCAGTATTAACAGTCCTAACAGTGCCGACATTGGATGATGCTATATCAATATCAAATAAGAATCCATATGGCAATGGCACGAGCATCTTTACAAGTTCGGGTGGAGCTGCACGAAAGTATCAATATGAGATTGAGGCAGGACAAGTCGGTATCAATGTTCCCATACCAGTACCACTGCCATTCTTCTCCTTCACTGGAAACAAGGCTAGTATTCGTGGTGATGTCAACTTTTATGGCAAGTCTGGTGTCAACTTCTTCACACAGCTAAAGACGGTTACTAGTAATTGGCAATATAACAAGGGTGCCGACTTGGGTGGTGTATCAATGCCTCAAATCAAGTAGTGGTGTGGTTAGGATGCCGATGTTGTTGTAAGTATAAGTATAAGAATGGGTCGGTTTAATAGAGAGATTAAAAGTGTTACAACTATGCCCTTCAATATTACGAGGAGGTGGAGTCGGAGTAGATTAGAGTAGGAGATCATTGTAATAGTAGTGTAGAAAGCAGTTTACATACAACCTTTTACTTGTGGTTGTGAGGGTCTATTTCCTGCATCCAATATCTCTGGGGATATACCATCCAAACTGATAGGTATCTCAAGCTTAAGGGATAAGTTCCTATTCGTGAAAGACCGCAAAATGCAAACTTCGTGGATAGTACTAAGCTATAATATCTACTGCCTGTTGGCGGGGTAATCATCGGGCGCAACCGACGAGCCCCCAAATGACCGGAATTATTGTTCAGCCATAGGGGGGCACGCCCGCTAGCCTGCATTACATGCAACACAAGTCCAACTTTCTTAGACTCTCATGTCTAACACTTGCACATCTATCTACTACTAAAAGCCAAACCACAACAAAAGATGGTCATATAATATCTGCAATAACAAAACATTGCTTATTCTTATATTCTCGATACCCCGTCACATCGTCGGAAACACTCCCAATATACTCGTCAATATATAACAAGAACAATGTCAATGTCAACCATCAATATCAACGACGATGAAACCATCCTACCAATCTACCACAACTTTAACTTTAAACGATTTGCAATTGCAACAATCATCACTACCATCGTAGGGGGAGTAGTTGTATCATTCAACAGATCATCTATCAATAATGACCATCAGTTACGAAACAACCGTGCCCTAGTTGTCGGCGACCATCCCAATCCCATCCCCATTACAGAATGTATCATCAATGCTGTGGATTTATTGCAAATCCCCGAAGAAGCACCTATCGCCGGTGGTGATGTGCAGTATGAATGTGATAATGGAAGTAATTTCATCCCCATCAAATTTGACGCTGCTCAAATTACAGCCCTTGAGGATAAGGTCGCCACGGGAGAGGCAATATTTGCCAAATCTAAGCTTGATGTAGAAGGCGAAATGATCGATGAAGATGGTATAATTAAGTTCACCCCTGGTAGACTGATTTCTATCCTTGCACATGAAAAGAAGGAGGTTCCATGGGATCGGCAGCGTAACCTCCAAGAAGGCACTGGAAATAAGTACTTCATTCTCTTCCGTGTTACTGATAGTAATGGTCTCGTCTATCCTCATTCTGCTTCAGTAATGAGTGATAATATGTTTGGTACAGGAGGAACGGATAGTGTCAACCTTAAGACTCAGCTTTATGCCTGTTCGGTTGGCAAGTATATCGTCATCCCGGGTGGTAAGAATGGGTATGATTTCTCCGGACTAGAGTCGGCACCTGGAGTTGTGGATATTACCATTCCAATCTCACTCAACAACCCAAGGAGTACTGTGAGGAATGCTGCTATAACAGCTGCCAAAGAAAAGCTAGGCAACTATTTCGGGTTAAGTACAGCTACTCATCTAATGACCTACATGGACCATGCACTTTACTCTTTAGAGGGGTGTTACCATTACCAAGGTAAGCAGAATTAGTGTGAATGCACACATGATATGAACATATGATATGAAACATGATATGAACATATGATATGAAACATGATATGAAACATGATATGAACATATGATATGAACATATAATATTCACATATGGTTTTGCACTTTTACTGACAAACATTACCCCGCGATCATCCTCCTCTCTTTCTATTGGATATGCTTGTCATCTCCAAGACTGTAATTGGGCTGCCTATGCTTATGTTGGCAGTTATGATCAGTATTATAAAGGTGCCTACTACTCCCATGCAGGTGTTCAGCTTCATGAACATGGCCACAACATGCAGCTAGCCCATAGTGGAGGCTTAAATGGTCTGGAATACACTGGTACGTACCATGCAGAATTGCATAAGATGTGTTCGAAAGAACCTTCGGATATCTAATGTCTGTACCTCTTCTTCTTTATTTGATTCAGATCATACGTGTTCAATGGGCAATCCCCTTTTCGGTGATGATCAGGGTCTTATGTGTTTTAATGCCGCTAAGAATTGGTACGCATCTTTGTCTTATCTTGAAACATGATACAGTAGATGAAACATCTCTCACTCCTTCTCTATCCAATCATCAGGCAAATGCAATTCAATCCTCATCCTACCACTGTTATCAGTGGATGGTATGATTCACAGGACTTTTTGACGATCGATACGTCTCAAGGTGCCCAAACTGTCAAGATGATGGGGGTTGGAGAGTACAACTTGCAGTCCGCACAGCCAGAACTCCGCAAGAAGATCGCCCTCAAGATTGAAAATGGATCAGCAAGGCCTCAATATGTTGCCTTCAACTCTGCCAAGGGTGCAAATGCCCAGAATGATGAGGCTGACGACAAAGTCACAATGGTTGAGTACACAGGAACTGGATATGCTGTCTCTAGTCTAAAGGGATACGTTGCTCAGGGCGGTTCAATGACAACCACACAAGGCCGGATCGTTTCCGCCGAGTGTATTGATACAAGTGTCACTCCTTCCTTGGCATGTGTTTGTGTTCGTGAGAGTGGTCAGACTTGTCCTACCGATTGTACCTGTTCAGATATTGTTGAGCCAACACCTTCGCCAACACCAGTGGTAAGTTCAATCGACTTACTATTGAGTATTGTCTTGATTTGAAACTTTCATATGCTCACATCTTATGTTCTTCTGCTCGTTGACAACAGCCCACTAATGGTCCTACAATGAGCCCCTCTCAAAGGCCAGTCACTGAAAGTCCATCAATATCACCAGTGATTTCTGAAAGCCCATCGAGCCCACCAAGGTCCAAGCACTGCATATCGTCTTGCTCAACATGTAGTGCCTATACGCATGCTGAGTTGTTAGCTGATGGAAATACAAACTGGCCAACAACCGACGCGAATTGTCAAGCTTGTGCTAATGGTCAGACGTATTGGCCATGCAACGTTAACATTTGCAAGTGTTCAGACCCTGGAGGGAACACTCCCAACCCAACCCAATTACCTACAAGCAAGTCACCGACAAATGAGGTAAGTAAGAAGACTATTAATATCTCACTTATGATCAATACACCTGATATCTCTTCTTTCATTCATTCTTGACAGCCCACAACAATTCCTACTACAGCTAACCCCACGACAGCTAATGTAAGTATCTCTATCTTCACAAATTTTATTTGAACATTTTTAGTTGATGTCTCATGTGATCTAATTTATCTCTGAGTTAATAGCCAACAACAGCTAATCCTACAACAGCAAACCCTACCACTACCCATCCTTCGGTAAATCCAACTAAGAATCCAACATCCAAGCCTTCCCAATCGTCTACTAATGAGGTAAGCTCTATGAATATGAACACATCTTGTGCAATTTCTGGATACCAAAAGATACCTTACCACTTTTTTCATATCTCTACTCACGACTCTCATCTCTCTTCCTACTCTGATCTCTATACTCTCTAACAGCCCACATCAAGTCCTAGCCACCCACCTCCCACATCTGATCCTACCAAGGGACCCTCTCAAAATCCTGTAACTAACAGTCCTTCATTGCAACCGACAGACAAACCTTTCACTGGAAGTCCATCCATGAATCCAACACTCAAGCCGGTCACTACTAACAGCCCATCTAACTCTCCTACCAAAGCCCCGCTTACTGAGATCCCGTCTACATCACCAGTCAAGCCTCCGGTCGTTACACCCGCACCCACTAACCCTCCGGTCAGTGGACATTGCACTGCTTCTTGTTCAACATGTAGTGCCTATACGCATACTGAGCTGTTAGCCGCTGGAAATACAAACTGGTACACAACTGACGCGAATTGTCAAGCTTGTGCTAATGGTTACCCGTATTGGCCGTGCAACATAAACATTTGTAAGTGTGGTAGCTAATTTTGCTCAGTGAAGACCTTCGGCAGTGTCTTCTAAAGGATCAGATACTCATGTAGTAAATTTCGAGTAGTAATCGTCAGAAAAGCTATGCAGAACTTGGATTAGCCAGTGTAATATATGTTTAGTATCTTCCCATCTTTGTCTATTTCTATATCTCTAATCTACACCCTCTTAATCATATTGTTTGTCTCTCCTTGCTTTGTTCATATATCCATTCATGATTTACTGCTACTGCTAATGTTATATCCAATTCATCCTACTCTCAATGACCTGTCGTCTTTGAAGCTCACGAGCCGCAAGCATCTGTACATATCTAATCTGCTCTTCTTCGCGGTCACGTTCCTTTCCCAAATTCTTGATATCATCTGTCATTTCCAACAGCTCTTTCACTCTTCTTATCTGCTCTTCATCGTTACCCTTCTCACACTGTTTTGCCCGCTTGACAAGACGCTCAGCTTCCATACTATATCTTTCATCTTCTTTTCGACATTCCAAGTTTATCTTTCCTTCCCTATCCATCGTCAAAGTTTGTTTAAGTTCTTCAGTCTCATGGTCGACCTCACGCTGGTTCCTCTGTTTTGCCAAAACTTGTGCCTTTGCTTTGGCAACTTGTCCTGTTATACGACGTCCATCAGCATCATAGACATAGATGACCTCCTCATGCCGCTTCCTCTCTTTTGCTAACGCTTGTGCCTTTGCTTTGGCAAGTGCACCAACACGTCGTCTACCTTTCTTGATATCTCTTACTTCCTTTATACGTTGGTCCATTACTAGGCCTGACGGACCAGCTCTTGAGTCTTCTTCAATGTCATCTCTTGTGTCAACAACAACATCTTCTCGAGAGTCAATCTTACTTCTTCCCCAAGGTGATCCATTATGTACTACCGGAGGAGGACCACGAAGCATTTTTCTTTCAGAAACACCATGTTTTGGCCTCCCTGGTGGCCTCTTTGTCTTATACTTTGGCGAAGTATGTTTCTTATGTACACGAGTAGGAGGTTGGTATGGAGGTGGTGATGCCTTGTGAAGAGTAGGAGGATGATACCTCTGAGAATAAGGTGTCCGCTGTCGATGAGTAGGAGGATGATGACGAAGTAGATGCTGATGAGACCGCCAATCCCTTCCATTCACTTGAGGCCGAGTAGGACGAGGTTGAGGTATCACTACCGTACTCATTTGTTTCAAAGCCTTGACATCTTTTATCTCATAATTGTGATATCCCATTTGTTGATAGTTTCGTTTGGTTACAATCACGGGCGGCTCCTTGGCTGTCTTCTTCTGTTTCTTAGCCTTGCCAGTAGCAGGTAAAGTAACTTTGTTTGTATTCTTATCGTGATATTGACGATAATGCGACACCCAATCAAAGTCTCTAGGAGGAGCAGAGGGCAGCGCTTCACTTACACTCTTCTGCCTCTGCTGCTGCACATCCTCCTCTTTCTTACTCTGCTCGTGTGATGGTCCTACCATACGTCGCTCCTTCTCCTTCTTCATTTGATTAGATAACATACTTTCAATACTATTCATTGCTGTTACATACTCTGATATACTGGTTGAGCTATTCTTCTTCTCTGGCTCTTCTTGAGGATCAACCAAGGGAGTAGGGGATTGATCGGCGGCGACGGTATCCTTCTTCTTCTCCTGTTGCTTTGTATCTTCATCTCCACTGACCTGACCATCTCGTGATTTCATATCCATACCGACTACTACCTCCTCTGCACTACTACTCAGCTGCTTGTTATTCTTCATATCATACATCCTCTTCAATTCACGCTCTGCTAATAATTGTTTTACAATTTCCTCATTCGCATATCGTTGCTTCTTCTTCTTTTGTACGGCATGAGCGCTAACATCGATATCAGTATCATTGCTGTTGTTTGTATAGTATTGTAGTTTGCTTGTTGCAATAGATGTATTGTCATAGTTGAGTCGACTATCCATGACATCAGATGTCATCATGTCATCGAAAGTGGACACATCATGTGTTCGTTCTCCACCGCCGCCTACCTCCGCGGCCTGTGTCGTTGCAATAGACACCGTATCCTCCTTGGTAGCTTCTTCTCGACACTTCTTGGCTGTATTACTAGAGTTATATATCAATGCACCTAACTCGTCATCACTGTCCTCCTCACCACTGTCATTATCGTTATCGTCGTCGTCGTTACCTACATCGACAATTTTCAATTGCAATGAGTCGATGTTGATGGTGGTGGTATCCTTTGCTTTTGAGTAGCCGCCACCGCCGCCGATTGCTTTCCAAACTTTGGTCTCTGTAGGCATGATTGATTAGGTTGTATAATAGCGTTTATAGTGGCTTATGTAGGTTTATTGTGGCGTTGTGGTATTGTGGTTTCGGGTCAAGGTTCGATGGGTGGCATGAAGTTTCGAAAGTATTGTTGAGCTCGGATAGAATTTGAGACTTGTGTCTCCATAGTAGGATACCACATAAAGAGAGGATGAGGAAAGTGTTATATATACTGCATTGGTAGTAGGTATGTTTCAAAAATAAAAGATACACAACAATACTCGTGGTTCCTCTTAGCTTTATCTAAAGGATGCCTCATCCGCCTTCCTCAACAACATCACAATACTAATACATCAAACAATACTATCAAAAACTCTCTCTTCGTCTTCATTCGATACATACACTTATTTGGATCTAATCCAATATACAACAACTCCTTAAATTGAGTTGCCATTTCACTACTAATCAAAGATCTTCTTCCTTTGACCAGGCGGCCGTCTCGGCCTAGGTTGAAACTTCTTCTTCCCAAATGTACTCTTTACTAAACCGGCACAAAGCTTCTTCTCTGATTGTGTCTGATCTTGTCTCGGTTTATTGCATGACTTTTGTTTTATAATCTTCATTAATGACTTTTGTTTCTTCTTATCTTTCTTTACATCACTCCTCTTTTGTTTATTCTTTTCTTTCTCACGAATGTTATACTTTTGGCCACACTTCTTGCCACCTGGACCACAATGATTCGTATTTGGGTCCTTATTCTTATTCGGTCTTTGTGGTCTCCCACCGCCACCAGGGTTGTGGTTATGATGCCATTTTGGTGGCCGTTGAGGCCTCGGTCGTGGTGGTTGAGGCTTTGGCGCTTGCCATTTCGGAGCTACCCAACCCCCATTACATGGACAATGGCATTCACTGCCCAACTTACGGTACTTGCCGTGTTTCTATATGGGCATTAGAATAATGAAAAGAAGATCTTATTAGATACTATAATCATAGAACAGAGGAGGAGAGCTGTCAAACGAGAACTTACACCTGATTTGGCTGATTTACCAGCCTTGGAGAACAATCCTTTGCTTCCCTTTGAGTACCATGCCTTTGATGCCTTGGCCATCCAATTCCAATGATTCCAATTCCAATCATCTGAACTTGAACAATCACAGTGACATGGTTGTGGAGGATGAGTCCACTTTGTTGGGCCTGAAACGAGAAGAAAGTTTAAAGATGGATAATAATTAGAACCAAGGCAACGAGTCAGGCAGAGGCTCGTTAGACATTGAAATAACAGCTCTACTTACCCGGTGATGGTTTACTAGACGGTGATACTGTCGGTCCAACAATTGGTGATACTGAAGGGTATTCAGAGGGATTCGTTGAAGGCTCGATGGATGGAGTTTGAGATGGATATTGAGAAGGACTTTCCGACGGAATTTTGGATGTTGTTGGTGTCGTCTAAGATATGGATAGAGAGGAATGTATCAGATGAGGTATTGCCCAATCATATATCAAACAAACCATACTGTTTCTTACCGTGCCCATTGCTGGTCCTTTCGTCGGAGAGCTAGAAGGAGATGCCGTGGGTGGAGTCTGTAATAAAGAAAAATGAACATAAGATGTGAGCAAGATGGAAATGACGCAGTTTCGATCATTATAATCCACAACAATCATACAAGACACATCTCTTCTTACCGTGGTACCCATTGGTCCTTTTGACGGGGATGTAGAAGGTGACGATGTGGGTGGAGACTATGTGTTAATAGAAGTTGATCATAAGATGTCAGCAATAGATAAAGATCGATGAATACATTTAATATAGATACCGATGCATAACAAAGCAAGCAGCAGTATGAAACATTTCATCCACTTACAGTATCAGCAGGTTTAGTAGGCCCTTTTGTTGGTGACATAGAAGGAGCCGTCGATGGTGATTTTGACGGAGCTGATGTTGGTTGAGTACTCGGTGCTGTTGAATTATCTGTTTGCAACCGACGGTTAATTGTAGATACTTCATCCTCAATATCTATCAGCAAGTCAACATTGTTATTTTCATATTTATCGTCTTCTTCTATAGTAACTAGGGTTTTACTATCCGTTACTTTATCCTCCGGTTGCTCTTCATCTACTAACAGTTTGTGTTGAACATTAGATCTATGACGGAGAGAAACGGCTGGCTGTTCTTTATCTTCTGCCGCATATGCCTAAATTGATGTACAATAGATATAATATAACATGAGATGCATAATCACGATGTATACAACTATATCTTACCACCCATCAATAACATATATACTTTTACTTACAATACAAATTGCAATTGCAAAGAAGAACAATACAATTATATCCTTTATTCTATGCATTGTTTTTTTTATGAGAGTATATCGATGAAATTATAATATGATAGCCACTAAACTACTACCATATATCTCAAACACGATACAACTAATTCCTCATATCACCGCTGACATAAAGAGCATACTATCCTCTCATCATCATAGACGAGTGTTCTCAAAGGGGGGCTCAGCTTTGTTAGAGCTTTGGCAGTAAATTGAGGGACGAATGAAATAATTTATATCGCCAAAAGGATACCTCTCCCAATCGAGTGAGGCATGATCATTATATTGGATTGACCTCTAATACCTCTCTCTCTCTCTCTAGAGAGACGGTGGTATAGAGGTTCAATATATGTAGCAATAAAGACAGAGATATATAGTAGAGTAGTGATCGGCTGTTTATCCTTTCTTCAAGAAATCGAACTTTCATACGCAACTAACAAAATAAGTAGAAAATAAAATTTGACATTGATACCAAAAAAATAATACCATGTCAACTGATACTGATGGTATTGATAAGTGTGCTGCATGTGGTAAGGAAGGCGGAGATAGTTTAAAGGCATGTACGGCGTGTCATATGGTCAAATATTGCAGTAGGGATTGTCAGATTTCTCACCGTAAAGAACACAAGAAGGCTTGTAAAAAACGTGCGGCTGAATTGTATGATGAAAAATTGTTTAAGGAGGTAGAGCCTGACGAGTGTCCAATCTGCATGATTCCAATGTCATTCAGCAGCAATGATAGTTCAATAGTTCAAGCAATATTTAAATCATGCTGTGGAAAGATTATATGTAGGGGTTGTATTTATGCAATGTGGACGAGCGAAGAAAAAGATCTATGTGCTTTTTGTAGAACGCCACCACCAGACACAGATGAAGAGGAAGTCGAAAGACTAAGGGAACTAATGGATAAAGGAAATGATGAGGCATTCAGTCAGCTTGCAGGGTATTATGCCCGAGGAATCCAGGGCTTACCACAAGATCGTCAAAAGGCAAATGAGTTATTTCTTAAGGCAGGAGAGCTGGGAAGTGCAAAAGGATATCTCAATTTGGGTATTTCCTACGAGAATGGAAGTGGAGTAGGCGTGGATAAGAAGAAGGCTAAACTTTATTGGGAACTTGCAGCTATGGGTGGAAATGTATCAGCAAGATATAATCTTGGACTCATAGAAGGTCGGGTTGGAAATTTTGAACGGGCTATGAAACACTTGATACTCGCAGCAAGGGCTGGTCACGAGGATTCTTTCGATATGGTTAAGGAAGGATTTCAGAATGGGTTGGTGATAAAAGATGAATTTACAAGTACTCTACGTGCACATCAAAAGATTCAAGATGAAATGAAGAGTGACATGAGGGATAAAGCTGCTGCATCGGGTATGTTTACAAACTAGAGACTTCTATTAATGTTTAAATGTTCCCGTTTAGTACAGACTGTTTCCATTCATTTAACACATATCTTATGAACATTAACTACAATTCCTAATCTTCTCATATGCAATACCCCCATTGCCACACAAGCTATCATCAAACCATAGTCATACCATGCAAGATAAAACCGACCAAACTTCCAACAACAAACTCATTATCAGCTAATTTGGTTCCTCTTTTCCTCTATAGCACGCATAGCTTCCATCCATTCATCTTCATCTGGACCTTGCATGATGCTCTGCACCATTTCTTTGTATTTTCTATCTGGGTCATTAGCAGCATGATACTCTTCAGCTTCCTCCCTCTGTTGACTCTTCATTGCTTCTAGTCTCTCTTGATATGCACGTAAAGTATCCTCAAGTTCATCTTCTATAATATCCCCGTACCTAAACAATCGTTTAAGTATGTTCATAGATGGTTTGTGTCCTGCCTTTGCTGCAATTGTATGGTGCTTTATTGCCCGACTCTCATTAAAAGTCTGTCCCTCAATAGCACCTAGTTCAAATCTTGCTCCTAAACTACCGTTTATGGCTGCTAGCTCATAGTAATACATTCCTCTCACATTCTCACTTTCAATACCATTATCAATACCATAGAGTCTACCCAAGTTGTAATATCCTGAGGCACATCCTAATTCCCCTGCCTTTAGCCATAACTCTTTGGCCTTTTGATCGTCTTTCGGCATACCATTTAAACCTCCCTTATAATAACAGCCAAGCACATTGGCTGCATAAGCATGGCCACCCTTTTCCATAAGCTTATTCAAACTTTCAACCTCTTTATCGGATGATATTGTCGGGGTTCTACAGAATGCACACATATCTTTAGCTCCTTCACTCATCTTCATTGCATAAATACAACCATTACAGATAATCTTCCCACAGCATGCTTCGAAGATTGCATGGCCTTCTCCCGGTATAGGTATCAAGCAGATTGGACATTCTTCAGGAAAAGGGTGTTCTTTGAACAAAGCCTCTTCGTGCTCTTTGGCAGCTCGCTTCTCTGCAGCTTGCTTCTCCGTTAGAGGTGTTGTTATTTCAGCTGTTTCATTGATCACGTGTTGTTTACGTCCTTTTTTATGCTGTGGACTACACTTTTGGAATTTGTCACTACAATACTTCACCAGCTTACGTCCACTCTTCTTTAGAGGACTGTCATTAACCTCCACACTTGTGGTATCATCGGAGTTGCTCTTCGTATTGTTCTTTTTTTTTTGCGAATATGATGTGTCAAACTAAAATAATACGGCCAGTTACTACCGCAGTATTATCAATCGAAATAGCGTTAAATAACAATAGATCTAAGGCTATATTATATGCCTACGGTATTGATTGCAATTAGATGTTCTTGACTACAATATTCCGCCGCACACAAATGGCATATGAATCAACCAAATAGTAAATAGAAACTTCTATTCAACCCAAAATAGAAACTTCTCTTGGCCTAAACTCAGTGCTCTTCCATTATATTAATACAATAGAGGCAGAGAGATATAGTCGTAGTTATAATTTCTTCAAGAAATCGAGCATATCAACTAACAAAATAAGTAGAAAATAAAATTTGACATTGATACCAAAAAAAATACCATGTCATCTAATGCTGCCAATATTGATACGTGTGCTACGTGCGGCAAGGAAGGAGATAGTTTGAAGGGTTGTACGGCTTGTCATATGGTCAAATATTGCAATAGAGATTGTCAGATATCACACCGTAAGCAACACAAGAAGGCTTGCAAAAAACGTGCGGCTGAATTGTATGATGAGAAGTTATTCAAGGAGGTATAGAGCCCGACGAGTGTCCTATCTGCATGATTCCTCTGCCAATTGACGATAATAATGAAAGTAATTCTGAACCTTGCCGAGGTGAAATGGTTACATGCCAATCACAATTCATGGCATGTTGTGGAAAGAGCATCTGTAATGGCTGTATTTTTGCAATGTTGAGTAGTAGCGGAAAGGATTTATGTGCATTTTGCAGAACACCATCACCAAGTTCTCATATGAGGAGAGCATCAATCGATTAAAGAAGTTAATGGATAATGGTATTGGTGAAGCATATAATCAGCTTGCAGGTTATTACGCCGAGGGAAATGGTTCTATGCCACAAATTGGGTAAAAGCTATTGAGTTATATCTAAAGGCTGGGGAGCACGGGTGTGCTCGTGGATATTATAACTTGGGCCAGGCATTTAGAATGGGAATAGGAGTGGTGGAAGCTGATACGAAGAAGGCTAAACACTACTACGAACTGGCAGCAATGAATGGAAGTGTGCAAGCTAGGCACAATCTTGCGGGTGTAGAGGCAAAGGCTGGGAATTATCAACGATCAATGAAGCATAGTATACTTGCAGCAAAAGCGGGATTTGAAGAATCTATGGATCACATTAAGCAATGTTATATAAGGGGATTTGTGACGAAGAATGAATATGCAAGTACGTTACGTGCCTATCATGAGCGGCACAAAGAAATGAAGAGTGACATGAGGGAAGCTGCTGCATCGGGTGTATTTAGCAAATCTAGTACAGAATAAAATTTTGAGCACATTCATCATATAAGCAAAAATTATTATCACAAATTATTATGGCATCTACACCACTGTTAATAAGTCTTTGTTGTGCTTCTTCTAAATTCTAATCCGCTTGTACTACTACTACAGCTGCTGCTTTATCCCTCTCGTCACTCTTCATTTCGTCTACACTCTTTTGATAGGCATGCAGAGTATCCTCATACTCATCTTTTGTTACATCTCCATGCATAAATCCTTGCTCGACTGCATCTAAAGAGCTCTCATACCCTGCTCTTGCAGCAAGTATGCAATGTTTGTAAGCCCGTTGCTCATCACCAGCGGCACCCTCTGTGCAACCAAGATTATGTCTTGCCTTTATACTCCCATTCATAGCTGCAAGTTCATAGTAGTACTTAGCCTTTTCAATATCCACTTCGACACCATATCCATTGTCATATGAATGACCTAAGTGGTGATATGCTTCTGAATACCCAAGCTCACCCGCCTTGATCAATAACTCATTTGACTTTTGATGGTCTTGTGGCATACCATTGATTCCCCGGGCGTAATACCCAGCTAGCTGATGAAATGCCCCAGCATTGCCGTTATCCATTAGTTTCTTCACTCTTTTAATTTGATCTTCGTCTGAACTTGGTGGTGGTATTACGCCCGGGGAATCAATGGTATGCCACAAGACCATCAAAAGTCAAATGAGTTATTGATCAAGGCGGGTGAGCTTGGGTATTCAGAA
>Ga0214478_100049_pt1 | contig 52685 bp, 41 predicted proteins | sample M1_20Mar14CPVII9_2_FD_178001 | JGI IMG/M metagenome (GOLD analysis project Ga0214478, IMG submission 178001) | Marine eukaryotic communities from Monterey Bay, California, United States - M1_20Mar14CPVII9sort6BwellD7 | ecosystem: Environmental > Aquatic > Marine > Unclassified | place: USA... | reverse complement strand
AAGTATACTTGTCAAGAAGGGTGAGCAAGCTTTGCATTCGTACCGTGCACAGCAAGGACTATTTCGACGTAACCAAGGAGATAAAGACTTCCATATCATCCGAACACGAGTGTTGCAAGCCCTCAGTTTTATCCAAGCTCATCAATCAGCACAAGATATGTTCAAAAAAGAATTTGCTTCGGTGAGTAACAACAGTCTTTCCCTTGCCGAGAAGGCAGTTATAGATGAGAGTAGAATACAAGTATCCAAGGCATACGGTGCTATTAACGCCTTTGATGAAGAAGATGTTAAGGCTGTCAAGAGTCAGTATGTATGCCAAGTTCTCCTTCACATAGCCGCTTCGTACTTCCGCACACTGGCATCGAATGGTCTCATGACAGAACGAGAAGCAAACGAGTTCTTGGACAAGTATGACCTCGAGCTGAGGAACCTGAGGATCTGTGCCGAGTTGAAGACGGACGTCACATATAAATCTATATCGAGCTGCAAGATTGCTCCGACTTGAGGAGTAGATAGGACAAGGAGCATAGGTTGAGATATCAGTCATCACTGATATATTATAATATACATAATCTACATTGTTTTACACACCTTCTCTTTATCTCCCTCCTACTTCATTTGGTTCAGTACTGAGATGAACCATTGGCTCGTGTTCTAACATGAGGAAGAAGACTCATATGTCAGTGTGTGAAGGTTTTACGGTACATATATATGCTTCACTATCATCAGTCTCAACTAGTACTTACCTTGACACATACAGCAATCACATGAGATCTCAGGAATCTCTCCACCACAATCAGCAGACAGTTGTGTTAGGAATAGCTCACTCGAGAGCTTACATATCCGATCATCGATAGTACCAATTAGGTAATTATTGTGAAGTGATAATATCTTGAGGTTGGACAGCTGACCCATCTCTGTCGGTACGTCACTACCGAATTCATTGTCGTCCATAAATAAATGCTCTAGTTTGTTCAAGCCTCCAATACTTCGTGGAATGGAGCTAGTGAGTTTATTATGCGCCATGTTTAGTGATCGTAGGTTTTTCATACTGCCAATAAAGACAGGTAAAGGACCTTGCAATTCGTTGGATGATACATCGAGCTCTCGAAGACTAGCCATCTCAGTCCATTCCGGTGGGAATTCACCTTCGAAATGATTATTGGCTAGATTGAGTTTGTCTGTAGAAGAAGTCGAGTAGATTGAGTGAGTTGAGATCACAACAAGACATAGCAAACAAGTCTCATCATCAATACAACTCTTACCTAACCCAATCAAGTTTGATATCTCCTTAGGCAATGTCCCACGAAAGTCATTATTATTCAATAACAGCTCATCCAAATGATCCATACTACCAAGTTCACTACCAGGCAACTCACCACTAAAATGATTATCATTCAATATCAACCTTTGTATAAACTTTGTATGTTTCAATTCGGTTATTAATGGCCCACCCAAGTCGTTATTACCAACATTTAATGTAACCAATGTTATTAAATTTGACAATTCATGTGGTAATTCACCTACTAATAAGTTGTATGATAGGTCCAATGTACTCAAATTACTCAATTGTCCGATTTCATATGGTATTGTACCCTTGATTGAATTACCTGCTAAGTTCAAATGTTTGAGATTTGACAAAGCACCAATAGTATGGGGTATACTACCATCCAATAGATTATTAGCAAGGTGTAACTCTTTTAATGAATGCCAACCATCCATCGCATCTAATGGTATTGACCCAGCAATGTTGTTGGATGTATAATTCAATACCTGTAATGAGTTCCACTTATTGATTTCACTAATAGTGCCTGCTAATCCATTATCACTCAAGTCTAGCACATTCAAGTATTCAAATGCAGTATATACTTCATCGGGTATCAAACCATGTAAGTTATTCCTTCGTAGTTCGATGCGTGATACATCACCATCATTATTTGGATTGTGTGAATCTTGCTGGGCTTTGTCATGTGGATGACAGGATATACCCTCCCAGGAACATATACCGTCGGATGATAACCAATTGGAATGTCGGAACCATACTTTATGATCGGTACCTTGTTGTTGTTCTGTCGATTGAAGGATACGTCGCCTCTGTCGTAGTCTCCTTCTTGTACTACCATTCTCCTTGTTCTCTACTGCCTCATCAATGGCACCAGATATATCAAGTGTTGGAGTAGTCACGTCTCCATCCATCACCTCATCTTCAGTACTAGCACTTGATTGCCACTCAGTTCCACTCTTAACAGTACCAAACCAAAGCACCACTAATCCATACCGTTGTATAATATGTTGGACATTACCACTTTTATTTGGATCTAATTGTCTTTCATCAACATTACTTAACCAATTTAATGCTGCATATTGTGGTGTATTATGATCTTCGAAGAGTAATGGATTTGATACTTTATGGGAGAGTAATATGGCACGAATATGATCAAATCGTTGTTTTTGTGGTGTGGCTTGTAATACTGGTTTCTCTTCATCTTGCACTGAAACAACTTCTTCATGATGAGTACTACCTGATGATATAATCTCCTCCTCCTTCTGTTTCAAAGCAGATATCTCATTCTCAATAGGATCTTCCAATGTCTCAATAACCTTTGCCAAATTTTCATCTTCTAAAGATGCTTCATATATTTGCTGCTCCTTGGATTGTAATGATGCTATTTCATTTTCAATTGACTGTATCTTTGCGTGTTGCTCGGTAGAGAGATTATCAGGAAGGTTGACAATAACTTCTTCTTCTTCTGGTTCAATCAATACTTCGTCGTTCTCTTCCTTTTCTTCATTATGACCCTTACCTCGAATATCATCCTCGACCCATTCACCTCCCTCAAACTTTGTTTCATTATACCCCTCTCCTCTCTTGTTTCCCTTGTTACCGTTACCAAGATGTATACCATTAACATTCACAATAGCATTTCCCGTCAATATAAATAATGAATATAATCCTCCAATGGCACATACAATGAAGAGTACCAAGCATGGACATTTCAAGTATCGTTTGTAGGAGTTCCACATTCTTCTGGCATGTAAACTATTGTTGTTGTAGGATAGATTACCATGTTTATCTAGATAAACTCGTTTACCTTCCTCTTCATCTTTGGTTAGTCCATCACTATTACCGACTGTGCTAAGGTTGTTGTTACTAGTATCATCACCCATGAATGAATCATCATCCGAATCATCCACTTCCATTTCACCATATTCTAATGATTCCTTGGCAGTTAAACTTAACTTCTCCTTATTCTGTTGTTGACGGTTATTATTATTAGTAAAGGGTAGCAGATTCCATAATGAGAATCCCCCCTTGGAATTATTATTATGTCGAAAGGAATGTTTAATATCATGTAAATTAATATCTGTATCATGTGTTGAGTTTAAATCATGTAATGATGTATTCCATGGTGTGTTTAATGTACGTGATCTGACACTTTGTCCACTGACACTAGCTCCACTACTACCTATGTTATTACCACCAACACCTGTGCGCATACGACGGCCAGTAACATCCCTCGCGCGATTGCCTCCACCAAGAGAACCTAATATAGTACTCTGATCATCCCATAGAAATTGTTTAGCCTTGGAACTTATACGTTGTACACTTGATGCACTTGATGGCACATAACCTACATCATCCTCGTCATTATCACTATAAATTGATTTATTATTCCATGGATGTTTATGCTTCTTTTTCAATGTCTGTGATAATATTGGTGGTGTATTACTACTATTAGAGGTTGGTTGTGAGTCGAGATAGGCAGGATGGTTATCCCATTGTTTTAAAAAGTTGGATGCCGATGTGACTGATTGATGTGAGATGCTAACATTATCATCTGTATCTTCGTATACTGTCGGTGTAAAGCTGTAATCATCCGTATTTGGTAATTGATCAGCTGATGAACTCTCGTTGGTATCTGATAGCGACTCGGGGGGAGACTTGAGCATATCTCCCTTTATATCACTCCCCTTATCACTTTTCTTTATACCCTCTTTCACTCCATCATTACCATTAGACGAGCCATCACTACCACTTCCACTACGATTACTACCATTTGATAAGTATTCTTCATCATTTAATATAGTAGCAGCATCAACCATACGTTGCATGGCCAATTGTCGCGAGGCACGTCGTTCTTTATTCCTTGTTGATTTTTCAAATTGTTCCATAAACATGATTATTTATATGTTTATTGTATTTGTATATAATATGATGTTAAGGATAAGACCGTATGCTATGTTGTTGCAATCGAGAGTTGAGTCGAAGATACTTTTTGCAATGAGAAAAAATGTGCACAAGTTGTGATCATAAAATGAAATATAGCTTCGAGGAAATCTAGACGCTATTCGTCAGCATATAGACTGTTAGCGGTATATTGAGTTGTTGCTGTTGCTTTATTATCTGCGTCGCTTAGTAGAGTAGAGAGGGGGCTTCTTTGTCATTTGTCTTTTGATCAGAGCAGCCTCCGTTAGGTCGCCATAGTTTTATCTTACAAGAAGATATATATCATTGTGCTACCCTCAAAGCATCAACATCACGCAGCAGCTGGCGAGCTTCTAGAAGTACGATATCTGTGCTTTTCAACTGTAGTATTAGTTTAGTATAGATCGGTTCTAATATTTATTGCAGTGCTTCAATTAGAGCTGGTCGAGTGACGCCATGAAATTCCACGCTCTCATTCAGCATCCCTCTGGCCTGCGGCCAGGGATGCTGAATGGTTCGCGCTAATCTCCAGAATAGTTAGAACTGACATATAGGTACCTATTGCGGCGAGATACATAGACAGCGGCATTGCATCATAAGGTGCTCTAGGATACCAACTGTTTCATCGCCAGTTTACTCAACTCAAAATCGACATAACTTTTTCTGGCTCCTCCGTCCTCCCTACAGCTCTTGTTCTATTCTAGAAGCTCGTATATCTCCTCTATAAGCAATGGAACGGGAGATCTATATAAGAGATTGATCATACTATATTGTCGATTGGATGGCAGGATTTGTGATCACTTTGACAGCGGCGACAACTACTTGGTGCAAAAAGATACGGTAGGGTATCCTTTCACGCATGCAATAACAAACAACCAAAACATTAAGATATGAGTGATATGAGCTATACCAACACACAGTTACGAGCTGCGGCATGGTCGAACAAAATAACAGCCGCTATTAGTTTTTCTCCTCGTCATATCTAATGTATGATATACTAAAAGATCGAGGATTGATATGCTGTTGCAAACGAAGACAGAATGGTGCAACAATAAAACTTCTTACAACTATGCAAAAGATACTATTAGGAATGTGTTTATTTGATTTAATAGCAGATATATGGTTCTTCGTGGGAGGATGGGCAATGCCGAATGATGGAGATACGTTATATTCTGGAGTAGCTACTTTATCTCCGCGGGGAACTACAGCATCGTGTACTGCTCAAGGTTTCTTTCTCATTGCTTGGTTTGGCTATTCCATTATATCAAGTTAGTTTGACATCTTTCTATTATCTCACTGTTTGCAAGAATTGGAAAGAGAAAAGGAGTTCAAGCGGTATCAACCATTATTTCATATCCCTCCTTGGTGTTGGGGATTAGGATGCGCATTATACGGAGCAATTGATGATCAATTTCATCCCAACCTAGTTTGGTGTTTCTATGGTGGTACTGATATTAGTACAGAATTGCTCTTCGGTTTGTTCTATGCTCCGTTGTGGCTAAGTTTTCTTATAAGTGGTATACTTTTACTTTTGATATGGAAGAAAGTAAGAGAACAAGAGTCTCGGATAGCTAAATACACTTTTGTTAAGAGAATATCAATGAGGATAACAGGAAAACAAGATAACGATGCTGGGGATAACAACAATACAAATAATCGGCAATAAGTGACTACATCGACAGAACGAAAATACAGTCAACAAATATTATTTCAGGCCTTATTCTATGCTGGTAGCATGATTCTCACTTTTATATTTCCTACTGGTAAGAAGCTCGTATCTCGTGCTATTGTGTAGATATCAGTTTGTCATTTCCGACTCTAACACTTTATCACTCCTGCAAGCTATGAGACTCTATCAAGTTACAAATCCAGATGTTTTGCCACCCTTTGCCTTGTTCTATTTAACAGCTATGTTCTTGCCAAGTCAAGGATTCTGGAATTTAATAGTATATAAGCGTCATACAATACAGAAAGTCTTTAGCAATCTAAGATGTCATTGCAAAAGAAGTCCACAAAGAGAGAATACTTCTCCGGTAGAGACACTATCGACAGAAGATAGAGATGGCACTAAAGATGGGGTAGAGAATGCAATTGATAACAATATTCAGCCATGAAGATTGCGTCTCGTCACTGAGAGGAGATAGTTAGCTATAAAGATAGGATCCTAGGAAGTACAAATACAATCACCTTAAACGTAATTTCCAAACAAGTGACTTGCGACCAAGTAGTTTATCTGTCTTTATGTTAAACTATGGATATCATCTCATAGTATATTATGTACAATATGTATGTTGCCTTTATGCTTCAGCCCTCAGCTTGAATATTGAAGACATATCCCAAATCGCTCCAATGAATGCAGCTAATCCAAGTGGGCCCCAAACAAACATGAACAAGTAGTGAAACCACACTCTCAAAGTAGAGGCATCATTCCCGTGCTTGGAGTTCCAAAATAATACTGGGTAAACAAATGAAAGCGGTGTCATACTAACCGCTCCGCATATTGCTGTTAAATCGTTAAAGAAGGGAATGTAAAGAGCCACCAAAGTACAGACGACTGTCCATATTACACGCATGGCAATGTCAGTAGTCTTCTTTGAAATTCCAAAAACATCGTCAACCATGGCAAAAGCGCCCTGATTATATATTGTTGCTTCCGTTGCTGTTTTGATGATAACAAACACCCAAATCACATACATGGCCTCACTACTTAGAACAAAGGACATCGAGATGAGCAAGTCTGTAGCTACATCTACTCCAAAGGCAGCAAACCCAACTAATGCCACTGACAAATAGGAAGGAAATGATACCGAGAACGCCCACGTCAAAGCTTTTTTCATATCTTTTCGAGTTGATTGATCATCTTCATGTTCACCCAAGGAATTCTGTATATCAGGAAGCACCGAATGAAAGCCATAGCCAAATATAATACTAGAAGATGCGTGTTTAGCGATTGATGAAGACGAAGAGAGAGAGATGATTGTAACATTGTTAGAACAGGTTTGCAAAGGCAATTAAATGAAGCAACGATGTTTCCTTGGTCTTCAAATCACCAAGACTTCATATTGATTATACATATTCAGACAAAACAATCTAACGCGGACTTTCCTACCAAATGCTGTGAGTAGCCTAGCAATGTAGGTATTAGAATCCATGGAACCACACTCTTCGTAAGACGCCTCAACATTGTCATCGGCAAGTGCAATTCCCGAGCCAACGATGCAGTATGCCACAATCATAAAGACAGATAATGTTCCAATAGCAGAAATCTGTGGATACTGTTCCATATCTTTAGTCATTGACAATATCATAACAATTGCACCCATAATTATCGTCCACACTTTTAAACTAATTGTGGAAACTGTGGTATCATATTCATAACCGTACCCACACCCTGCATATGACACTGTTGCACCCTTGGCCATTAAGTCAATTGTCTGCATTGCCTGTCCACCGATCAATATCATTACAGATGATGTAGGAAAGAAAACAAAGAACTGGAATGGTCTAATTGACATGTGCACGAACTTCATATGACACTGAAGTTCTGTTTCACTGCAACTCTTTGCAATATCGGTGTATGTTCTTAGCCCCGGCTCTTGTAAACTTGACAGAAGAGTAGCAGTATAATATGCAGATAGTGTGACGCCAACAATTAATATTGAAGCACCTACCCATCCTAACCATTGTGTGGCGTAGGGGAAACCAAGTATTCCCGTACCGAGCATGACTACTAAACAATGGAAGCCGGCATGTATCCAGTGATGGCTTTTTGATGTATCATGTTCTTTATTAATGTCTTTATGTGTTGTTGTTGAAGATATACCATTTTCAACAAACTCATCATTGTCGGATTCCACTACTGAAATATGTACCTCCTGTTTATCTTTTTCTGTCATTTTGCATATACCACTGAAGATTGTTGTTATACTAACAGATTCTATCTAGGTACCGATATTGCAAGATCTTTGCAAAAAAATGTCACATCACAAAAAGATACGTTGCTGGTATCCTTCCCTTACCGCATACTGGCACCGGCCTCGGGGCCTTTGGCTGTTTATTTATTAGCCACATCACAGCTCAATATGAGAGCGAATGATATGCTATGTTGCTCTGCAGTTGCCTTTGTTCATGATTGATTGAGCAAGTATGCAATTAGAAGTGAATCATATTGTCCAAGAACGGATAGATCCATACTATTTTACTCTTCCAACAATCCTTACAGTTACACTCTATCCGTGGTAGGTACACAGCCTTTTCACTTGATTATCAACTCTGTACTGGCAGTGATGCCACACTTTGATACCATTTGACTGTCATCTAACTTAGAGTCTCCATTCCATATCTCAATTCGTGAAGTTCTCGTCATCAAATTTAAATGACGACCTAAAAGATAAGCAATGTAGTATACAGAATCATTGGAGCAACAGGATACTTCAACAACGGTTCCGTTTGGTACGCCAAACTCTTCACTCGTGATTTTGCAAGATATATTCTTGATCTTTCGTGGTTTCATATTTCGTTTTGTCCCAAATGCTTCCGAAAGCAATGAAAAAGAGACATCTAATGGTATCTTTTTAGCAATGCTTTCAATTTCTGTACTACTTGGCCCAGTATTACTTGATAGATATTTCGAAAGTGCAACTCTGCAAATATCTTTTATACCATATGGTCCGGAAGTGATCATTTCCCACCCCTCATCTTTCATTATCTCAAGTAGGTTGATGGCCAAACGACCCGCGAAGTCTGTATAATCGGGAAAGCGCAACTCTCTTGTTATAGCATCAAAGTAATTTGAATCTAAGTTGCTCTTGTACCTCTTAATATAGCTGACTACTAGATTGCAAATGTGATACTGTTCAAAATTCCCCAGGTTCTTAATACCTCTGCTTGATCTAAGCATAGTAATCACTTGTAGAAACATGGCAGGGCTCAAAGAATATAGAAGTGTCGAATCAACTTTTATTGAAAGAATCATCTGAGCACAAGCTTTTGTTGCATTCTTGATTATATATTCAGGCAATTCTTTAGAGCCACTTAAGTCTACAAGATATCCTTCAAGATTATTGTGCATATCTTTCTGAACAAATGCACTTATGTCAGATGTTAGTTTTGGTACTATGAAGTAGTCAGCGAGATAATGAAGAGATGACCAATTATTCCGATTGATAACATGAGAGCATTCGGAATTGTCTGCATATATGTAGTCAAGAAAATCAGGAATGTACGAGGCAACATCTTCTGTGAGGTTCACTTCACTTGTACGACCATCAGATTCTTTGAATTGGTTTGATTTGAAGAGTGCTTCAAAGTATCCACTCTTCTTTGGTCCGATTGCAATTACATTCCTATGTATATGATATACTTTCTTTGTATTTCTACCTCTCTTGGCGGTCACTACCTCGATAGACCAGTCACTGAAACTTTCATCTTTGTCTAATCTCCATAGTAGAAGTGCCTTGGTTGCCTCACTGAGTCCGTTATGGTTGGTATCACTATCTGAATCAGAATCATATTTTTCCGATAGGATGCTAATGTCATCCAGATCTTCGTCAGAATCATATTCTAATTCAACATCACCGTTCTCCATACTTTCCTCTTCTTCTATATTAAAACTGATGTCATCATCTTCTTCCCCATCACTTTCGACCTCATTTACTAATTGATCAATATAAGGCAAAATCTCCGCATCTTCTACTGCCTCCGATGCCGACGTATCCATGTCATCTTCTGCCGCAGCTGGCTTTTCTTCACCGTCCATAGTTTAATCTCTGTATAGGTATAACAAATCAAACTATCATATCTTTATAATTATCTTTTTTTCAAAAGATAAGGTACGGTATCCTTCGGCTCTGAACGGTTAGGTACGGACTACTCTACCGCTAGGCCCGTGGATATAGTGTGCACTTAGCGAGCGGTATCTAAAACATTTTTCCTTATAAAATTACAAGAAAAGCTCCAATTGTCTATTATGGCACAGATTTAGAACGCTCTCATCAAGACGATTTCAACGATATATGATAATGGCGACAAAATAATTGTTTTGATATTTCTGGGGTCAACGGAAAAAAGATACCGCTCGCTAAGTGCGCACTATATCCACGGGCCTACATATCTACCGCACGCTCTCCTTGCCTAACCTAGCTTGCCTTTCGGACTTTGATATTGGCATCTGTTGCTTATCACTATTGCTGCTTCATCATGAGAGCAAATAATTTACTATGTTGTACAGCAGTTGCCTTTGTTAATAATAGATTGAGTAAATATGCAATTAGAAGTGGATCATGTCATCAGAAACTTGAAAAAAATATAAAACAACCTCACATAATATCTTTATTTGATGGCTGTGATGACATTGATGATAATATATTGATACCTCAGCAGCATACACAACCACGGCGGATGTTCATTCAATCAATTATATCTTCTATACTTTTGATTAATACAAACTCGCCTGTCCATGCAGCATGTCTACCTGGCGATACTAGAAGGGAATGTATTGGAGTTTACAAAACACCAATTGATGCTCCAGAATCAGACTTTATGGATAGTCCTGAGAAGCTAAAAGCATATGCTCCTGATTTGAATTGGGTAGAACCAGTGGTTTATCCAAAAACATATGAAGATGCAATAAGTCAGTTGAATGAGCTCCGTCAACAACTTGATGTGGCTCAAGAGTTAGTTGCAAAGGGAGATATGGAAGCATCCGGTATATGTCTCTTGGATATCATACCAAAAACAAATGCCGCTGGTATTACAATTATTCAAATAATCAACAAAGCTTTAATTGATGAAAGAAACAAAGCAATGAAGAGTAAGAAGAATAAGAATGGTGAATATGTAGAAAACCCAAGCACCAACAAAGGAACAATTCTTGAAATAGAATCAAGTAGAGTTCAAACTTCACTCAATGAGTTACTTGGAATCATGGGAGAAAGTGATGTATTACTTGGTCAAGGTTTGAGAGGTGACTTAGGTGCTCCAGCACCGGCTCAAATTCAGATATCAGAGAACTTTGCAGAATGCAAGAGGGAATTTGATAACTTCCTTGCAACAATTCCCAAGAAACCAAGATAATTGGAATGTATTATGCACATAAGATGTAACTTGATATATGTTATGATTTAGTAGCGGTCACTACATATAAAGGATCGCCAATAATGATTCCATCCTTTCCTTTTCTAGTTGATAAGTCTGTTGCTTTAATATCAGTGAATTCGCCTCCAGAAAAGTATAGATAGGAACCGACTGTATAGGCATGATCGACATCATCCTTACCCGACCAGAGCCCCACAGCTTTAGAAAGAAATAATCTGTTAGAGAAGAGTATTGCAATTTGGCCACCCTCTTTCAGCACTCTTGATGATTCCTTCATGACTTCTAATGGATGTATAAGATAATCTATACTCAATTGCAATATAATCTTATTAAAGCTACCATCTTCATAAGGTAACTTGACATTCTTATCGGCATTCAAATCCATAACAGTCCATTCAGTCAGTACCTTGTTTGCTTCCAATTCTTTATCATTCATTCCTAGTCCAGCAACTCTCTTTAATTGTATATCAGGTCTAATATGACTAGTCCAACTACTACACAAATCTAATACTGAATCATTAGGTTGTAGAAATTTGTCAGATATATACGATGACATTGATTTCACAGCTTGTTCATCAACATGCTCAACAAATCTTGCTTCTTGATAGAATATAGTATCAGGAGTTGAATCTAATCTAGCAAATGATGTTTTGATATCACCATTCAATGGATTCTCATCATCGTCATATATTGTTGGTATTGATGTTTCAATCTCTTCTTTGGTAGGTAACAGTATGCCAGTTTTAGGATCCCTTATTGCTGAATTAGACAATTGCGGTGATAGGATATTGCATGTAGCGACTAATGCTGACGATATGATTTGTCTTCGACGAGATGGCAAGGTATCTTTCCGTCGTGGTATTATTGATAATGCCGATACAACATCATGAAGTACCGATATGAAGAGCACACTAAGTACAGGTAGAGTATTACGCATGGTTTCTATATCTATTGATTGTGATAGTGAGGCAAAATAAATGCTATTCAAAGTTTAAGGTATGTTGCATCGAATGAAGAAATAAAACTAACAAATTAGTTGCAGATACCTTTGATAATCAAACTCATTCATGCAAAAACGCATTGTCCATCAATTATCACTTACGCACAAGAAGTAGTGTGGTTGTTTAGAGTATATTAGAAGCAGTATTGATTAGATACATATAGAATAGAAGGGAATAGTAATGATGAAGAATGTAAGATACCCAGCGGCGGTGATGCTTAGCATACTACTCGTAAACAATATCCAAACGAGCATATCATTTCAATTGCCGTCATCATACCAATCAATATCATCATCAGTTACATCTTCTTCTTCTCGGTACCAATACAATAATAATCTTATATCTTCACATATATCATGTACAAAATCTATAACATCGCTATTTGCAAAAGAAGGAGGAGGAGATGACGATTGTGATTGTCCAGACGATAATAATGGCCCCGATATATTACAACCTTATCTACCAGCAATGGATCCTAAATACTCAGTCAATGGCCCAATTGGTGAAGGATCATTCAAAATATCACGATCAGGTAAGCCAACAACTGAAGAGTTAACAAATGAGCAAATGTTAGCAATAGTAACAAGTGAATGTAATGATTTAGAAGTAAACACACTAGTATGGAAATGTTTAGGATATCGATACAATGAAGAGAATAATGAATGGACACCAAGTGAAGTATTTCCTAAATGGAAAGAACGATATCCAACCCCGCCAGACTTTATTGGTATGAAACGTGTTTATTCAAAGGAGGTTGATCAGGATTCATTAACAAGTAACCAAGCATTGGTACGGAGTATACCTGCAGAGTTTAAACAAAGTCTCAAGCCGACATTGAAACCATTGGGATGGACGGGATTTCAAATGAAGGGATTAACACCTAATAAGACACGACGTGCACAGTGTGCTAATTGGTTGATCTTTTATAGGGAAGAGCTGTTCGGTTATACAATTGAGGAATTGAAAGAAAGGCGTCGATTGAAGGCTGAGGCAGAAGCTGCTGCCGAAGCTAAAAGGAAAGAGGAAGGTGCAGAGGAAGAATGGAAACCTCCAGTAAAAGAAGTATTCTAGAGGGTTAATTGTAATCAAATTAAAGATGAACATTCTCAGGCTTCACTCGAACACCATATTGCCTAGATAAGCACACCTCATATCTTCCAGAAGAAGAACCACTCTCAACCTCATCAACAAATCGAACGATCGTACCATACCTGCCATTCCACTGAGATGCATTCTCTAAACCTTCCAACCTGACAACAGTCCCATTGGGTATCCTCATATTGACAGTTTGAATACTAATCTCTCTAGCATCCGATAACAAAAAGTTTACCCTCACTACATATCTATTCCGTTCTCTAGAGTATGAACGAATTGTACCCTCTTTGCCATTGAAATTAGTTTGTGATCTTAGTCCATGAATCTTGACTTTGACAGTTTGCAATAAGTTCTCGGGTTTGACACTAACTGGTGCTGTCTCGCCACCAATAAAACTACCAATATTGGTATGTTGAAGTTGTACTAGATATCTACTCGATTGTGGTTGATATTGAATAAGTATACCTTGTTGATTGTTCAATTGAGGAGAGTTGATGAGGTTCTGTGTAACAATTTGTGTTCCCTCTCTGAGCAAATTGAAGGGATTGCCATTTGAGTTATTGTAATATGAAGAGCCAGTATTGTTGTTGTTTCTAAAGAAAGGAGCTGCGAATGGATTGCTTGATGATGCACCGCCAAATGGGAATCCTCCTCTACTTCCATTTCTATTTGTACTACTTCTCATATCACCTTGTAATGAATCCATAAAACGGCTTGCCTCATTCCCCACATCTCTAAACCAATTTGTAAATCTATTTCCACCTGTATTATTATCTTCTGATGCAACATATGGGCATGGATTGTGTACTGGAGTATTATCAGTGCCATCTACAAATTGCTTATTAACCGTATTGCACAAACAGCACTTTGGTCCTTCATTTCGAAAGGTTTCTCCTCTAAGTCTTCGTTGCTCTACTCGTTTGTTGTGTGAATTCTCCCATTCATGCCAACATTTTTTATGGAAAGCATGTTTGCTGGCAGATGCGCGTTATAACGATTATGATGTCAAATAGAGGAGAAGTAACAATTGTTAGTACATGTATGACTTGCAAGGGCAATCAAAACCAACTCTCATGATAAAACATACAAACGCAGAGACTTTCCAGGGCGTACATCTTCCCCAAGGCTGACTTGATAGTATTTCTAAGCATATAACACATTCCTCTTCAAAATCTTCAGTACTGTTGGTATTATTATCAATATCAGGAGGTACATCTCCATCAACGTCTCCTTCGTCGGCACCACTCATCTTGCTTTGATCTTCTTGAGACTCTTCTGTTTTGTATCTCTTTTTTGCATGCGCAGCCTGTGCTTCTGCTTCCCATTGCGCATCAAAACTGTTGTCATCGCTTTCCTCTTCCATTATATGCTCTTATCTTTCTCTAAGAACTGCACCATAGACACAACTGACAACTTTCCATCTCGCTCTTCTCTTGATTGATTGCATTACCTTAGTGTCTCGGGCCCACTACCAAATCAATAGCAACTAACTGAAGCTCTCTAATAGTACATCAATGGTGATCTTTTACCAATCACTATCCATTCATTGTGTTGCATAAGTAGTATATAAATACATAGCTTATTAAGCACGGGCAATAGTCTTGTAAGTGGAGATATTTAAAAAGCTTACACTCTCATAAAATTTTGAAGATTGCAGCTAGCAATATCGAGTTTGGCTTATATTCCTATTGATTACCAGCAGTTGCATATTATCAAGTGTCATCCTCTTTGTTGTTTATTATCCGCCTGGTCATTATATCTAAAGTTTCAATCTGTGGGAAGCAACCGCCCGATATCGATCTACAGCAAACTCTAACGCCCAACAAGAACAACTCATTATGTCATATGGTGGTTATAACAATGGAGGTCAAAGTTCCTATGCAGGCCGGTCAGCAGCCCAAAGATCACCAACATCTGCTGCAAAGAAGCATATGTTAAAGCTTGTTATATTGGGTGATTCGGGGTAAGTTTTTTATGTATGTATGAAAAGTATGCATATCTTTTACTGCAATTGTTCTTATAGCACCTTCTCATACTCTAATAAATATTATTCATTCTATCATGTATACCGCTGGTTAACACAACAATTTTAATACACTGAAATGCATAATTGTATCAAATCAACATTATAACTAACCCATATTTGTGACCGAACAATACATAACACACATTCAAATTACACTATATTATTATATTAGAGTCGGCAAAACATCATTAATGAACAGATATCACTCCAATAAATTCACAGGACAATATAAAGCAACAATTGGAGCCGATTTCTTATCCAAACATGTATCAATAACAGATCCACAAACTGGACAAATACGCAACGTTACATTACAAATTTGGGACACTGCGGGACAAGAACGATTCCAAAGTTTAGGCGTAGCATTCTACAGAGGTGCCGACGCAGTGGCATTAGTATACGACGTTGGTGACTCCAAAAGTTTTGATCATTTAAATAATTGGCGTAATGAATTCCTCAAACAAGTTGGATTGGATGAACAGGGTGCCAACTTTCCATTTATATTATTGGGTAATAAGATTGATAGACCAGAAGGTGAACGATCGGTGCCTCGACAACGTGCCGAACAATGGTGTGAAAGCGCTGGATTGGGTAATATGGGTGGTCCTATTCCACACTTTGAATGCTCAGCGAAGACTGCAGAGAATGTTGAGGCGGCATTTCTAGAATTGGCTACACTTGCTGTTATTCATGAAGAGAAGAATAGAAAGGAGGCACCGCCAGTGTTATCTTATGCACCTACCCAGAGAAGAGTTGATTTGAATCATCAGGGAAGTTCATCTTATTATAATAATGGTGGTGGTGGTAATGATTGTTGTTAAATGTTAATATATGTAAAGAAAGTGTATTATGTGTCAATTGTTTGTATGTTTATGTATGTGTTGATGTTTCTCCTTTATCTGTGAACTGATCACTGACCGTACCACGTAGCAAGAACCTTCCACTTGGCATTTTCTTCAGCAGATTGCATATATTCCAACCATCTCTTGTCTTCATCTTCAAGTACGCATTTGGGTCTTTCAAAATCTTCTTTTAGCCAGCGTAGATGATGTTTTACATATGAATCATATGCATCTATATCTTCTTCTATATCACTCTTTACCAGGAAATGGCCCGGAAAGCGAAATGAGTTATCATTATCTTCTTCTTGAATACATCTCTTCTCAAAGTAGGCATTGATATACCACCTTCTGCCCAGATAAGATACAGTTTCATCTCTCAACACCCATTCACTAGACTGTTGAAGTTTTTCGTATATTATCATCAAATGCTGTGGGCGAGAGTTGGTAGGTTGAACGAAGATTCGTTTTGTTTGTACTCTATCCACATCGTCTTCTAGTATGTTCAGCATTGTCATAATCCCCATACCAGCTAGTATAATAGCATCAGCCTCTCCTTTCTTCAATGGTTTGAGTCCATCTCCGACATGAAATTCAATTGGTAGATCATTATCAAAACACGATAGTGGTAACATGGCCTCGTTAATCTTCTTCAATGATACTAGACCACCATTCTCTAATGCCATTGATGATAGATCGGTACCAAATATTCGTGTGGGAGGAAAGAATGATATACTACTGACAGATTTGCTTATGTCATTGTGAGATATGTTTTCTTTGTCCTCGTCTAATTCAATATAATGCCGCTGCCCTACTACCCATGAAATAGTTGCGAGGCTTATACCTAACATTCCATGATCACATCCAACATCAGCTAAAGAAGATATCCTCTTGTCAGATTGTATATCGCTCTGCTTTGCTGTATCATCATTTTCACTTTCTATACAAGATGTCAAGACAATATCAATCATTGGTTTCATACGCTTCCATGTTCGATTAAACGAACGTCTATTTGGTGAAATAACTTCTATAGATCGTTTACCGACATTGATGAGATTTGTTTTATACATTATTGGATCATCACTGCAGCTATTGATATTGTCCAAGTTGATGGCTGAGATGATTTCTTGTCGGAATCGTTCATATTTATTTGTGTTTTGAGATTTTGATATTGACTCGGTACCATCAGATACTTGATAGGATGTACTAGACTGATTTGAATGAGAGTATAGTCGTTGTTGCAGACATATTTTTCTTGTTTTGTGAAGTCGACTTGATGGTATAAATGATTGGATATGTCTGACGTTTCGCATTGCAATCATTGCAATAACTTTGTTGCTCTGAGACATGACCAATAATTGGTTAATCATAATTGTTGATAGGGCTAATATATATGGAATTGGTGTTGATACAAGGATCATGCTGGCGGCGTGTGTTGCACTAGAGATTGGATATACCAACCAACACAATCAGAGGACAAACATCAAACAAGGATAAAGGCAAAAGGATCAGTTTTCATGTATGTAATTAGAGAACTCATTATGGAGAAGAAGACAAGGATACCCTTGGTATCTTCGGTCATTAATTATACGACAAATCATGGTCACTTTATCTCGTTATCTACTGCTGATATGTCGGCAATAATGAAGCGGCCACAAGTGACACATTAGAATAGCCTATCGCTTATTACAAATTGATGCCACCTTGTTGCATCGGCCTCTAACGATTGGATGTTCGTGAACTGAGCCCTCATGCTACAAGGTGATTCATATCATCTAATCATGTCACGAATAATATCACGTCGGCAGTGGTCGAGAGGCACATCTCATGCACATAATCTCATATTATTTGTCATTGCAATTACCTCGACGTTGACAGTACTACCACAATCGTATAACGCTACCATTGCCAACTATAATCACTCAATATTATCATGCGTCTATTCAACAACAACAATGCTCTTCTATGCATCATCATCGGCTCGTTCGTCAATAACGCCGCCGTCGATGCATCGTCGTCGTCACTTCGTGGTAGCACCGCCATCGACATCGACAACAACAACGATGTAGCCCTATTACCATCATCTACATCACCACATCGTCGTCTACAAGAAACAACAACATGCAGTGAAACACTCCTCGTCGAGAAAGATTATGAAGATCGTCATGATGAATCCTACATCGTATGCGAGGTCGATGATGACGGTATCTCGTACAAGATTGACATGTCCGAGGATGAAGTCGAATTGCATAAGAATGATGTTGCAAATCGTGAAGTTGATTTGGTAATACCAGCGAATACTATGCTATTACCCAATGGTGAGATGGAGGTACCATCGAATAGTGAAGTAAAGTGGCAGGCTAAGAGTAAGAAGGATAAGAAGAAGGATAAGAAAAAGAAGAATAAGAATCAGAATCCATGGAATCGTCAATTGTGGGGATATGAAGACAAAGAAAAAACTGTATTGGTCGTTCGTGTCATCGCCACTGATGGTGCAACTACGGCTACTGAAGCTGAATTGTCTGATAGTGTATTTGGAACGGATGGTGATCCAGTAAACCTCAAGTCTCAGTATGAAGCATGTTCTCATGACAAGATGAAAATCCTTCCAGCTCCTTCCAGGGCTGGTATAACTAATGGTAAGTTTTGATATATATATATTCATAATGCATAAAGAGATACTGCTATTCATATGTTCACTAACCACACACATACACACACACTCTCTCTCTCTCTCTCTCTCTCTCTCTCTCTCTCTCTCTCTCTCTCTTAATCTGCAACAACAAACACAGGAGCCACAACAGTTATTGTACCCTCCTCAACAAGTGATGGTGATAGTGTTATGAGGGAAGATATCAATAAAGCACTGGAAGCTAAGTTTAGTGTGAGTTCTGCAAGTCGACTTGCCGACCATGTCATGTACTGCTTGCCCCCTGGCACAATGTCGGGTATAGCGTACGCGTACATTAACCATTGGAGGTCGGTTTATTCAGATTGGTGGTGTACTTACGTATCAGCTCAGCTTCATGAGATTGGTCACAATCTCAACTTGTGAGTAGTGTATGAATGATATCATGAGATTTCCTTTTTTGTTTCTCTAGACTGACGATCAATTCTCTTCTCACGAAAAATCTATCTCTCATACTGATAGTGCACACTCAAATGAGCCGGGGGAGGAAGGGGGCTACGAAGATAAGTCAGGTATGATGGGATATTCGTACCGCAATAGTGACACTCCTGAGATGTGTTTCAACGGACCGTGAGTTAGTTTCATATAAATACTCGTATGATGATGTTGCTAAAGATATGCATTTGCTCATGATATGTCTCTCTCTTCTCTTCTTCCAAATAACAATCCATAGAAAATCGTGGTTAGCTGGATGGTATGACGATCGCCATGCTACTTTTGAAAAATCTCAGGGTGGTGCCAATTACAAGCTCATTGGTCAAGCCGATTATACTCCATATCAGGAGAATCCTGATGACAAGAAGGTTATCATCAAGATCAACCAAGTGAACTCGTCAACTGACTACTATGTCATGTTTAATAGGAAGACGGGAAACAATTCTGGTACACAGGAAGGCGGTAATCAAGTTTTGGTAACATCAGCTGGTGCAGAAGGTAATGGTTACGCTGCGTCTATCCTACTTGCCAAATTAAGTGCTGGAGGATCTCACACTGTCAATGTTGATGGTACTAATGTTGAAATTGTGGTAAACAGTATTAACTTGTCTGTTACCCCAGCAGTTGCTGATGTGACCATTGGTGATGGAACTTCGGCTCCGAGTAAATCTCCAACGTCAAGGCCAACACTTCCTCCCGGATCGACTGTACTTTTGGCATGCGGCAGTACTGCCGGTAGCTGTAGACAATCTGCTACTAATGATCCTACTCGTGTAGCCAATCTAAATGAGTCACATGAGGTTCGCTGCTGTGTTGAGTCAAGCACGAACCCAGGTGGATGGAGTAAACATTCTTCTGGAAAGTGCGCTGCTGACGGTTTCACTTCTACATGGGGCGAATCTGATTTCAGTGGGGGGGTAGGGTGTGTACATTCTGCAACATATGACGAGGCCCAGCAAATTTGTTCAAATGCAGGTGGACGTCTTTGTACAGCTGCAGAGCTTCTTGCTGACTGTACTCGAGGTTCTGGATGTTCTCACGATAACGATTACATTTGGTCTTCAACTCCTGGAACTATCTCAACTGAATCTCCAACAACAAGGGTGAGCACTCATTTGTTATCCATCTTGTCATACTTACACATAAACTCATACTCATACATCTCTATCAATATCTCAAACAATGATCAGCCAACACGGTCTCCTAGTAGATCGCCAGTGACATCCAAGCCAACTGCATTACCATCGAGGTCTCCTAGTAGATCACCTGTGACAGCTGCACCATCTGTGTCGCCTTCAAGTAGCCCCACGAAAGCTCCAACTCCCCCAACAAACCCTCCGACGAATAATCCCACCCATAACACTCGAAAGGTGACCACCAATTACGAAGCAGAAACTTATACAAGTTTTTCTGGTGTATCAATAAAGACTGCTCATCCTGGATACACTGGCGTTGGCTTTGTGGACTACGGTGGCGCTGGTACGTGGATTGAAATGAGAAATGTTGACGGTGGTATGGGTGGTGTATGTTCAATCACCACAAACTATGCCCTTGGAAGTGGTACTCGATATTGTTCTGTCACTGTCAATGGTGCGTTAGTACAAGGACAGCGATTTACGTATAGAGCCACAGGATCATGGGCTTTATGGGAAGATTCGAATACAATTCAAATACCATGCAATCCGGGTGCAACCAATAGAATCAGGATCACAGCCGGACCTAACACCGCAGGTCCTAACATGAACAGCATTACGGTTACAACGGATGAAGAAGTACCCACAACAAATTCTCCCACTTCATCTCCTTCAAGATCACCAAGCAAGGAGCCTTCTCGAGCTCCAAGCAAAGAGGTAAGATTCTGCTGTATAGATTGTACTGTGTGTAAATCATCTCATACACTAACTCTTTTTGACTCTTCTCTCTTCGAATCATTCATCACGCAGCCATCTCAGAGTCCATCTAAATCTCCTTCGTCGAGCCCAAGCAAGACACCAACTAGATCACCTTCAAAAAAGGTAAGCCTGGCTATAAGAGGTGTCTCTCTCTTTGTTTATTTATATCAACAAAAAAGGATACCGCCTTGCTTTCTTGTCTTCTAACTCACATGATATGTTCTACTCTCTTTCTCTTCCTTCATTCATCTTATAGCCATCATCCAGCCCAAGTCTATCTCCCTCACAGGCTCCAACCAAGGCTCCGATAACTGATTCGCCTTCGAGTAGTCCGGTCATGACACCAACAACTGAATCGCCCACGGCATCTCCCTCATCAAGTCCGTCGCAATCTCCCTCGAACAGGCCAAGTGGATCTCCATCAGTCAAGCCAAGTGTATCGCCTTCTCAATCACCAAGTAAGGAACCTACAAAGTCGGTAAGTACACTAGAAGTTTTATAATATGACTCTTCTATGTATGATATGTTCAACTTCTTCTAACTTCTTCTGTTTCTTCTTCCTTATATCAACAATAGCCATCTGATATGCCCACATCTAGTCCAACCACTGTAGAACCTTCTGCTTCCCCTTCACATGTACCAACTGGATCACCGTCAAATGTGGTAAGTGTATATTTCTCTGAAGCCTCTTCCTTTTTACTCTCCAATCAACACTCACAACGGTATCCTTACTCACTCATTTCTTCTATCTGCAGCCATCATCAAGCCCAAGCAAGTCGGTTCAGGCGTTTGACGATACTGCCCCAACACCAAACAACACTCCCATAACTATTCCTGTGCTAGACAATGATCTGGTTCCGGAGGGAGTAGAGTTGACTGTAACAGTATTAGTATTAGCGAATGGTGCTGCTGGAGCTTTGAATATACCAATTCAAGCCGCTGGTGGAACATGTGAATTGGTCGAAGGTAATATGGTACAGTACAAACCTATTCCGGGTTTTGAGGGACAAGATATATGTCAGTATGAAGTTTGTGCCTCAGATAGTTGTGACATAGCCATGATTTATGTAGATGTTGGAACGGCAAGTAAGCCTGTGGCAACTGATGATCAAGGAGAAGTAGCCTTCAATACTCCGAAGACTTTTGATGTCCTTAACAATGATGAACAGGCTGAGAATCTAGTACTGGTTGTTGCAAATATAACTAACCAAGCAGCCAATGGAAACTGTGAAGTGGTTAGCACCCCAAGTAATGTGGTGGTTAGCACCCAAAGTAATGTGACTTACACACCCGATGCCGACTTTGCAGGGCGTGATAGTTGTGTTTACACCGCTTGTGTGATAGGTTCAGATTATGCATGTGATACTGCAACTCTGACCATTGATGTTGCAGCGACACCAACATCGAATCCGACTCAATCCCCATCAAATCAGGTAAGATCATATGGTTTGTCGTGTCATTAGAATCTCATGTAGCTTTCACATACCGGCAACTAACACATTCAATGTCATTTCACAGCCCACCTCGAGTCCAAGCCATTCGCCTTCAATTAACCCAACTAAGGCCCCGAGTCGATCGCCATCAATAAGTCCAACACAATCTCCATCAAGTAGCCCTTCTCTGTCTCCTTCAAAAGGGCCGTCGACTTCACCATCGGCCAATCCAACAAGCTCACCTTCTGTGTCACCAACAAAGAATGTAAGTTCAAGTAGTTTTCACATTTTTACAAGAGTTTAATGTTTGTTTTACTAATACATTGTCCCTTTCTTTTTCAACATACACAGCCGACAAACAAGCCTACCCAATCTCCGTCAACCTCACCAACTAAGGAAGTTATTCCAGTGTCGCAGTACTACACAGTCTGCGGTTCGACCACAAAAACAGCAGACTGTGGTGGTGAGAATACGGAAGCTGATGTTGAAGAACTACATGAAGTGAGATGTTGTACTGAATCTTTGGTTAATATCACTGGTGGTGACAATTGGAACAAACGTTCAGGTTGTGATGTGTGGGGAGAATCTCACATCAATGGAGTGTGTCATGCCGAAAAGACATTTGCCGAGGCAGAGAAGATCTGTTCAGGTGTAGGAGCTCGTCTATGCACTAAAGAGGAGCTCCTTGCGGATTGTCCAAGAGGTAAGCCTTTTTTCAGGTCCATTTCAAATTGCTGAGTTGCTACTTCAGTTTATACTCATTCATATCTTCTTTCAATGGTTAATATCATTAGGTACGGGATGTAACTTTGATAGGGAGCAGAATTGGAGCTCTACCCCTTTCACTCCGTGTACTGATGACGCGTCATGTGACGATGGAGATTCTTGCACTATCAACACCTGTGGCATTGATGGCAAGTGTACCTCTGAACTCAGCTCTAGCTGTTCTTCCAAGTCAATCGTTTGTGGATCTACTGCTGGTGACTGTAGAGCTACCCCGGTAAAAGAAGCTTCTCCTAGTACGCTTCATGAGGTGCGCTGCTGCAGAGAAGGTCAATCAGGTAGTTGGAATCGAAAGTATAATACTTGCCCAAGTGACATCTGGGGTGAATCTATACTGCCCAATGGGGTAGGATGTGTACATTCTGCAACATATGAAGAGGCCGAGAACTATTGTTCCAATGCAGGTGGACGTCTATGTACAAAGGATGAGCTTCTTGCTGACTGCACTCGAGGTTCTGGATGTAGTCACGACCATGACTATATTTGGTCTTCAACTCCTTATTCCTCCTCTGCCAGTACCCAGCAGTCTACAGGCAATAACAAAAACAAGAAGAAAAAGGATAAAGACAAACTACCTTGGTTGTAATGCACAGAGTGATGCTGGAAGACTTGTGATCACCCAAATGTATAGAAGCGAGTGTAGACTCATTGTGTAGAGAAATAATAAGTTTATGTAGACATGAAATATATGTCACAAGTCATACTATGCAACATATTATGTAGTAATCGGTAGGTACCGAAATTTTGCAGCGAGATACTCTTGAATGATACCTAAGCTCTTGCTGTGTGGTGTGTATTAGCGACATTAATGTAGGATACCATTGAATAGTAGGGCAGAATATCAGCCATAACCATCTAATTTATGTTTAGTGTTGTAGCAATTACTTTCTCTTAGTCGTATAATATGAACTCACAACGTTTTGGCAAAAGAGGTACACTTCTCAACTTGTTCAAGTACACGCGCTTTAGATGTACCCCCGATGGAGCTTTTACGCTCAACACTCACTTCATAATCCCAAACCTTAAGTACGTCTGCCTCGAATCGAGAATCAATCTTCTGAAGCTGTTCAAGTGTTAATGTATCGATACTTACTTCCTGCTCTTCTGCTAGTCTGACACAAGCCCCGCTGTTTCATAAGGGAAAAGGGTAAAATATTGAAGTGAGTCATTACGGGAAAGGCAGTGACATGTATATCAATCATATGCTTCAATTTTGTCGGGCAGAAATCTCATTTGTAGAATTCCTTCATCGATCTTTTAAAAGATTCGTATAAGGATTATTTGATGTGTTGTCGTCATCCAAAAAATAAGCAGTGTTAACTTCTCTTCCTTTTTTCCAATACAGCAACAATATCTTACCTAATGTGATGAGTCTCACGGAATGGAACACCCTTCCTCACTAGATAATCCGCCAAATCCGTAGCCAACATCTCCGGACATAGTGCCTTCATCAACATCTTTGGGTTTGGTTTCATAGTAACAATAACACCCGTGGCAATAGCCAAACAATCCTTCACGGTATCCACGGCATCGAATAATGGTACCTTATCTTCCTGTAAGTCCTTATTGTATGCACGTGGCAATCCCTTTAAGGTTGCCATTAATCCCACACTGCGTCCTAATGCAACACCGGCCTTGCCTCGTAACAACTCCAATGCATCAGGATTCTTCTTCTGGGGCATTAATGAACTACCGGTGGCATACGCATCATCAATATCCACACATTTTAACATATTATTAATAATCAAATCCTCAGCAAATTGACTTAGGTGGGTTAACATTAATGCATGCCACATTAAGAATTCAACAACAAAGTCACGATCACAGACAGAGTCTAATGAATTGGAAGTAACTCCATCAAATCCTAATTCATTAGCAAGGAAGACACGGTCTACACCAAAGGCATTACCGGCTAGCGCGCCACTACCCAATGGACATTGATTAGCACGGGGTATTAATTCCTGTAACCGTTCAGCATCACGCATTAATGCTGCCATATGTGACATTAACCAATGACTAAATCGTATAGGTTGAGCTGGTTGTAAGTGTGTATATCCTGCCATTAAGACATCAATGTGTTCTTTTGAAAATTCAGCAGAAGCGTGTAATAATGTTGCCATATCCTTTAATATGTCCTTCTCGGCAGCAACTATCCATAATCGAGTATCGGTGGCAACTTGATCATTACGAGAACGTCCGGTGTGTAACTTTCCACCAAGTGGACCGATTATTTCAGTTAATCGACGTTCATTGGCAGTATGAATATCTTCATCGCCTGGCTTGATTTCGAACTTATCGTTTGCCCATTCCTCGTGTACCTTTTGTAAACCAGAGATGATTGTTGATGCCTCCTCGGATGTTAAGATTCCAACTTTTTCTGTTGATTTGGCATACGCAATAGAACCTTGAATATCTTGTGCCCACATTCTATGTATTATATAAGTAAGCATTTGTGGAAGTTCAATTGCAATTATGAGATATCCTAACATTGCAAAACATAACAAATATTATCACTGCAATTGCAATGTCTAATTGCTTACCGTTTATCAAAGTTAATACTCTCATTAAACTTCTCCATAATGGGATCGGATCCCCCGCTGAATCTTCCACCTTTTCCAAAAAGACCTCCTCGAGACCCTTCCTTCTTTAGTGCTGCCGCCTCATCCCTTGATTTAACTAATTCCATTTCTGATTCCTTAATAGCATCCTCGAGGATTGATATCCTTTCACCATTATTCTGTTTAGGTGTTGATGATGACATAGTTGTAAATGTGGCTTTATTTAGTATTATCTTATGCTACTAAGGACAATGTGTAATATCACTAGAGATAGGTCGGTATATCAGACAATTAATACATAGGGCTCACCATTCACCATTCAAGGTACGAAAGGTATCCTTTCTTCTTCTATTCAAACTCAAACTCAAACAAGCAACAAATAGGGTAAATCCACACAACTTTGTCTGCAACACAATAATATGTAGTGCTCATATGTTGATAATTTAGAGTGTATTAAGAAAGTAGTACTGGAGATGCTGTTAAATGCGGTGCTTGTCGTTGAGGTACTTGTGGAGCATGCCGTAAATCAAAGATGATGAATGGCGGCAATAATGCAATGCGTTGTTCTACTTGCTGCCTCCAAGAATGTAATATAGAATTGTCATAGGATGCATCTCTCATAGGAGATTTCCACCGTTGCAAAATCAGATTCAAATATGAGATTGTCTCTCTCTTACCATAACATAACATCAACACTCTAAACAACAAACTATATCAGCCACCTCATCCATTAGTTATTAGGTAATTTGCTAGCACTGTGGCAATATTGTCTTTCTAGATAGACATTCATGATAGTGATTCACCTCTGCGGTGTTTCTAATTATCGACCACAACACTATTCAAATGACTTATTACTATAGACAATATCAAAAGAAAAAAAGAGAAGGTGCTCGATGTCACCCTATGAGGAATGGCACTGTACGAAAGTTCTTGATGCAAAACATGTTTTGTATGTTTCAAGATGCCAAAAACAAGTCTACAGACAGATTTAATGGTTATTGCAATTCACTAATTACAAAAGCAGAGTCTTCTGGATTATTATTAAAAGAATATGGTATTGATATTGATGTATCTCCATCTCCAATCGGACGTGTTGCTTATGTTACCATTCTAGATTGCTGCCGTATACCTGATTATGATGGTCAAGAATCCAAGAGACTCTCCTTTCGACAGAAGGGGATCATCCAGAGATTACTATCAACTCGCAATCTAAGAAGTTGGGGACTACAAGATTGTACTGAAATCACATTTACCGACGAGCAAGAGGTTGTGTTGTGTGTGTGGTGTCCCTATGCTCTAACCTTTGAGGAATCCCTTGCCTTTGATATTCTTGAAGTTGATTCTATCAAACATCCTAATTACTGGAAGAAGGGTTGTGAGGCTAGTGTTTTTCCTGACCCATATCAACTTCTGTCTGATCTCAAATGTCCCAAGAGTATGAAATCCAATGGATTTAACAAACCAGGTACCATTAATGATTATGGTAATGAGATTGGTACTGTAGAGGAATTCACCTCTATTGGACCTGATACAAAAACTGGACATACAAATAGTATCAAATACCGCAGCTCAGACTCTGGTAAAGAGACAGACTCACATCCCTTCTCTATGACTCTACCAAGGAAGGTCTATACTTGTTCAACTAATCCTTCTACTAATTTGAATAAGTTAATGGATGACAAGCCTCACTTGAGATCTTTGTATAATAAACTTATGGAGATTTACAAAGACAAGCTTCCCAAGTTTTTAAGGTCTAGGAACTGTCCACAAGAACATTTAGAGAATGAGGTATCTCGCACTATTGCCCCCAACGAGATGTTCCTTGCTGCTAATAGATTGACAGCCAAGCATAATATGGGTCAACATACTGACCCACCTGTCCCATCTCCTGCCTTGGCAGCTGGTTCAACAAACTTTGTGCCTGACTATGAGAAAAGGACATGGTCACGTAAACAAAAGGGCGGTAATCTTTATCTTGCTGACTCTATGATATGTTTAGATTATCATCCTCAAGATGTGGTCCTCTTTGACGGCAATATGCTTCATGGTGTAACTGCTATTGGAGGTGAAGCCAACAACAGTCTTTCTAGGTTTAGTATTGTACTATTCTCAAGACACAGGAAAGACGGAAGTGGCATTCGTGATTATGGTAAGTATGATGGCAGTTATGATAATGTTCGGATGTCTAGTAGAATTAATAAGTCTAGTTAGGGTGCATCTGAAACTGATCATCTTTATGCACCATCTACGCACCTTCTGCTCCAGAATTTTCAGCCATGATTCTCGACAAGTATAACAGAGATAGTATGCAACTAATACCGAATGATGATATAAAGAAGAGGTATGCAGTTAGTATGCAGTTGCGGTTGTCCGAACTTCCGTAGGAAGGGAGAGCTATGGCCATAAAAGACCTCAAAATTCACGGATACTTCATGGACACTTCACGACCGTTTCGCGGATACAAATTAATTTGATTCCCGGGTATCCTCGCTAAAAAGATACCACTATTCCATTAACATGGATGGACTCCCTTTTCCTGAAAGCCCGTCGAAAGTGGAGGCAGTGTTTGAGCAAGCAATGCCTCTACAATTTAGAATAGTACTCCTATCGCACTTACTAACGCCCAAGTTGGTTGCAGATGGTCTCCTTCATACATACAGCCGATATAAGAGTACATAATAATAGTACGCTGCTAAATTTCTTATGCATGATGGTCTATTGATATCAATCCCACAATCTAGATAAGATGGTCATAATTAATTGCATAGAGATTTATTTGTGTATCGGAAAAAATCGGGAAATGCACATTGCATTATATTATTAGGAGGTGTAGATTCACCTTCACTATCGCACCTAGTACACCAACTTGACGCCATATCAATATCACTGCAACACAATTAATTAATACTATTACATATCATAATATATATCGGTATCAAATGAGAAGTAAGATCTGGTCACTAGAGGATGATCTCAAGCTATGGTCACTCCGATCAAAATCAATATCAGAATTGGCACCAATATTCAATAGAACAATGGGTTCTATACGATCACGTCTCAAGCATTTAAACAACCCGAACCACAAAGCATACCATCGTGTAAGAATTGCAATGAATAACCATACACTCATAACACCTTATTAATTGACAACACAAATCGGCTATCGTATGAGATAGATTATTGCTGATAGAATTGCAAGTGGTTTATATCGGAAGAAAAGGTTGGTCTTCAAAGATGTGTCTCTCAATTAATCTAGAGACTAGAGCGAACGATCCAGTTGCCCCTGCGCGAAGCGCAGAGGGGCAGCTGAGATGAGAGCTCTTTGAGGCTTTTTGACAGAAAGAAAACAAGTTGTGGTTTAAATGTTAATGTTAGATTGTATGAATCGCTACAGGCTTGTAAAAATAGTTGAATTCATGATTCATGTATGTAGTAGAAAATAATAATTAACTACTTTGCACACCCCATTCTCATGAACTCCTAAATTAAAACTACTTAAGAGAGAGGAGGTTACAATGGTTTGCGTGTTTCGGAAGTTCGGCAGCTGCGGCGTCCTGTTGATGGTTGGTTGTGGGGGGCGGGAGAGAAAAGAGGGGAAAAGATATGGCGACCAAACGATCAATCTACCACTATTGGTGGGTGTGGCTGGGGTACGAAGATATTAATAGTTCCACTATCAATAAGCATATACGGTAGTTATGGTGCGCTGGATTTAGTTGGCGTAGTAGTGGTGGCGATAGGAGTGGCGGTAGACGATTGATAGACAAAGTAATGAACCTCCATCTTGCTAAATACTTTTCTCTTCTCATGGCAACAACCAATAACAAACCAATGATTCGACGTTTGATATGGCATAGACGAGATCTACGGATACGGGATAATGAACTCTACCAAACTAATGAAGAAGTAAAAAAGATATATAGCATCTTTATCTTTGATCCCCAAGATTTTCATCCTCGATCAACAGGTATATCCAACGATGATAAAAGTGAACAATTATACGGTGTAACAAATGGACCACATTTTACAAGTCGATTACTTCATGCTGTACACTCTATGAGACACAAATTGCAATCAATGGGAGGAGATTTAATAGTACGATCAGGCGATCCTGTAGATATCATACCACAGATCACTAAGGAATTACAGATTGATGAAGTAGTTTGGTCGGAAACTCCGGGCCATTATGAATATATCCAATCTGAAACAATGAAAAAGAAGTTACTTGAAGAAGTCCGATGCAATGTTTACACAACATGTACATTAACATTGGCTCATCCGAAAGATCTACCCATAGATCAATCTACATGGCAACAACTAGCAAGGCCAAAAGAAAAGAGAAAGACGAAGTCCAAAGTCATCAGCAACAAAGCAAAGTAACAATCAGGCAATAGAAACGACCAATTACTTTGGCATTACTGCTACCACAACTAACATTTCTCCAAGTAGATTTGTAGGTATGCCTCAAATTGTTCTAGGGCGGTGATTCGAGATTTATAAATGCACCGAATCCATTACATATTGGTAGTATATTTCCAGATGATATGGATAGAGGAGTAATCCCATCATTACAATCATTAACAGAACCATTGTTGGAGTCTACTCATCCAATACTGGGATGTCTACCAAGAGAACTAATTCAACAGCTTGTCCAATGTGCTTTAGATAATCAAGTAGACTACTCAAATGTAGACATTGAAGAGCAATCCCACCAACATATACAAAACTTTATACAACATTATGCAGCTACAGCTGACAGAGCACTGTGTGATGTGTCAGATAATAATTCGTCCATGTTGAGCATGCCGTTAGCTCTAGGCATATTATCACCTCAACAAGTATATCATTATATCAAACAACATCAAGAAAAGATGGCAAATCCAGACGACGTAAACTGGCTCATTAGTCACATGGAGATGAGAGACTTCTTTATATATGATTCATTACGAAATGGACCGGCTGCTTATCAGTTAGTTCCTATGAAACAACCAGTTCATAAACCAGATGATAAACGTGAGTGGCTTCCATTATCACAACATCAAGACGACTTTGTAAGATGGACGAGTGGGGATACTGGCCTGCCAATGATTGATGCTGGAGTGACGGAATTGATTAATACTGGATATACATCGAATAGAGTACGCCAGAATATGGCTTCGGTACTGACAAAAGATCTAAAATTGGATTGGAGATTGGGTGCCGAGTTCTTTCAGCTTTGTTTGGCTGATCTTTGATGATGTGGTGTAGGTTTAGTTGAAGTGAAGCTACTATTTGGAAAGATATAAGCATATTGGCATTTTTTGTTACAAGTGGAATTCTTCAATAAATAAATCAATATAGAAGGTAATTGGGCCTACTTTGCTGGTGTAGGAGTAGGTGGTGATCCAAAGAGCAGACACTTCAGAACAGTCTCACAGTCTAATCGATATGATCCGGAAGGAAAGTATGTACGCAAATGGGTCAAACAATTGCAACATGTGAAGGAAGTCGAGGCTGTCCTTCGACCTTGGGATTTCATGGCAGATTGGGGTGTGCCGATTGTACCACCAACTACTCAGATTACTTGGAATGATAAGGAAAAGCTTGAGAGATCTGGCAGAATATCAACATTACATGATGAAGATGATTGAAGACTTGAAAGACTTGACATGAACTGTCTTATTCTCATTACATGAGAAGAGGAGGCGGCGGTATGTAGGCATATAGAAGGGGTTTTAATTAGGATACCATTTGTGGTATCCTTGAAATGAATTAAGTCTCCCGTGTAATTGAAGAGTGTGAGATGAATGACACTCTTATTATGGCTTGATGAAGCGTATGAGAATTGAATGACACTGTTATGGCTTGATGAGCGTAGCAATATCAATGGGTTAAACAACCAATGGGAGGTACGGGGAGAGAAATAGCCTCTAGGGTACTCAGACACGGGTCATTTTTCATTTTATGGGCAAGCAATGATAATACAGAGGCCGAGGATATGCCTGCAACTGTCTCATTGGTCTTTTCAATGACTGCAGGAGACAGTTTAAGCATAGGTAACATGGCAAGCAACATTTATTTATGGCCCCACAATTTGATTAGTGGCAATAGATTATCAATATCAAATCTGACGTCATATCATACATCGACGACTCTTTATATACATATTGTTCAAGATAATGTTCGGTCGATCAACTCAAAGAAGAAGAGCTAGTTTTAATACTAATGACGGCGGAGATACAGGCGATTTTCAACGTTGCAACAACTCTGTTGCAACAAACAACTCCTATGAAGATGGAATCGACGATTCTATCCGAACAGCAAAGCGTACTAACACAACCACAAGCTCATTCATTCGACGAGGTCTCAAAGGTATATATGGTACTATACGAGAAGAGAATACAACATCATCATCGAATGATAATTCACCCTTTCGAAGGTCGGGGAGCGGCGGCGGATGTGAGACACATCATGGAGACAGTAGTTGTTATGATCCAAGTGTTGAAACAAACTCGACACATGATGATCATCACAGTATGCTAGTTGAGAATCACATGTTGATTGCAACTATGCCATTGAAGGGGGGTGATAATACCGATGTCTTTCATTCAGATACTACTGGAACTACCGACTCTAGTGGATACAGCGGATATGAATTGGGAAATGGCAATGTTTATGAATCGCATACATCAGAATCAACTAATTCGAGTGGCTACAGTAGATATCAACGCGGCAATGGCAATGTGTATGAATCGAATACATCTGGATCAACTAATTCGAGTGGCTACAGCGGGTATCAACGTGGCAATGGAGGAGTCTATGATTCCAATACAACACCCACTTCATACACTACCAGTGAAGACAACACTGACTCGTATGGTAGTAGTCAATACCAAAGTTCATCAGATGGTACCACGGCATATGATACTTCGAATTATACATCATCCAATAATACTGAGACTACTCATCGGAATAGTTTTTCAAGTACATCCCAGTCAAGTAGTACAAGTAATAGAAGAATGGGCAACCATAGGAGAGCATCTGTGGAAAGTTATCCAACTCAACACCGACGAGCATCTGTGGAAAGTTATCCATCTCAACACCGACGAGCGTCTGTGGATAGTTATCAATCTCAATCATCACGTTCAAGTAGCACTGCAGTAAATGGACGAGTTACTCATCAACAAAGCCGACGAGCGTCTGTAGACAGTTCTCCATCTCAATCATCAAGATCAAGCAGCACAGCTATTAATAGAAGGGGAGCCGATCAAAATAATATACTACGCTCAAGTATAAGCAGCGCAACATCTTCCTCTAGAAGACGAACTGTAGATAATAGTGATATGTCCTCAGTTACAAGACCATCATCTCGGGATAACTCATCTATCCTCACCGGACAGACAGGGGGCACTCCCGGAGTAGATCGAGGCAAATCTCAATGTCCATATCAGATTCAATTTCATGTACAACATCAAGGGAAGAATATTCAGGGTAGTAAACGAGTTGTCCATATCCGATTTGGATATGCTAATAATGTTGCCATATCTCAAGGTATGACGGGAGTAGATTGTAGGGGTGAGGAGCATGATATTGTAGTGTTGTGGAGTATCACGAGAGGCAAACGATCAATATCCATGAATGGGAAAGAGATTCAATATGAAGTTGGTAAACGATCAAATGCAAACCGTCGTGCCGACATCTTAGAAGCAGCATGGAGACTAGGTGGCCATGTTTATGAGTTAAAATTTTATGCTTACAAACCGTCAGTTGCATCTCCCGAGAAGAGGAACCCTAAGTGGAAGCAGTACTCTCTATTTATTGATGGAAGGTCTTACTTCGACCTACCACAAATCTTTGACCTAGGAGGAAGAATGGGGTCGTCCCTTACATATCGAGCTCCTCCTCCTACAGAGGTACGTCGTTCTAATGAGTTGTCCAACTCGATGATTAGTGACTTCTCATCTAGTCAGGAACCGCCAGACGAGAGCCAGGATGTAAAGGACGCTATTAAGAATAGGTGAGTTTGATATATAGTTCTTGACTGATACTTGCCTTGCCATGTATTCTAATCTCCACACATGAATCCCTGTTCGTATATGTTACACCTCTTAGGATTGACTTGCAGCGGAAGCTGATGAAGACAAAACAAAAAGTCACACCAAGTGAAAGTCAACAGCAACGAGTTGCCCCGTCAAAGAGTGATAATGCCTCTCAGGTATCATTCATGACGGTATCTGAAGCTTCTAGGATGTCGAGTATTGACTCAACCCCGTCAAATTCAGCCACTTACACTCCTAGGGTAAATACTACTACTGACCTCGAAGGTAGTATTGATGACTCCGAACGAACTGGTATCTTGAGCTGTGCTCCTACAGAGTTGTCTGAAAGGACTGGTACTCTATCTTCAGCTTTCCAAGGAAGGCCTACAAGACGAGCAACAGTCGATACCAGCATTAGCCTTGAAAGTTTCAACTCGATGGTACTCAGCATGGATGATGAACAAACTGAAATTGCCTCAGGTTCTTCTTCAAGATCAAGAAGGGGACATGCTATTCATTCATCACACGTATCAAGTACCACAGAGTCTCAGACTACCTCGTCAGCTTCTTCATCAATGGCTGAATGTCAAGCTCTAACACCGTATCAAAGTGCAACAGCGCACCAAGCCCAGACCGCAAGAGTCCCAAGACGTGCAAGTAGTGCCTCTGCCTATCAAGAAGGACAAACTACTGCTCTAGTTCCGAGGCGTGCTAGTCTAGGAGGAGGTGGAGAAGGGGTAAATAAGTTTGGATTCTTTTGAGAGAGATAAAGAAGGATATGTATATCCACATGCCTAATGTATAGATTGTGTAGCAGCGAGAGAAGTTTTGTGCACAAACTTTCGCATAAACTAAAGCAACTAAGAAATCATCAATCCAAAAGCCCATGAGTCTCTAGTTCTGACCATTACAGTGTCACACATACTATCAAGTAAAATTAAAAGGAGACAAACGAGTAATAACATAATTTCTGCACTATCTTGCTTAATAACTTATACCCTAATCAAACAAGCTCCTGGAATAGTACACTAATCTTTGTACAGTCAGTACTATTCTTTCTTGGAGCAAGCAAAGATAGCCACATCTATCGCGATTCCTTTTAATTTCTTGATTCCTTGTAATCTGACATTTATCTTGGGCCCTAAATCAATCTTAAGATCATCATTCTCATCATTCTTCTCTTCAATCATTCCATTAGACATATCCTCCTCGCTCAATCCAAGGAGAAATGTTGACATACAGTTGCCAAAGCCGTCTGAAATCTCGTGTGGGAATACCTCCATTTCCATTAAATTAAGTTCAACTGTTACATAGCCAACAGATTTGCCTTCTTCTATCATTTCTATAGCATAGTCTAGCAAGTCATCAGCATCTGCGGCATGATCTTCATTACATATATGAAGCTTTTTCTTCAACATCATTCGTAAACTAGCTATCTCTTCATCAGCAAGTTCACGGGGAATTGTAGTCTTATCGTGATCGACATTGGAAGTCATCTCTCGTTCAGAGGCATCCAGGTCTTGGAATTGTCTGTCAGAGCTTTCCAAGACACTACTTCCATTTGACAATGGCATACCGATACAAACTTGGCCAGGTTGACAATTGGATGCCACTCTTGCCGCTCTATTGACTATAGGGCCAAAGTAATCGGCCATTCCAGTTGTCTTGTGAGGTCCCATACTTGTAAACGGACCGGAGACGATACCGACCTTGAACATATTCTCCTTGTCGACATTACCGACTAAGTCAGTAGCTCTCCCTACAGTAGACTTAAGCCGTAAGCCAAATGATACTGCGTGAACCATCCTGTCGAATGCAAGCATCCAACAGCCATTATCCTCTTGACATTCATACCCCGGTGGAGATAGCGCAAGCAACTCTGTCCTAACATACTTTGCCAACACACCAAGGTTCTTACTTCTCTTGTCCGGATTGTCATCCTTCAATCCGATAGTGTAGACAAAGCAAATCGTAACCGTCCCATTCTCATACGGGGCATCGATAAACGATGTTGTTAGTAGCTTTTTGGATATAAGGGGTGGGAACTGTCTCCCAGATACCTTGGAGGCATCTTTTACTTCATATCCCATCGCACCATCCTTGGAGGGAACATCTCGACGACCTCGTGCTTCAAAGAAGTCAAATGCTAATTCACTGGGGACGAGCTGCATGATCCGTTTCGTATGCCGGGTGGTAGTTTTTCCAGCATTAGGACCAATCAAGTTAGTTCTCTCAAACAACAAGTGTTCTCCACAATCCAATATCTGTGGCCGACCGAGGTATCGTTCGGCCATACCACTAACAGCCTTCCATGTTTCCATGGTGGTTAAGATCTGTCCCCCGTGACACATACCCTCAACTGTCTTGGCAAGTTTAACACCCTCGCCGTAATATACCATCCTTCCCGTCATCTCATGAACCCTGCTTGTCGTTGGACCATGATGTAGACCAAAGCGTACCCTAAAACCACGAAGCTTAAGGGCAGGCTCATCCTTACCATCTGGGTGTTTCAATATCCCCTCAGGCCAATCAGCCTTGTACAACTTGATTTGAGCCTGTAAGGCAAATGCTAAGGCATCAGCAGGGTGCTGAAATGCCAAGTTGAACGCATCACCTTCCGTGGTGATTTCATATCCCTGATGATCAGTATAACACTGTCTCATAATCTTATCATGGATATCGGTGGCAGTTTTCATATCACTAGGACATGTTTCCCAAAAGGATGTCGAACCTTGAACATCGGTATAAATGATAGTTACATCACCTTGGGGATATTTGATATCCTTGGCCTTTTTCATTGCCTTGGGATTTAAGGCCTGTGCCATCGTTGCCTTGGACCCACCCGATCCACGGAATGTACTATCATCATCGTCATCACCACCACCTTGATTATTATTCTTGAACCAACTTGGATTCTTTTTGGCACTGGTAGATAATCTTCGGGGGATGAAACCACGCTTATTATTCTTTTCTTGTGAAGCATCGTCTGGATCACTTTTAAGTCCATACTTAACACCCGGGGCATACCGTCCACTGTTATTATCATCGCCACGAGAGGGATAACTATCCTCCTGTGATTCCATCTCATTCATCGAGGGTAGTTGTTCGACATGATTCGTATCCCCCGTAGGGTCGGGTTTATACTTGGGTGTCATACCACTCCAATCATCATCAACATCCCATGTTAATACAGATTGAGCACATGTTTGATTATCCTTATCACATTCAATCCATATTTCAACAGATGCTTCTTCAGGGTCAGCCACGGGTGGGGGTGCCGTAGCGGATTTGGAAGAAGGAGGGGCAGCCTCGCCAACACGTTCACGTTCCTTCTTGAGTAATTCCAATAATTCCTTACGACTCATCTCCTCTTCCTTCTTGGTATTTTCATGTGTGGGTGTTTCATCTAAGCTAGCCCGTCTTGATGCCTTGTTACGCAAATCCTTGAGTTTCTTGAGTATTTGGGCACTTGTACCGCTTCCCGTGGAACCACCCGAGGTGGATGGATCGTCACCGCCAGCAGCGGCGGCACCACGAGGGGTATTAGTAGTCTTGGGGGATACGTCGGAGACGGAGCCCATCGGTGCTGTTTCAGGTGTTCCCGAACCGGCGGCGGTAGTGGATGGTATCATTTCAACAGCCGCACCGGCTGGGGCATATTCCAATTGATTCTCAGGGTCTTGGGTAGGCGGGGGGATGAAGGGAGGATTAATTGGGTTTAATTTGGATTAAAGTGAAGGGATAAATTATATTAGAAACAAATATAAATATATATGATATATACACGCACACCCCAATCTAATAAATAAAAACAATCCAATATCACTTCCCCCCAAAATAAAACACAACAATTAATACAAACAATTTAACACTCACCTTGTTCATATTCATTATCCGAAACATCCTTGGTAGCATCCCCCTTCTTATTTCCACTACCATCCTCACTCTCTGATGCATTCGTCTTCCTCCTCTTACGAACGAATAATACACCCACAACTAACGCAACCACTACTAATATACCAACTATCGCACCACCAATTGCTGCACCACTCCCACCACTACCTTTATTCTGTTCATCTAATAACTTTTGTTGTTCAGCCTGTTCCATTGCTAACTTTTCAGCAGCCACTCGATCAAAGTAATTTGGATCAACACAATATCCTTGATCCATTAATCCTAACATTGCTTCATCACTTGATAAATCATAATTATCTTGTAGGAATGTTGATCGTTCGGAACATGTGTAGGGTGTGCCTTCTTGCCACATGCAGGTATTGCAGAATGCTGATGGGGGGAGAGTTGGTGCTTGTAGGTTACGACGGCGTGTCGTTTTGATGATTGTTTTTGGTGTTGTTTTCGGTGTTGTTTTGATAATTGTTGAGGAGGTCGAGGGTGGGGGCTGCTCATTATTATTGGCATTAATAATTATAGCCTCATTTAATATATCAGCCTTATTATTATTATCTCCGCTGTCATTATTGTTTGATGTTGAACATATCTTGTGTTCATTTAGTATTAATAACCGTGCCTCTTCAATTGTTGATACTATTATTTTAGTTGTTTTGGTATGTTGTTGTTTGTTATTGTTGTTGTTGTTACTGTTTGATTGTAATAATAATTGTTGAGCATAATCTTCACATGTTGTTGTGGTGGTATCCTTATGGATAATGCATTCTCCGCAGAATTGCTCTACAGTGCTACGACGGCGTTTGAGGTTATTGGTACTACCTCGTAGTGTATACGATGATATGGATGACATAGGTTATTGTTATCAGTTTCAATAATACTGCAATGAGGCTATTGCAACTTCAAGCTTTCTCACTCGGAGAATTGGAACAATAAACTAGGTGTCACTAGCCCGAGTTTACAATTATTGATATATCGATGCCCCTCTCCTTTTCAATAAGAGGTAGCAATTATATGTGTAGAGGACACTAACTGAATTCTGATTATTATTATAGACTTTCAGCCTTCATGTGTATCATGTAATCATCGTTTTGCAATCATGCAAAAGAAACAGGCAGTTGATAATCGATTTTTTCATCGTTCAGCCTACCACTGCCACAATCGCCAGTATCCTCAATGTACGACGAGCAGGATGACCAATGACTGCTTAGCTAATTAACGGTACTGAATAGAATAGCCTCAGTCATTGTACCGGTTATTTTTGCGAACCCTGACTTTTGGATACCACTCTCGCTAAATACAGACCCAAAATCTCCCTAACGCAGCCATCTCACAACATACTCTGTTACTGAGTACGAGGTAGATAAATGTCAGTTGTTAGTGTCGATATAGTATTATGTATTTCTAACATCTGGCAGAAAGATAAGAGATAACGACCTTTTACACAGACACAATTATTTGTACATTATCAAAGATCCAAAGATACTTAATATGAAATATCGACAAAGAACAAATTCAACAACTAATCAAACCACTCAATAATGCTCCCATCAATACTCCAAATCCATAGTCTATACGCGGCATTAGTATTAATAGTATTTATTGGATGTATTTTGATATCATCGGGATCTCCTCTCCACCATAATCCACTATCATCACCGCCTCTATGGCTTTGGATACCAACAGCAGCTATCCAAGGTAACTGTCACTTACAATTCATAATACTCTATCATGATATAGTACACGGAGCATGTGTATGAAGTATGAAAGATACATCTTACCAATATTATATGGATTACTAACACCATTCTCTCCGACACAGTATCAACGATGGCATTTAGATCATCATCGATACCAATACCAAGGTGGTACAAACTATTATACTTTTCACCGGCATTAATAGCAATATATGGAAAAGCTGCCAGCTAGCCGAAATTGATCATCAATACTCATCAGATAGTTTACGACGTCAGATTAATATTGAAAGGATACGAACATTTGGACTATCATCTTGAGAGGTGCCGCTGTTATATTGCTTGGATGTTCTATCATGTGCTTGAGGTCACTCCATTCCAGTGTCATATTATCATCAAAGCTTGGAATTGCTACCACCAACAACAACCGTTTATCACGAAGGCCATCATCATTGGATGAGAATAATGACAGCCGGAGATATATGTATGCCACTGTAATGATATACCACCTGTCAACATGCGCAGCATACTACTTAGTATAAAACGCTTTGTATAGAAACATAATAATGTATAGATTCAATTTTGTATCTCCTTTTTGCATGTGTTCATCAAAACAGTGAAGTGAAACTATCTCTACTATTATAAACTTCATCATGTCAATCTTAAAACGTACCGTTCCATCTCATACCATGTTGCATTGCGAGAACTCTCAATATCCGAAGGTTCTCTATTTGATATACCAGATAGATTCTGTAGTTGTTGCTGCTGCTGTTTGATGAAAAGTATATATACACTTTCATGTAATCCAGAGCCAGAAGATGAGGATGTAACTCTATAATATCGTTCCAATTTGACCTTGACATTAATCTCCAAAGAATGAACATTAAATTCTTTAATAGTTTGTTTGACTCTATCACTCACAATCAACCAAAGATATAACCAAAAACTACCGACAAATATTCCGATAAATACATGAATAAAAGTATGTATGTACTTGTTGTTTTCTAGCAATTGATCCATTGTCCCTTCTGGCCAGTACAGAAAAAGAAATGAAGACATAGCACCAATTGCAATTAGGAAGCCATCTCTTCGCCTACTGTGTATGGCTTTTGTTAATAAATCTCTAAACTGATTCCAAAGGTCGTCGTGCATTGTCGATAGCATTTCGGGTTTATTATGTATCATGCTATGGTATGGGGGTTGTAATGTCATGATATTGCTAGTAAACCAATCTGGAAAATGTTGGTAGTCGGGATGTTCTGTCCCATATACTCGTTTGAGGCAGAAGCCTTCTACATTGTTGTTATTCCTTACATCTCCACTTTCCCTCTCATTATTATTATTATCATATTGTTGCAATTGATATGGTGTAGCGGATGGTCCCAAGCCTCCTTCTTCCATGAGTCAACCACAATAGAAAACTAGACTACTATTTGAATCAAGCCATCCAACCACCAACCACAACAGAGGAGAATTGGCATCGTCGGCATTGTATTGGAGGTCAAAGATATTATTAGTTCGTGTGGTATCCTAAAATATCTTTGCCACTCTGATACGTTTGAACAATGCTTCATTCATAATGTTTGTTGGTTAGATAGCATTCGTATTATCATGATGAAGATCTTTGCAATATCAGTCTTAGCCGCCGTCGTCGGTAGTACAGTCCACGCCACAACTCCCAAACGCAAGCGTAGCATTGAAAACAAATATGTTACGTCAAAGTCAAATGTCATTGAGGAGAATCGTCGTGAGGAGAATGTTGCATATCTAGGATATCGCAAGCTTGAGAAAAGTATTAGTATGTCTATGGATAATGATGGTAAGTAATAGTATGTGTTTTTATATAGACTTTATTGGATAATCTGTGCATATGATGTGTATCCGTGTATGTGAAATATTTGACATGTGTTATAACATGTGATATGTATTAAATTAGTAGTACTGATAAACTTATCATTCATATACCTTTGTCTATACTCTAGAATCCTCATCAGCCAGTAGTACTACTGAAAAGATCCCACCACCGGCATATACAACTGAACTATTTCATAACTTCGAGGGTAGCAAGTTTTTGCGCTCGGCTAGAATACGGACCCAAATTAATTAAGGCCATTATCCTTAATCGGGCGGCCATCTGCAACCAACATGTAATTCTAAATGTCAGTTGTCAGGCCATATTACTCTATTGTTGATATAGTATCAGTATATTATGTATTTGTATATGTCATGACATGACACTGACACTGACAGAATAGATAAGACGAAAACTTTACTAGTCCAATAACTCAAACATGAAAAAGACAAACAAAGAACAGATTCAACAACTAATCAAACCACTCAATAAATCTCCCATCAATACTCCAATCCATAGTCTATACGAATACGCCACATTAGTATTAATAGTATTTATTGGATGTATTTTGATTGATATCATCGGGATACCATACAGCCAATCCAAGGTAACTGTCATTTGCAATTCATTATACTATATCATGATATACTAACTATATCATGATATAGTACACGTAGCATGTATGAAGTATGAAAGATACATCTTACCAATATTATATGTATTATTAACTCCATTCTCTCCGACACAGTATCAACGATGGCATTTAGATCATCATCGATACATTGGTGATCAAAACTCTCGATCCCAAAAGAAGTCATTTTAGTCCAAAGATTAATGCAAGGTGGTATAAACTATTATACTTTTCACCGGCCTTGATTGCTATATATGGCAAAGCTGCCAACTTCTGATTCCCAAAGCTGATGCAATCAATAAATCACATCGCCCGATCCGATCTTCCGGTCGAGTGTCAATCTACAATGCATCGGTGACGAGCTTGATGCTCTTCGTCGTATCCCTTGCGCTCTCTTGGCATTGGTGTATCATCTTGAGAGGTGGTTCTGTTCTCTTGCTTGGGTGTTCTATCATGTGCTTGCGGTCACTCCATTCAAGTGTCATATTATCATCAAAAGAAAAGGGTCCCAAGAACAAGGTATCACGAAGGCCGTCATCATTGGATGAGAATAATGACAGCTGGCGATGGATGTATGCAATTGTAGTGGTATTTGTCAACGTGTGCAGCATACTACTTTGTATAAAACACTTTGTTTAGTGTATGTATAGAATCAATTTTGTACCCCTTTCTTTTGCTGTGTTCAAAACAAGTGAAGTGCAAGTTCCCACTATCCAAAGCATATCATGTCAATCTCAAAACGTACCATTCCATCTCATACCATGTCGCGTTGCGAGAACTCTCAATGTCAGAAGGTTCCCTACTTATACCTGGGTTCTGCTGCTGCTGATGCTGTTGCTGCTGTTGTTTGATGAAAAGTATATATACACTTTCATCTAATCCAGAGCCAGAGGAAGAGTTAGTAACTCTATAATATCGTTCCAATTTAACCTTGACATCTAACTCCAATGTTTGAACATTAAATTCCTGGATAGTATGTTTGACTCTATCACTCACAATGAACCAAAGATATAGCCATACACTACCAACAACTATTCCGATAAATACATGAATAAAAGTACGTATATACTTGTTGTTTTCTTTTAATAGTTGATCCATTATCCCTCCTGGCCAATAAAGAAGAAGAAATGAACCTATAGCACCAATTGCAATTAGGAAACCATCTCTTCGTCTGTTGTGTATGGCTTTTGTTAATGAATCTCGAAAGTTGTTCCAAAGGTCATCGTCCATTGTCGATAGCATTTCGGGCTTATTATGTATAATTCGATGGTAAGGGGGTTGCAATGTCATGATATTACTAGTAAACCAATCTGGAAAATGTTGATAGTCGGGATGCTCTGTCCCATATACTCGTTTGAGGCAGAAGCCTTCTATATTCACATTGTCGTCATTCCTCACATCTCCCCTTTCTCTCTCATCATTATTATTATCATATTGTTGCAATTGATATGGTGTAGCGGATGGTCCCAAGCCTCCTTCCATGAGTGAACCATCAACAGGAAACTAGACTACTATTGCAATCAAGCCATCCAACCACCCCACAAATAGAGGAGATATTAGCGCTATCGGCATTGTCTCGGAAGGGAAAGATATTATTAGTTCGTGTGGTACGGTATCCTTCAAAATATATCTTTTGCAACTCTGATACGATTTGAGATTAACTTCATAATGTTGTGGATTGGATAGCATTCGTATTTAATACAATGAAGATCTTTGTAATATCAGTCTTAGCCGCCGCCGTCGGTGCCTCCTCTTCTCCCCAGCGCAAGCGTAGCATTGAAAACAAATATACTTCTACCAACACGGATGTCATTGAAGAGGAGAATCGTAAGGAGAATGTTGCATATCTAGGATATCGTAAGCTTGAGGAAAGTATTAGTATGTCTATGGATAATGATGGTGAGTATTGATAGTATTATGTGTTTTTCATAGATTGTATCAGATATTGTGCATATGATGTGTATGCGTGTGAAATATTTGACATGTGTTATGACATGTGATATAATTAGTAGTACTGATAAACTTATCATCATTACTCATATACCTTTGTCTATATTCTAGCATCCTCAGAGACCACCAGTAGTACAACAGAAAAGATCCCACCACCAGCATATACAACTGAACTATTTCATAACTTCGATAGTGGTGGTACCAACAAAAACACCAAGTATACAAACTTTGTATCGGCATTAGATCATTTATTCTTCTTCCATAATAATGATCTTTATACACTTGGTAAAGATGGAGAAGTAACACCCATTACAGGTGGTGGTGGAGAGGATACCAGTGCTAGTATATGGACTAACTTTGGTGAAAGTGATTCGTCATATGCTGTATTGAATGATATGTTATATATGTTTGTTGGTGATGATGAGAATAATGTACAATTGTTCAAGACTGATGGTACCAATGTGGGTACAATGAAGGTAAGACTTGGTTTTGTTTGATTTTAAAGTGCTAGAATCTATCTGTTAGTGGTGCTAATGCATCTTCTTGACCAACTGTATAGGTGAAAGATATCAATGTATTGGAAGAGAGAGATCCATTCACTTTCTCCCTCTCAGATATGATGAATGGCAATTCGAATCAGATCATTGCATACAAAGACAAGCTATACTTTTATGAATTGGATCAAAATGAAGATGATAAAACTGTACCGACATTGTATGTATCAGACGGAACAGAAGAGGGCACTGAAGCTGTTGAAACTGGTGTTAATTCAGATTTACCAACAACGACTATGATATCATACATTACTGAGTATGACGGAAAGACGTACTTCCCCGCCGGTGGACAAGTATGCAAAAAGGGTGAAGATGTTACCATTGATGTTAATGGAACTGAAGTTGAGATTAAGGGAAATGTAACATGTGAAATTGATACTGTATTGTTTGTACTTGAGGATGGAAAGGAAGCTGTACAGTTTGCTGATTTCAATTCATCAATTGATATTGGACAGCAACATGATACCAAGATGACAGTGAACAATGGTTTGTTATACTTTCAAACTACTGATGGTGGATTGTATCGTACAGATGGAACACAAGAGGGAACGTTTCCATTGAATATTAACGGTGCTTACTTTACTCCAAGGACTGACGATAAGCTAGTCTTCTTCTGCGCAGAGTTGGGCGATAGCCGTTTGAAGTCAATTTGTGAGACCGACGGTACGATCAATGGAACGATGGTGATCGCATCCAGTGGGTCGGAGGTTGGCTCCTCAAAGGGCTTGACACCGTTTGGTGACAAGATCTTGTTTCACAATCGCAGGAAGAGACAGGGAGTGATTACTTCTACAACCTACGATCCATCTAAGGAGAAGGTCAAGCAGCAAGTCTACACTTTGGAGGTTAAAGGTAAGGAGGAGCTTGATACTTCGGATGTCGATTCCTACTACGTCATCTATGAGGATGTTGCATTCTTCAAAGCTGCTGATCAGGAAGGGAATCAAACGCTAGGTTCGGAGCTATATGCTACTAATGGAATCTCCAAGGGCACGGCCCTCGTCAGTGACATCAATCGAGGCAAAGATGGGTCAGATATTCGAGGGTTGGGTCTACTGGGTGATTCTCTCTATGTTATGGCTTACACTGACGACTCAGGTTACGATATCTACAGGGTAGAACCATGTCCTGAGGAGGGGTGTGCCACCTATCCACCAACACCTGCTCCTATTCTACTGGAAGAAGAAGAGACTGAAGAAGATGGTATGCCTTGGGTGGATGACGGTGCTAAATCTGCTGCCTCGTTTGCTCTAGTGTCAAGTTTCTATGTGACTGTGGTGTTTGTGTCTGTAGTTTTCTGGGGATGAGGTCGAAAATGAAGATGTGAGAGATGTTTTGGAGAATGATATGAGGAGATCTTATGGATATTGTAGAACACATGGAGAGAGAAGCTGCTGATAAAGGTTCATAAGTATGAAGTGTAAAGATAATGTGTTGACAATTCGTTATATAGCAAACAAGCTCTTTCGTTTTAGCAGAGATCGTCTGGATGACAATATCAGACCTCATGGTAGTTGACTCTATGGCAATGCCTTCCATGCCAAGTACAACCCCTTACTCTCATGCACTGTTGTCGACGCATTCCTGTGCAACCGTTACTACTTTGAGGTTGACCTAGTCGAATACATCCTGCTTTCTTATCCCATTTGCACGGCAATCGCAGCGTCATGCATTGCCTCTTATTGAGGTTGCTGCACTGTTCGCCCCGAAGTCTTCGTGGTGCTTCAGACTTGTAGTCGAAATCTTCCTCATCATATGTATCATACAATTCGCCTAATGAGTAGCGTAGCAGAGAATCAATACATGAGATGAGATCAAATGTAATTGAAACCAAAGCCAATATATCAACTCACCAGAAGCACATATGATGAGAATAGTAAGGATGATACAGTGTAATATAAACACGCTCTTCATAATCAATTAACTCTTTTACTCTTCTTATATCTGTCTTTCTCTTTATGAGCTCATGCTCTACTCAAATTTAAACAAGGCAAGAACATGACTTAGAAGAGAAGACTAGTTTAAATCCCAAATTGCAAGAGAGCCTTTAGGGAAGTGTTACAGGATCAAGATCAGAGGAACACTGCTCAGCAACTTTACTAGAGTCGCGACGACCGAGCGTTTTGCAAGACTAGTTTATCAAATGCTCTGATACAAAAAGACCATCCACTTGCATATCATATACAACCAGAGGCACAAAAGGGTCCCTTCTGAGCTTCTTGCGGTGTATCTTGATATTTACAACCAGAGTCAGTGAAGATGTTATCAATGTAGGCTGTGTAGGGGAAGCTATCTTGCCATGAACATAGGTCCTTGTTGAAAGAGGAAGCACCGTAAAACATCAACCACATATTAGTAACACTTGAGGTATCAAAGTTTGACACATCTTGATTGAAGGAAGTAGCACGATCAAACATCGAACGCATGTCAGTAACGTTTGAGGTATTAAAGTTTGACACGTCTCCGTTGAATGAAGTTGCACCATCAAACATCGATTCCATATTAGTAACGCTTGAGGTATCAAAGTTTGACACACCTCTTCCACTAAATGAACTAGCGCCCAAGAACATTGAGTTCATATCAGTAATATTTGAGGTATCAAAGTTTGACAAATCTTGATCGAAAGAGCTCGCTCCATTGAACATGCCAGCCATATTTGTGACACTCGAGGTGTTAAAGCTGGATATATCACCATCAAAGGACGATGCACCGAAAAACATGTATGCCATATTAGTAACGCTTGATGTGTCAAAGTTTGACAAATCTTGATTGAATGATTTGGTATCAGCAAACATGATGAACATGTTGGTAACGCTTGAAGTGTTCCAGTCAGAGATATCTTCGTTGAAAGTATACATTTCATCACCAAGACATGGACTTGACATTTCCAACACACCACGAGTTCATGGGCCAGCCATAGATTTGTGCAATGGGGCATGCTTCGTTATTGACACAGTCTTCACTAACATATGACCGAACTGCCTTGTAAAGAACTCCATTCAGGCCACCGTCATTAACACCAAAACATTCATAGGTTATTTGCGGTGGTGTAGGCGGTGGTGTCACAAATAGAGTCACTGACGAGTTGGTTGATTCAGATCCAAGATTATTGGATTGTGATAAAGAGACTCCCAGAGCAACTACCAATGCCCCTACAAGCACAATAACTACACTGATGAAGATCTTAGTCCGTCTTTGTTTCCACCAAGGTAGAGTTGGGGTAGCAATGAAAACCTCTTCCTCTACATCCTCAACCACGTAGGCGTCTGGTATGTGAATTGCTATATCGCTGTTAATATCTTCCACAGCTGTGACTCTACCGTTCTCATTATTATCATTAATACTACCTGCCGTATCATTATAATCAGTTCTTGTTTGTGATTCTATATCCCGATCATTATTACTACCACTGTCAATATCCTTCCAGCCTCTTCTGTTCGTATCCCCTCTTCCTGTATTGGTATTATCTGTATCTTCATATTCTGTCGAATCGAATGGCGTAGGTGGACTCGTTTCATTAACAGATGCTAAGTTATTTGTTACCTTAGTTGCAATTTGAGGATCAGCAATATTCAATAATGCTTCTAACATTGCAGCGGGTGGTTCGGGACAATCGTCATCATCTAACTGTTCAACTTTACCAATCTGTTTTGGAGACTCGGCCGTATTTAAGATAACTTCCACCATACCCATCGGTAGAGGTTGATCACTATTATCTTCTTCTATCAATTCTAATCCAGATGTAGCTGATGCATTGGTAATATTGAGTGTTGGAGTAGAGACTCGGCAATGATGAAGGCCTTCCTCAATGTTGATGTCTTCGTGGTTGTCAACGTTGTCGTTATTGGATGCTGTGTTTTGATTGGACATGATGGGGGATATTGTGCTACAAGCCGCATATGGGTGTGAGGGGTAAAGGTATTCTTCACTTGCTTGATCTTACGCCAGCCTTCTCGAAAAAGATATAAGGTGACAGTTCAAAGACCAAGATCATGATCATCACACTGCTCAGCACTACAGTCGCGACCTAAGAGAGCATGCAGTTGTAAGACAAAACAATATCATCTACATAATCATATACAGATGCTCTTGATCACATGTATGCTCTTCTCAACATTTTAAACATGTTCTTGATTGGTTGCACGACAGCATATTTTGTTAGTAATGGTCTCATAAATCCAAAGCCGTACCCAAATCAATCATCAAATCTTCCATAAACATGTCATCTACTCTTTTTCGATTAGTTATTGTGACCTTCATGGTCTTCTTCCAGTGTGTCTCTGCAAATGATGTAAGTAAATTTGATGCTTTGACCTTTATTTTGATCCTCCAATCCAATGTTCTCTTCTTGTTTTCAATAGGCATCTACCAAAAGTAATCTCCGAGCTGCACGTCGTAACTTGGGATGGGAGAATTCAACTGATACCGATTGGGTCCCTACTTGTCAATGGAGTGGAGAGCAATACGACGCTGGTTATGAGCTTGAGTGCAGGTGAGTATCTATCCTTGTCTACTTCTTGAGCAATAGTGTTTGTCTCATTCCATCCTATGACATGAATCATATCATATACTACTCTCCATAGCTATTGTAAGTGGAGGTGGTGCACTTGCCTTGTAGATTGGGAAGAAGAAACAACATCTTGGGGAAATTGCCGTAATGAGTAAAGAGGTGCTTCACTACCACCTTGAATGTGCTGCCTTGTTATACCCATCCCGTTTTGCCTGTTTGCTTATAAGAAGAGATTGATTAGTTGCAACGTTCCTTGATTGTAGGTAGTAACTCAAATAGTATGTCATAGACCTTAACATATCTTTACACTTACCTATACGTTCAACTTCTTACTTTGTATCTTTCTCTTCGTTGCCTTTCTCGCCATTCGTATCCTTCCTCTGCTCAACCGCCTTTCTATCTGGCAGCACAGATACAATTGAAGCTCCCCAATCCTTATATCCATTCTCTCTATACTTTAACAATATCTCAAAGACATGATTACATGTCAATATTCGTGTTGATTTACCAAACTCGAGGTTCTCATCAAGTGGCAACCGTGCAGTGGTAATATTAAGTGATGGATATTCCTTGTTGATTGCTTCAGCACGGTCGACTGCTACCCGTTTAAGTCGATTCCGATCTACTATACCCCCGATGATATAGGTTGTGTTGTTATCTAGAGTTGTCAATGTATTGGGTGAGTCTCCAGTTAGGTAGACAAACTTATGACCGGGCCGTAGTCCTTTTGGAGATGGCTTTTCACCGCTGCTCTTATTAGTTTTTGCATCATTTGTCTCGGCATCAGGCCTCTCTGTAGTTTCTACTTTTGATGCATCGTCTTGCTTCCCTTCTTCCGACTTACCTTCTTTCTTCATATCAGATCTGGCAGATACTTTGGCCGCTGCCGTGTCTGTAGTACTTTCTTCTTCCTTCTTTCTACTATTATTATCATTATACACTTTCTCAAATCCATCCTCAAAACAATGAAAAGCACGTCCAACCCAACTATTTGGAAAACCTTCCACCTTCTCCAATCCCTTATATGTTAGTCCATCTTTTTTTAAACCACAAACATCAATATACACAGGCATTCTAGCCTTTCTATTCACGGCATATACATATCTTAGTTGTAATGATAATGAATTAATCTCCTTAGATGACATTAAATCTTCAAATTTACAATCAAAGCAAATACGAAACGAACTATCAATATTAGCATTTGCCATTATTTCCTTCCACTTGTTTTCCCGTTTTATCCAGCCTGTACCACTTTTTTGATTTACTAATTGTTGCGCTCGCTCGGCTTGTAGATCTCGTCCTTCCTTTTGTGCTTTTAATTGTTTTAATTGACGCTGTTGTTCTTTACGTCGTTTTTTGATTGCTTGTGACTTTTCATAGCGACGTCGTTTCTTTAGTTGATTCTTTGATAGGGGAGGAGAGGTATCATTATCTTTATTGGTTGCAGCTGCAGTTGTTGATGTTTGTGTATCTTTACCTTTAGTTTGTGTATCTTGGGCCGTAGGCGGAGCTTCTTTATCGGTGGCGGGCGCCTCCGACACTGCACTAGTATCAACTGGCGGTGACTTATCCATATCGGTTGCAATATCCTGGTACTAATAATCGATATCAATGGTCTTCATACAACATACTTCAAAGCCTTGAGCGCAGCATCTTGATTCGTCTCAAGACCACCACCAAACAAAAGAGCTGACATCCAACAATATACTTTACATATGCTACGAGTACTATATGATGCTATTAGCAAACTGAACTGAACTGTAGAAACACTCACTGCCGGCCACCGATCAGATGATACGATAGCATAAACTTGCCATATATATCATTTAAGGATACCGTCATTGCAAGTCAAGATTTTTACAAACAACATGCGTGGCAAAAAGATATTGGATATGGCGCTCCTAGTAAGCCATAGACGGTGCGGCAGTATGCTATTTATAGCAGTATTATGCCTTGTATTGAATATCTTGTCGGGTGTGTCGGCGTTATCGCTGTCGATACCACGAAATACCCATAATACAATATGTGCACAAGTTGGTTCATCTCCGACTAACTCTAATAAGTTATTCGGTATACCACCTACACAACATTACCTATCACAACGTATGTCAGCAGCTACAAATAATGATAATATCTCCTCAAATAAATCCCCAAATCAATGGGCAGTAGTAAGACTATCAAAGCTATCACAACAGTTACTTAATCTTCGTAAATCAATCTTCAAAGCAGCCACAACACTATCGTTGGTTCTATTTGGTTTTAATAAGGGTATTATAACGCCACCTTCTGCTCATGCTGCTTGGGGTAGTAAATCATCGAATGTTGTAGTAGTTGAAGCTCCACCAGTGGTTGTTGTCAAGAAGGCATCATTAGTTCGAAAGATGACAAAATTATTAGTAGCTGCTGGTGCTGTATCTGTGGGTTTGTCAGTTGTACCTAACACTGTGGGTAGCAGCAGTTCTACTATTGATGGTGACGAAGATGATGATAGAGTTGTACCAAAAGATGAACCATCCCCGTTGCCACTGCCAACACAAAATCTTGAATTGATGTCCAAACCAAAACCAACCTCCAAAACACTCTATCCACCTCCAAAGCAAAGCAATACCAATAACACAAAGAAGGATCAAAGCCTGGTTAAAGATTTAGATAGCAAGATTGAAATGTTACGTATTCGGGAAGAGAATGCCAAGGCATCTGCCGAAGAAAAGCGTCTAGTAGACTTGGAACGTGCAACTGAAGCACGGAAACAAGAACAAGCTGAAATCGATGCACGCATTCAAGCTGAAGCTGAAAAGGTTAAGGATGCACAACGACAAAAGGCAATGTTAGCAGAGAAACAACGTGAAGAGGAACTGAGTAAGTTAGAAAGTGGTAAGAAGTTTCAACAGATTAAAGAACAAGTGTCTGATGATGGTGGTATGGTATTAGAGGATGTCACTGCAATGATTAAACAGCTACCGAAGAAAGAGATAAGTACTACTGCCCCTGCTGTGATTAGGATGGGTTCATCTATGGGGCCTGCCAAGAGTAAAGAGGAGGATATTGAATTAACTACACAAGTTATTTTAGAGTATGTTAAGTCAAAGGAAGGTGAGGAGGCTGGTGTAGTTGATGATGAGTAGATAAAGTGGGGATTATTTGATGTTTGATGTAATTGATTGTTTTTGTTGGTGTGGATGTTAGAGAAGAGTAAAGGTAAATAACCACTGCCCATCATATATGATCTATGATTATGCAGGACACCATTTTGGTCTAACTTTTGTTCACTTACTTTTTATATCCCTTCGGATTTTTACCTAGTAAAATCGCCCTAAGTAAAAATTAAACCCGTATAAAATTAGGGGTTTAGAGATGGTCGCCGCCGCTCTATTAGACGGCTATATCACGCCATTCTAGGAACGCCGATCCTCTTACAGTGTAGTCAACATCCCTATGTAAACGCCGATGGCCGTTTATTTGGTGTCTCCGGGGCTACAGCCGACGATTTCCTCACCGCAATCTTGGTAATTTTATG
>Ga0214478_100048_pt1 | contig 52797 bp, 33 predicted proteins | sample M1_20Mar14CPVII9_2_FD_178001 | JGI IMG/M metagenome (GOLD analysis project Ga0214478, IMG submission 178001) | Marine eukaryotic communities from Monterey Bay, California, United States - M1_20Mar14CPVII9sort6BwellD7 | ecosystem: Environmental > Aquatic > Marine > Unclassified | place: USA... | reverse complement strand
ATTTCCAAATCAGCCCAACATTTGGCCACGCCAACCCCTGTTGTGATGGTTTGTGGTGATGATAGCACATGTACAATGTTGTAATGGCAATCAAGTACCCATGCAACAGTCATTTACCACCTTCAGCGCATTTCTAGAGATGAGGGCAACACTTTTACAGCCACTTGCTGGTACATTATCCGTGATTGATTGATATGCTAGCTTTACGACATCAGAAGTCAATTCTATAACTATAGAGATCAATTTCCTATCCACCCTCTGGATGCGTATTAATGCTGCCGTCTCTCTCGTATATGATCACTTGTACCTGAGTATGAGCAAGGCTCAGTGACTGTCACCAACTTACAGATGTTGAATAAGTTAGCACGGTTAAGTGGGTGTGCTTCGAAAGAAACTTTGAAACCTGACCAACTTCATCTGGGCAATATTTGGCCGTCTAGCGCCCCCCTAGAGATGTAGGCTGGCAAATTTAAGGACGATATTGATAGAATTTCAATGGTTGGTTCAAATGAAATGCATATATACACTTGTAACCATTTCGTACTATGCCTACATACCTAGACCGTTTGTTCGCCAAAGCGTTACTACTCTTTTGTCATTGGCATTTGTTTCAACTTCCTTACTCCAAAACTAAACAGGAGAGAGTGGTGAGTCTTTATCCCGTCATTGTCACTATATATCATCGATCATTCATAATGCCACCAATCGAGGATATTGAAGATGGTACAAATACTGCACGACAGAGAAGAGAGCGAATTATGCCTTCAATAAATGAAGAAGGAGAAGATAATGATACACAGTCACCCTCGGAAATTGAATTAGCAAACGCTGAACATTTAGATCACCTTGAATCTTCTGATCAAATTGATGATATTGCAAGTTTTCAAGATATTGAATTGCCCCCCGCTCCGCCTCCCGATGCTGATACAGAAAGCGTAATAACTGAAACAGGGAACGGTGAACAACAATCAAACATTGTACGTAGGGCTAAGCGATTTTATTACTTGAGACCAATGATAATACAGTACAAATATCCATTAGCTGGGTGTGTCTTAGTATGCGTGGCTATATTGGTTGCAATTGGATTTAGTGCTAGTTATATTAAAAATAATGGTCCGACATACTCATCAAAAGATCCTGTTGATACCACTGGATTTATTGTTAATGATGCACCAAATGATGATGTTGGTGGCTGGAAAACAAATGACGATGGTGGTTATTATGGATATGATTTTGAAAATGAAGAGGTCGGCGAGCCTTTGGAGAATGATAATGTTGATACAATTACACAACCCGAAAGACCACCAGCGAAAGAAGATAATAATCTTGAAACTGGCGAAGCAGATGAGGAGGTAGGCGATCCACTCGAAAATACAGCAAATGTTATTACACAACCACCACGCGGGGATTCAACACCATCGCCATCACCACCGTTATCAATGGTCAATCTTATTGATTCAATGCAACCCACTGTCAAAGAAGAAACAGAAGGTTTGCTGCCTAAATGGTTTACAACTACCGGTGTACAATACCAGCTGTTCTTATCTTCCATATCTGACCAAGTTGAAAAGGTACATGCATATGATGCTGCGGGATTATTCTGTCAATCACAACAACGTGAATTATGTTCATACCATACCTACTGTCCAAACGGTCAAGGAAGCAACCCCTACCCTGGAGGTGTGCCACTTCCAGAAGCGCATTCCTTTAATTCGTTGGAACAGTCGCAATGGGCTCCATTTAATACACACACAAACGCACAAGAGATGGACTGGGTACAAATTGGTACTATACCAACAAGTATGGAAGGCAATGAAGATAATGATTATGGAAGATGCTATGAATATAATAAGTGGACTAATTACCTAGGTGGAGATATTGAAGAAAGAATTGATGAAGATAATCGACGATGGATATTATGTTGTGAGAAGGGGAGTGGTGACGATGTGGAGGACGAGGATGGTATATAGAGAAGAGTCTGAGAAGTATTGAAATGTATAGGTGATCGTAGGACATAGTGTAGGAGTTTCAGTTGGAAAGTGGTAAAGTCACTATTTATCATATATGTACAAGAAGAATCTGTGTGGTTTCAAAAATGCACTATATAGTTAGCACTGACACACTCAACGAGATCAATAAGCACTTCAAATACTAGACTCCCACAACTTCAATATCTCATCATCACATAGATCAACTTCCGCCAATGGACTATTCAGACCTAGACCTTCATCTGGGTATGACCGACTCGTGCTCAATGAACAACTCGAAATCGAATGCTGGAGACCAGGATCTTCATTCATCATACCCATATCCATCATCACTTCAACACCAATAGGCTGACTGATACCAATAGGCTGACAAAATAGATCATCAAAGTTCAATGGTTGGTCATTGTTGAATATATTTGAATCAAATACTTCAGTGATAGAGTCATTATCAATTGTCACACGCCGGACGAACTTGGAGTTCTTTATCTTCTTGGATGTTACAATACTTTCATTATCGGGGGATGTAGAGAGAGGAGTGGATGATTCTTCTTCTTGTAGATGAAACGTCTTCATCTTCTTTGAACAGCCCTGTTGCTCTAACTCTAACAAGGAGGAGATATCGGGACCGCCAGACACTTGCTGTTTCTGTTGCTGTTCCTCCTCCATAGTAGTACGCTTCTTGGTCTTCTTCTTTTCCTTCTTCTTCTTCTTGGGTGGAAGAAGCGATGGTGGAATTAACTTAATGAGTTCCTTATACTTATTCATCTCTTTGTAGTACTCGGCTACCTCAGACTTTGCAATCTTCTGTACAAATGACTTTGTCTCTGGATCAACTTGGTCAAGTTGTGACCAACGCTTCGAGATAGTCTTAGAGAGCTCGAGGAAACCAATCTTCCCGTGCTGCTTACGATGCTTCCTCTTCTTCGTACGTTTACTAGGTCCGGCATACCAATCGGGCATTAGTTTGATATTCTTGTATCGTTGTGGCACATCGTCATGAAGGATCTTGTTCTCCATCATAGACTGATCGGCAACATCACCGTCCATAGTCTGGATAATATACTCTCTCTCGATCTGTAAGAAGATGTGATACGCAGTTAGAGGACGTTGTGGCTTCTTTGGGATAGAAAGGGTGTCGATTGGTGATGATGGTGAAGATGATGAACTATTAGTATTAGGAACGATGCTTTGTTCCGTTGCCGTTGCAATAGACGACGATGATGAAGTGGTAGTGGCAGTAGACGTCATTATATAATGAATGTATTAATATTGATAGTGGTGTTGACGTTGTTGGAAGTATATGGGTGCTTTTGTAATGTTGGTAAGCTAATCTCCACTAGTGCGGCACACTTGATTGATAATATTAGCTTATGAACTCTTGCAGTATCTGTCTTTGATATTGGCATCGGCATCATCGGAGTTTGAGAGGCTGCTAAAAAATTGCAATCGCTTTGTCGTCATGAAATATATGAGCCGCGACACATATTATAATATAATCGCGGTCATAATCCCTAAACCCTTAACCTTAAACCATACCTACATCCTGGATTTATGCTATCCTATTAGGTACATAAGTATGTGAGCAACAGACCGGACCGGTGAGATAAAATGAAAGAGATAATGAGTCGATTTTATTCTCAATGTAAACTAACCACTGCCCTTAACCTTATGCATGAAGAGGTTAATTTCAACATGTGTCGCGCAAATGTTGGGCCACTATAAATTCCATGTATACTTTCTTTGCCCATACCTACATTTGTTGAGTTCAAAGGTTAATTCAATTCTGCCCCATGGTTAATATCAGGGAATGCTTTGTAATTGTAACTAAACGAAACCACTGCCCAGCTTCTGATAAAACTTTGTTTAACACATACACATATTAATATAGCAGAAAAGCTCAACTAGAAGAACGGCCTTGCACTGGCATGATATAACTTAGAAACCATGGATGTAAAGTATACAAAAGGGACGACTGTGTTGTACAAATCACCGCAGTCTCGAGGTTTAATTGGAGTAGCTCGTGTTCTAATCCTCGATGTGCATATGGACGATGACTTGGTTCCATATTATTCCATCAAACTTCCCGACGGCAGAGAAAAGCAGTGAGTGTGATGGAATATATATGTGTGTGTCGAATTGCAATGTACCTCTACCGCTCTATACTTATACATTCGTATCTTGGTTATGCTCGTACTCTCACGATATGTGATGATATTATATTCTTCTGCTATGCAATAATATTATAGAACTGATCAGCATCACATACTGCCAGACAATGAGGGATCGATCAATCGCCTCCTTTCTTCTGATGCTGATAATACTAAAGAGGCAGTGAAGAAAGATAATGTCTCTGTAGTAGACCAAGAAGAGACATCAACCGTGTTCACATCTTCATCTATTGCTACAATCCCCAAGGAGAAGTTATCTGCCAAAGAGAGGTTGTTAGTTTCCAAGGCATTGAAGCAATCGAAACATAATGAGCCGAAGGATACAGCCTCAAGTACAATGGTCAAAGGAGGTCCTCCTACTCCTGCCCAACAGCCCAAAAAGAAGAGGATTGGCACATTATCAGACCTTGATCGTCTACCTGGTAAACAGCCCTCTCAAACGGGTGGTAGAAGCAGGGCATCAAGAAGTAGAAATGACAAGTCGACTGGAGGAAGAAGTGCTGAAGTTCGAAAGGTATCACCTTTGTCATCAGGTCGATCGGTATCATCAAGTGGTGGTCAATCGAGATTCCAACGTAGTCAGTCAAATACAAATGAAGACAACCCTCCAGTGAAAAGTACATTTGCAAGCCGTAGGAGAAGATCAATCTCTTCTTCAAAGATTGTCTGTTACACTGAAAGAAAAGAACTATAAATAGGTATGATCAGACTTTTTATGGAAGGAAAGGATGTCGTGTACATAATTTGACTCACTTGTAATAATCTATAAAGTAAATAAAAGAACTCTTACGGCTAGGTATTTCTTGTACCAAACATAACCATTTCCTTTATGATGACGATGAGCAATTCTCAGCTCGGCTGCCACTGCACCTCCTCCACTACCTTGGTGCCATATCTCCGATACCACATCTTGATGCCACCTGGTTACAGTTAGGACAAGCTACCGTCTTCTAATCTTGATCAAGCCATTACATATAGAGATAATCTCTTTTAAGAGCAAAGGCCGCTTCTTGAAGATGAATTGCAAAAACTTCTTACTTCTTATACTCATGACCACTCATGTGCACTCACTTATTATAATTCTGTGCAAAATCTGCAGTCCAAATCCAAACTTGTCGTCCCATAAATATACTTTATTCTTGTAGTAAGCTATCACATCAAGTTATAGTTCAATGCTTCCTCCTTATGATTTTGTTGTTTCATCATTATCATCATGTAGATATGCCTGCCATGACCAATCTTCATTTTCATCATCATCTTCTTCTTGATCTTCATCAACAATCTGACCCAATATTGTTCCAACATTAATCATCTCTTTATCATTATTATTATCCACATCAGTATTCCAAATTAAGGTTCCCTCTTCCATACTCTCAATCAGCATAAGAGGCTGATGAGTGGGAGATAATCTATCGGCGGCATCGGCAACTAAATCAGGAGAACATTGGAGTATTAGCACAGGTTGATATTCAACTACATGAGTTCTTGATGGTACTAATCTTTCTATTATGCGACCTGAGGTATGTGTTGGTGATAGACGTGGTAAGTTGATAATTTTTCTAGCTAAGTGATTACTTATGGATGCTCTCATTTGAAAATGTATTATTATTTATTGTATGTTGGTGATAATGAAGGAAAGTAGATAGGATGAGTAATCTTAGATGGAGTATACAGCAGAGGTATGAACTGGACTCGCCTCTCTATTCTCTATCTTCACGAAGATGATGCATAGGTACGGGTTGATGATTCACTTACCAAACTGAAGAAGTGAAAGGATACTTCTATTCGGGCTTAGGGGGTATCGTAACACACTGTAACACATATATTCTAGTAGATAGGTAGCAAGAGTCAAAAGTGCCGACACTCCGAGATGGCTTTAGTACAGAGTTATTCAATGGTAGAACAACTCTGTAACTGGATTGTACTCCGCTAACAGAGGAGTAGTGCTTGATTTGCTTGATGAAGCTTAGTGTCAGTAGCCTGATTCATTTATTAGACTCACATTAAAATCATTACATCATCATTTTTGCAATACGATGCGAGTAAACCCATCCAAAGCGACGACAATGGCAGCGGCCAGGCCATTATTACCATCTAGTAAAGTAGTAGCATCTTCATTTACAACGACTGAGGATAATACTATAGTTAAAGGACCGCCGCTCACACATAAGATGCCTACAATCACACATAAGATGAGTACTAAATCACATAAATCTTCTCCAGGTAGACAACTACGTAACAATCCATCATATAGACACAACAACAATACGAAGAAGAAACTTTGCTGTAATACACCATCCCCTAAGTCCCATTCTCCTTCTTCATTAACGACAGATAATAACATATTCAAGAAAATTGTTTGCAACATCAATATCAATAAGTCAATCGATACAAAAATTACCAAGATAAAAAGAACCAACATCAATAGAGATACACACAAGATAACTCGGATAGATCTAGATGAAGTATCAGTTAGCTCCTCTTGTATGACTGCTGATGAAAAAGATATCCCATCATCAAAAGGAAGAAAGAAGAAGAATATATCTCGAAGTTATCATTCAGCTCCTAGACTCAACCAGATGGGTATGGATGTAACTAATGACGACTATTGCATTGAAGGGGAATACGAGGTATCAAATAAAAAAGGCAGCCGTTATCGTAGTCACTCCTTTGATTGCAACTATAATACACCTATCGATGATAAGTATGAAGACTTTGGAATAGAACGTAAGTTGATCGAGTTGAAATCACATAAACACTCTAATCATAGTAGGGTGAAGAAACAGGTGAGAATTAATAACAAACTAGATGATAATAGAAAAGATGGCCAACAAGTATATGGAAGCAGTAGTTTATGGAAGAACAAAGTTATGTCAATATTATGTGGTGGTATCAGCAGTACTACTAAACCCAATGAAGAACAAGATGAAATGATTCCGGGGCTGATAATGGCCTCCTTCACTCCAACGTCATCAGAAGATGAGATGGAATGTCCACTAACTCCAGAAGAAACTCATTTGTTCTTCTTTGCTTGGCAACATGCACGCTTTCGTCATACTACCAAGGTTGTAGTAGCTCCAAGTCCAACCACAAAAGCAACAACCCGAGTAAATAAAAAGAACCATGAAGATATTTTGTCCGTTGCAAGTTCCAGTGGCGATAAGACAATTCCAATGGATAATAGAAAACGGCAACTCCGGCAAGGTTTTTCATTTTGACTAACTTTCTCATCATTGAAAAGTTGTGTAGATGTTTGTTCATCATAACAGTTTCATATAAGTCTAATGTTGAGTGATTGCAATAGATTACATCATTGTTGTAAAGTAATTTCCTTGGCTCGCTCCAGTTTGTGGCCAATATAAATCTTCCTCGTGTTGTAGTGATTCAATGATATGCACATGTATTGACCCCTGGTCTCATCCACATATCCTCTCCCATTCTTCTCTCCCAATACCCGGTCGAAAAGTTTCCCGAAAATCTTGCCAGTCAATACCATTTACTAGCCATGCTCCATCACATTCTCGTTGCTTAAAGGACCAACCTAGAACTACTAATAGAGTATCAGATTGCTCATCTCTTAATCGACACTCCAACCATGCAGTGCCATCATAGTAGTCAAGCGTATCAAATGGGAAATCGACGATTGTCTCTTCTGCCATTCCTACTAATATACCGAATTGTGTATCAATACGTTCGAGTGAAGTACTCAATGCCCTATATATCAAACCCTCTTCGGTATCATCTAGAGCACCAACAGATCTTCTCAGTGTTTCCTTCCACTTATCAGTGCAACTGGTATAATACAGAATCTCATACCCAAAGTAAGGCAATGGATCATGTGGTGATAGTAAACTATCTAGAATTGAAGTAACTACTTCCTTTGGAGTCATAGTAGTAGATGGAGGACGATTTATACGCTCTGCATTGATTTTATTTGCAGCTTCATCACGACGCCTTTTATACCTTTCTAAGAATAGATCATCCTCAAAGTCAAATGCTGATGTGGTAGATGTAGATACTGATGTGATACTATCATTATTGTCATCGTCTTCGTTCAGAGTATCCTTTGCAAACTGAATTGTATCATGTCGATAGTACCTGCCATGAGATATAAAGGCGTAGATGTACTTAGTTGTTGATGATATTAAGATTATGAAGGTCATCAAGAATAATTGTTGCACATGCATCATTGTTGAGGACTGAGATATAATTAACCTACTATCTCTGAAGTAGCAGTAGCTTATGTCAACAAGTGGTGCATTTATTTATCCCAGCCACATAGTTGTATGATAGAGCTGATAGTTGACATCATATATACCTACAAACACTTCATATGTCCGACTCTAGGATAGGAGTGGCAGGGTTGGCCCGAGTGTTTGGAGAGCAAACGGAACCACGTCTCCACGAGAGGTATCCAGTTATTGAAGTTGAAGCATCTAAAAAACATCTGGCAAAAGATACATGGATCTTTGTTCGCCTTGCTTTATGCTCATAATTCACTATTACCAAACAAACTACTACATACAATCATGAAGTCTGCTATCATCGCCACCATCATCGGCTCTGCCGCCGCTTTCGCCCCTGCTCCTGTTGCCAAGACAACCTCAGCCGTCAACGCCTTCGAGGGTAAGCTTATTAGTTTCATTTGCAAAAGAGATATCGACATTCATATCATAATATGATATGTTTATATCTTATATTGCAATTCACTCTAACATCACTGGTCATATCTTCCTTCTTCTTATCAATAAAACTATAAACAGGTGAGCTTGGTGCTCAGCCCCCACTTGGCTTCTTCGATCCTCTTGGACTTTTGGACGATGCCGACCAAGATCGTTTCGACCGTCTTCGTTATGTTGAGGTAAAGCACGGACGTATCGCTCAGCTTGCCTTCCTTGGACAGATTGTCACCCGTGCCGGAGTCCACCTTGGAGGTAACATCTTCATGGATGGTACCCAATTCTCTGATATTGGAGATGGATACGCCGGCTTCGCCTCCCTTGGATCCAAGTCAATTGCCCAGATTGTTCTCTTCGTTGGTATTCTTGAGTTAGGTGTTATGAAGGACAGTGCTAACGGAGCCGCCCCAGGAGACTTCCCAGGTGACTTCAGAAACGGTTCCCTTGACTTTGGATGGGACTCCTTCGATGAAGAGACCAAGCTTTCCAAGCGTGCTATTGAGTTAAACAATGGCCGTGCTGCCATGATGGGTATCCTTGGTAAGTGTTCAAGATCTTTCTTTTTCATCCCGGCCCCCCTCTCCGTAATTATATGTCTAATTTATGTCTAACCACTGTACCCACCCATTCTCTCTACCTCAATCTACTCAGGACTTATGGTCCACGAACAACTCGGAACAAACTTGCCAATCATCGGACAACTATAAATTGAGTGTGATACCATACCAAACTAAATGATCAGCCACCCCAAGCGATCTGTAGAACTCGTAGGTCACTAAATGCTTGGTGCCCTTTATAAACACATCAAGAGAGAGGATGAAACTTATAATGAACTTTGTTGTAGAAACAGGACATCTTACTCAGTTCGCATCCTCATGTGCAGGATTATAACAACTAGAATTAGTTAGATCCGCATGACATGTAAATTTTAACTAGATTGCCTTTTGTACAAACACCTTCCTTCTCTTGTCTAGATGTATGGTAGTGCTCACATATCTTTGGGATAAGATAATGCTCTCACTAACTAGCATGTAGTAGAGGGGTAGTAGTTATTGTCTACAACAAGCTTTGATAACAACATCTAACATTTGCACATTAAGAGATGCAACTTAACTAATCAATTGTCTACCTTCATCTCATAGAAAGTAGAAACACATTTACAATCACAAGACAGGAACCAACTCTTCTCAGAAAACTTTGGGCACATCTTCATCATCCTATTCTTCTTCAATTAAATATTCTCCTATCCTCCTCGTCTTCAACTACATTCCTATATTCAACAACAGGTGCATCCTTACCCTTTGTCCTTACCCGAACATCTAATATTGGCCATTCGTTGCCCACCTTCAATTCTGCCAAGTTTGTATTCCCACCAATATCATACTCAATGCCAGTATCACTTGCCCGACGTGCATAGACAAACAACTTATCAGACCATTCCTCACTCGAAGTCGTATTAGTTAATACATTATAGAATGGTTCAATTTCAGTTGCCAACAATCGGCCATATCCCATGACGAAGATGATATCAGCATTAGTTGAATATGCATCAATATTCTCCAAGAACCAATCAATATTATCCTCTACTCTTTCAGTAGTCTCCTCAACATTACTATTCGTTACTGTATTCACACCAATGAATAATGTACGTTTGTATAGGAATGCAAAGTTCTCATTCCGAATACCCTCTTGACGTTTCACTACATATTCTTGTGTCGTGTTCCAATACATGGTATCAATATTCAGCATGTATTCTGCATAATTTGCCCAACCTTCTTGAGGATCTTCACACTCGGGATAATCGTTGTTTCCCGGTAGACTATAAACTGTGATGGGTGATTGTGAGAGAGACAGTTGTGTACGAAGGTAGGCTGTTTCGGTACAGTCGGGTATATTATCGACTTTACGTGTCGCACTTCCCCTGGTAAGGTAAATAAAGTGATTTTGAATGGGTCAGAAATGTGAGAAAGACGTGAGTGTGAGCTTCCAAAGGCCAAACTGTACACACATATGCGCGCACACAAACGCTTAGGATGTGGTACTTACAAATGAACAACAAACTTTTGATCTTGATCTAAATTCAATGAACGCAACTTGTCACTCCAGAATTGAAAGTTGGATCCACCATCAGCCATTAAGTAGAATGTTGCATCACCTGCCTCATTTGATTCTGTTCCGTATGACCAACTTGGTTTACTTGATGTAGAGGGTGTTGTTGTTGGAGATAGTACTGTTGTTGGTGTACCGGTAACAATCACTGGTGATGATGATGGTGTGAGTGTAATTGGTTTGAGTGTAGGTGACGATGACAAGGGTAAAGCGGGAGTAGTCGGACTGACGAAGACAGTAGTTGGTTCAGTGACTGTGGGAGATGAAGTGACTGGTGGTGTTAGTGTAGGACTGCTTGATGAAACAACTGGTGCTACAACAACAATTGGTGATGATGATGGACTATCTGTTGTTACATCAACTCCAGCATTGAAGCCAAATCCAATGTTGTCATCGACTTCTTCTCCTTCTTCATCCTTTGTACTATTGTTAATCAAGGTACTCATATCAAAATTTCCAGTACCACTGCCACTACCATCACTTGGGATTGGTTGAACAAGTGAATCACTACTACCATTATTCTCATTAGAGTTAGGACTAACCATGAAATTACCAGTACCATAACTAACACCCAATGCCACCACGGCCAAGACCAGTGCACTAACAACAAATGCCGTACTAGTAACGAAAATACATTTAGTCCGTTGTGATGAGAATGCTATCCAATTGGGTAGTATGCCATAATTATCTTCATTCTCTTCATCTTCGTTATCGAGAGACATGTTAGATGATGATGAATCAAAGGCAATGTGCTGTACGACGTTAGGTGTATTAGATCCTGTGTAGGACATGTTATCGCCTAATGGACCGACAATCTGCTGCTGTTGCTGTCTTTGTTGCGACTGTTGTCCTCTACTACTACTACTCTTCTTATTCTTAGTAGACAAACCTAAGCCACTTTCAACACCAGTAATATTAGACCCAGCATCTGCCAATAAACTCTCTTCATCAAACAACTTATCATTATTATTATCTATAGAATGTTGCATACCTAATATAGCGGAAACGTCAGTGGTATCAATACCTAACCCCTCCATACGATAATCACCCACGTGATAATATCCGGATTCATCAACATCAATGTTGAAGGATGTTGAATTTTTAGATGTGGATGTAGATTGAGATGTGTTTAGTACATCTAAATTTGAATGTTGAGGTTGAGGTGGTGCACCATTATTGTTATTGTGTTGGTTGGTTGCTACCAAATGACTTGGTAGGAATTGCAATGGAGAAGCCACACCATTATTGCCATTATCTTGTTGTTGTTGTTCAGCAATATCAGTAGGAGTAGCAATACTTATCCCACTTCGTGCTGGACTATTATTATTATTATATCTCACGCCGCCACCACCTCGATGATTATTTTCCATAGCAACACTCACTCCACCAAGTTCAGACATTTGCATACTAGACACGTCGGATTGATCATCATCTCCTCCTCGACCTATACCATAGGCACTCAATCCACCTCCGCCATTGTTATTAGAGTTGTTATCAGTATAGCCGGGCATACTAAACTCATCTACTATAGAATCATAATCGTCGAATGATCCTCCTGTTGTTGTCGGTCGACTATTGTTGTATTGCGTGTAGAGATTACTCATTGTTTTTTTGTATAAGCTTTGAGTATTGATTTGTTTGTATTCTTGCCAAAACTATACTAACAATCAGGGTTTTGTACCTGGTGTGCAAAATCGTCGGGTGGGTGGGTATCAGGTAGCACCCGTACTTTGCACTCTCACGGGTGGGTATCCGGGTATGTACCCGTACCCGGTTGATAATTTTTCGGGTATCGAGTAGGTATGGTTCGGGTACTATTTAGGCACATTTTTGGCGATTTTTATTCCCAATTTCTGAAAATTTTCTTATGGGTTTCTCAATTGTTGAAAAAGTTTCTTTTTCAGGGCTTTTTAGTTTATAATTAGCCATTTTAACTAGTGTTTCAAAACTTTATTGCCCTATATTGCAATATTTTATGTATAAAGCTACATTCTGCTATCAATAATCTAGCCATATACCTGCTTCAAGTACCCGTAAATATGGTCGGGTATCGGGTATGGGTATGCCCCATTTTAGGTTCGTCGGGTGGGTATAGGATACCGGGTATTACCCCATGAAATACCTGAAAAAAGTGCTGGGTACTCGGGTATCGGGTAGGTGGGTGCAAGTCGGGTACAAAACCCTGCTAACAATGCTTCAAAGCAAATGAATTTACCTCCTTTTCACAAGTTTCGAGAAAACAGTTTTGAATGAGTCTTTTATAGAAGGCGCGTGTTTTCTTTGACTGTTTATCGTATGATCGATATCATCTTTAGTAGGAGTACAATACGATACAGATACAGATAGCAACGGCTTGATGAAGGAGTGCATAAAATAGGTAAGTAGATGATATATTGACGTCAGGGCGAGAGGGATTTATATATAGAGAGAGGTGCTTCCATGCATGCATAAGTTGTGCACCTATCAGTACACACACAACATATGAACACATTATACATATCAATCAAGTTATAATATACTTTTATCTCACCTCATATTTATTGTACCTACTTATCATCTGAAAATACCACAGTTCTCCTCTCAGAGAATAATATAATATAGTAAGGTAGAGAGATATTATGGCATCAATAACAGAAATGATGCATCAATGCATTGTTGGTAAGCCAACGCCAAGTATTGAGATTGACGAAGAACAACAGAAGAAACAGAAACAGGATGATGCAGCAACGAACGATTTAGAACAAGGTTCTGGAGCTGGATATGATGATTTCTTACAATTTATTGAATCAGGTAGTGAGGATGATTTTATGGATAACGAAGACAATAACACAAAAGGTACATTATCCAACAGTAATACGGCTGCTAGTAGTAAAGAAGAAGTTGACAAATCTAATACATCAATTGCAGTTGCAGAAGATGTATCTGATGAAAAGAACGTAGATAACAACAATCAACAATATCAATCATCTTCTCCACCAAAGAAATTAGACACACGACGATCATCAATCTTTGCAGAACGTGAGGGACATTCATTGGAATTTACCAACATACTACTAGCCACTAAAGAAACTAAGAAGAAACCAAGTAAAATTATATTAAATGGATTAACATCAAGTATACAAGCCAAGACATTAACAGCTGTCATGGGTCCTTCGGGTAGTGGCAAAACCAGTTTGCTCAAGATATTAACTGGTAGGTTGGGGAATAAATCCAAGAATCTCAATTATAGTGGTGAAATCAAATTAGATGGTAAACTAGTTGATACAACAGATATTGCAATTCGTCAAAAAATTGGCTATGTGGAACAAGATGTATCAATTCCAGCCACATGTACACCTCGTGAGGCTATAACATTCTCGGCACGGTTACGATTAGATAAGACAACAAGTGATAAGGAAGTTACCATGGTTGTTGATGATATATTGGACAATTTACAATTGAACCATGTTGCTGATACACTAATTGGCGGTGGACCATTAATGGCTGGTGGATTAAGTGGAGGCGAGAAGAAACGTGTACAATGTGGTGTTGAATTAGTTACCAACCCTGAGATTATTGTTTTAGAGTAAGTCCATACTTCTGTCTGTTTTGTGACCTTGTTCACTTGGCATGTCTTACTTAAACTCACTCTCTCATTTCATACAATACTCTCTCATCTTTTCCAAGTGAACCCACTTCCGGGCTAGACTCGTACTCTGCCCAAAATCTGATGGATATTTTGAAGAAGATTAGTGATGCCGGAGCGACTGTAATCGTGACGTAAGTTTTAGCCATATTGTTGTCTCGTACTAAGGTGATGTGCAGAATATCTTACATTCCATTCTACATGTTGTTCTACCTTAATATATCTATTTCTCAGCATTCATCAGCCACCACCGCCAGGTAAGTTACCCGAAGTTCATGATATGCAGGAGATAATATTCTTTTGTTAGTCTTATTCACTCAACACTCTCACTCGTCTTACATTGAAAACACAACATGTACACACACAGTGGTACGAAAGATTGACAACTTACTACTGTTGCTTGGCGGTCAGATTATGTATGATGGTCATATGGGTACACCATTGCAAGCAAAGTTTCAGGAGTTGGGATTCCCTAAACCTGACGATTATAATATTGCGGATTGGATCTTACAAGTAGCCCAAACCAATACGATAAAAGAATTGGAGGGTAAGGGCTTCTTTGCCGATGAACCAAAAAAGTATCAGGGAGGAACAACCGTCAGCCCAAACAAATCAACTCAGGCAAGTTCCGGTCATGTTGGATTCAATACCCAAACTCGTCTACTCTTTGATCGAGAGATCAAAAAGTTACTCCGTGATAGATTGGGCTTTGTAATAAGAGTATGCAGTAACTCGGCATTTGGACTTCTCTTTGGATTGATCTTTATGAATGTTGGAAGGTCCGATTATGTCGCATACCCAGAGGTCATGGCATCGTGAGTCTACTCAGCGACTTGTTTACTTTCTACTCTCAGTATCTTTTTGCAAAGCACAGCTAAACCTCTTCTTCTTCTTTCTCTACTCTGCAAAAGATTCGGTGCGCAGTCGAATCTCTTAATCAGTACCATGTTTGGTGTTGCTCAGGGAAGTCTAATGGAATTTCCGAAAGATCGCCCAGTCTTCCTTAGGGAGTACTCGACTAATCACTATTCCGTGATTCCTTACTTCTTGGCCAAGTTCTCGTTGGAACTTGTAACAGTATTCATGCAGGTTGCAATCCAGTTGCTCGTTGCATTCTGGTTAATGGGGTTCAAAATGATGTTCATACAATTCCTAGCATTGAACTTTCTTCTAGCCATATCTAGTACAAGTGTCGGTGTCTTTATCGGTAGTTTAGTCGAAGATCCTTCAGTGGCTGCCGAGCTCATGCCAGCTTTGATTGTACCACAACTTCTCTTCTCGGGGTTCTTCATTCAGGTCGAATTGATACCAGCATTCTTACGATGGGCTCAATACTTGGTAAGTAGTATCTTCTGCATGTGGATTTATGCAACTCTCTTTGATGATCATTTCTCAAATCGCCGTTTATTATTGTCCAGTGTTCATTGACATATGCAACTCGTTTGGCAACGCTGTATGAATTCGGCGATTGCACAACTATGGCATGTCAAAATCTTTTGGACAACAATGGTGTGTATGAGCTTGAATCATATTGGTACTGGATTATCTTGATTGCAATTGGATTAGTTTTTCGAGTCACATCCATGTCTGTCTTAAGAGGCAAGGCGTCGTTCTAGAGTGAGGATTGTTAAAGGCAGCCAAAGCAATAGCTGATTGGCAATGTATGTTCTTATGTCTTTTTTTAAATATGTATGCCTTTGATAAAGTAGGAATGCTCCTCTCAGGATTCACTTCACTCATATTCACTAACACTACTAGTAACTGCATTGATCCCGACACTACGATCATACTGTCACCCAAGAGTCAGAATACCGAAAGGATATTATATAATGTAGATTCTGTCGTGCTCTTGTCCTAACGAGTTCTTGTCGACCTTTGACCATCAAGCAACGTCCACCTGATTCAACATCTTACTTTGATATGATATGATATTAATCATGATATGATATGTGATATGATATGATATGATGCAGTCTCTTCCAGAGTACATAGATTAGACGGATGACGTACGTGCTCCGACTACCAATCCTGATGCAACCTTATCAATCATATACAGTGGTATGACCTTACTTGGGGGGTTGTGAGACATCCTCCCACCAAGGTTTACCATTTGTTATATATTCTTTAACTGCATTCTGTGCAGCTAAATTTGTCGGGTCACTCCAACCATCTAAGGTTTTTATTTGCAATACCGGGCCATGATTATTTGTATCAACAATTGTGAGTGTTTCCATAACTCCTACGTATGACATTGGTATTGATGGACCATCCTATTGTGGTTGTTGTTGCTTGTTGCTACTCTTCTTACTACTATCACTAAATAATTGACCAATACCATAAATCAAACCTCCAGCAGATGGAGTCAAGATAAGAATAATCACTTAACAACTTTTTTCGATACCAAGTTATAGGTTCTTGCATGTTCCTCTTCCGTCTCAATGAATGGACAACACATACCATAGAGAATTGAAGTTTTACAATGGAGGACAAGTAGCAGCGGTTGCTTGGATATATGTATCATCATCGTCGGTATCAGTTTTAGTTGTATCTTCTATATTGGTGCTGGCCGATACTGATTGTATATGTGGTGGATCTTCCCCGATCCAAGAGGCTGCCTCACCACTATCGTTATTGCTTGTTGATATATTATTTGGGTTATTGTGTGTCCACTATGAGTAGGCAGTTTGTACGTACGCAAGAATAAAATTTGTAAATTTTCAAGGGCTGAATCTTGCTTTCAAGAGTATCGTAGTATTGTTCAATCGAGGCTCTAACTTTGAGAGGTCTAATTCAATAAGTACTTTGATTCCAGTCTAATTCTATGTGAGTTCCAATGGCTGGTTAGATTGTGTTTATTTCTCTCTTGGCGGCCAGCGGCGGATAGTTTAGCTGTGTCACTCACCAGCAGGCGCTACATCCTAAGTAATTCTTTTGTTTTGGGTAATGGGTATCGAGAGTATGTCTCCCCCATGCAATAGGCATTACAAATATCTTCTTTGCATTTATTTGTATTTTTATTCATTGAGCTGTTATTGACAAGACCTCATATCGCAAACAATATTACTCACCTGTTATCACTTTTCTTTTGCACTATCAGAAATTATATAAGTAATAATCAATACCATATCAACAAATCAATAACTCAACTACAATACCTACTAATAATAATACTCATTAGATAAGGAGAAATAAAAAATAAAGTCAATAATAAACACAATGGCCTCTCAACAAAACGACGGCGGCGGTGGTGATCCAAACGGCAACAATGCAGCACCACGACCACTCCAAATGGGTGCCAAGGGTGCATACATTGTACGATTATTAATGGTAGGAGATTCATCCTGTGGTAAAACAAGTTTAGTATTAAGATTTGATCAAAATGTTTTTAGTACAAAGTTTGTTACTACTATTGGTGTTGATTATAGGGATAAAATGGTTAAGGTAAGAGAGTGATTTGTTTGTTATTTAAATTTTATGGGGGTGGATATACGCACAAGGTAGATATCCAGTAGGATTCTGATGGAGAGGGATTAGAATCAATTTCAAATCACCCCATTACAATATACTCTGTATTATATAATTGTGTTTATGAAGCTCGACTTTGTATTCCTTTCTTTTGTTTCTAAACTCACATACTGTTCACATTATATATGTATTTATCTGTTGTAGATTGAGGGAGCACCAATGAGACTTCAACTATGGGATACTGCCGGACAGGAACGATTTCGTAGTCTAACCTCCAACTTCTTTGGCAGGGCTGATGGTTTCGTGTTATGCTATGACATATCCAACCGTCCTTCCTTTGATCATGTAATTGGTTGGATGCGTGATATTAAGACACGTGCTCCGCCCGATTGTGATATTGTCCTTTGTGGTAATAAATCAGATTTAGAATCGGATAGGGTAGTACAGGTTGAAGAAGGGCAGGGATTGGCTGATGAATATGGAGTACAATTCTTTGAAACATCAGCATTGACTGGGTCTAATGTAGAGGGTATGTTTACAGCACTTGCCACTACAATTAAGCGAAGGAGAATCGATGAATATGAAAGTAGCCAGGCGGCGGGTTCGGTAGCGGGAGGTACGGCATCTGTGGGTGGTGCATCTAGAGCAGGAACAGTCGATCTTGGAGCCAATGGAGCTCCACAGGCAGGAGCTGGAAGGTCATGCTGTTAAGATCCTCCGCTAAATGACTACAGGATGGTGGTGGTGGTGTTATTGTTATAAACAGGGTGGGTTGTGGGATAACTCTTAATCAATCCCAGGGGAATTCATATTAAGTTGTGTTAAGGTCGTCTTTGACAGTTGTCATGATTGAGAGAAGTATGTGAAATACAGGAGTATTTGTGTAATGCCAATTATCATTGGAAATATTTGTTGGTTGAAAGGTTGGCTGGATGTAGAAAGTTATTCGGCTTAAGGCTGTCCTACTTGAGGGATTCTTCTACATACAAGCCAAATAGATCTAAAGATAGTAAACAAGTGTGCAGTATCTGTTAGTGTCAACTGTCTAGGAGGTATAGTTGTTAGCTACATAGACATGCAATCTCACGAGATAAGTAATGTTTCCTTGAGGAAGAACATCACACACCCATAAAAAGAGACAGGTAGAATTGGGCAGCTCCATCTCTTTCCATAGTATTTGTTGTCCTCTCTATTATGCAATTCACAGAAGCATGGCTACCTAAGAAGCCCTACAACTCACTCACAACCAGCAATCGACGAAGATCTTTTGGGGATACCAGTGCGTTGAAGGATACCCATGCATCATCATCTTTTTATCTCCTCACCAAACAACAACCTCACACTTTTCCACGATGGCGAAAATTTTAGGAAGCGTCAAATGGTTCTCCAACAAAAAGGGTTATGGCTTCATAACTCCAGCTGAGGGTAGTTCCGTTGAGGAAGATGTCTTTGTTCATCAGAGTAGTATTTTCTGCGAGGGATATCGTACTTTGGTGAGCTACAAAATATATCTTTTTTAACTTCAATGTGTTAAGATATCATCCATTCATGGTATAATATATGCTTGTATTTCCACTGCTGACTAAACTGCAATTCTTTCATATAATTATGATCTGTTTTGTGTAGGATGAGGGATGGGAAGTGGAGTTCGGGATTGGTCATGATGACGATGGTAAGGTAAAGGCTGTAAGCGTTACTGCTCCTGGAGGAGGACCTTGCTTCGGACCACGTAAGCCACGTAATAATAGTCGTCGTAGGGATAGCAGGAGTGGATCAGCCCGTGCAGACTCTGCCAGAGGACCACCAAAGCCAAAGGATCCTTTCTGGCATGAATCTCTAGAGATGGGTGTCAAAGCTCAGCTCGAGGAGAAGAATATCCGCACTACAACCGGAACAATAGATGTATCTCTTGGTGACGCTCGCGTCAAGCTTGGCACCAATGGATACTCATCTATGGCACATTCTGATGCAGTACTTGCGGAAGGAACCTTCACTTGTGATACTGATGGTAATGCCGCTTTTACATGGGAGCACAGCATCGCTTTTGATAAGGCTAGTGGGGAATGGGTTGCATCTGGAGATAAATCTCTTTTGCCTGTTGCCTTTTGCCTTGCAGATGGTAAGTGTTTTACTTTAATATCGTGTATCTATTTGTCCTCTATCATTAACAAACTCATGGATGAGTAATGTACTCATATGAATGGTCAATTTTGTTATGTACCTCAGCCAATATCCAACCTGTCGGTGAAGGTGAAACTGCTCAAACTCTATGGGGTGAGCTCTCTGATCCTAAATCAGCTCTAGAAGAGAATGGCTTCCAGATGCGTCATGTCGTTCTCACTCCTAGACGTAGGAGGTAAATTTTTATAGATCGGTAATGTACAATTGGGTCACATCTTACTGAGGAAATCAACCAACCAACATGTATAGGTGCAACTCAACACCTGGCTTAATACTGTGTTCTGTTTGTGCTTTTAGTATTGGTGAATGAACTTGTGGGATGAGATATTAAACAGTTTGCTATTTTCATGTAGTATTAAATTACTTAATTGCAATGAAGCAGTCCTAATTAGGGGGATTCGCCTATAGTCATTTGACTTTATTGCTATATCTAGTGCAGGTATAATTGAGCAGCTTTGCTCTAACTGGTGAAATATGTAGATTAACTTAGCTGCTAAGATACTCCTCCCACTCCGGGGGCACCTGCGGTGGGCTAACTCCAATAGTGTTTTCCCTATTAGGGTGATAGGGAGTAAATAGTCACGGGAACCTCGCCAAATTCTTTCCCTCCAACACGTATCACAAATGACATAAACTCTGCACTACGACGGTATCATGTCTGTTTTTCATTATCTTTTGTTTGTCCTCTCTTATGGCCACCTATTAGTAGAATAATTGTTGTGCACGACGATATGCAATTCGGGTATCCATCCACCTAATACCTACATACAGACCAATTATTACGATAACAGTGTGGATAGATGTATTATAATTAATAATTAAGCCATCATGAAAGTTTGTATAGCATGTCATAAAGATCTACCCAAGGAAAGTTATAGCAACAAACAATGGAGGCTAGGAAAACATCAACGGAGGTGCAAAGCATGTATATTGTCAGTGTCAGAGGTGAAACAACAGATTAATAACGATCCAACAAACGAAGTCATCAAATCATTTGATTCAATGTGTATGAATGTTAAGAGGGAGATTAGTGATGAGGAACTTTTCAAACAAATACCGCAGATAGAAAATTGCCCAATCTGTCTCTTAAGAATGCCTTCTCTCCATACGGGGAAGAAACGCATGTCATGTTGTGGAGAGATTGTATGTTGTGGATGTTTTCATGAACACTTGTTTGACAATGGCAATAACACTTGTCCCATTTGCGAAATTCCAGTCCCAACTTCTAAAAAGAAGACACTTGAAATGGAGAAGAAGCGAGTGGAAATGAATGATGCCCATGCAATACACAATCGAGCATATCACTATCGGTATGGACGAAATGGTTTTACACAGAGTTACAGTAAGGCATTAGAACTTTGGTATCTGTCAGGTGAATTGGGGTATACTAGAGCATATGGCAGTATTGGATATGCTTATGAAAAAGGCGAAGGAGTTAAAGCTGACATAAAGAAGGCAAAACACTATTATGAGCTCGCAGCGATTGGAGGGGATTTAGATGGAAGGTGCAATTTAGGTGCCAAGGAGGCAGGTTCTGGAAATATGGATAGAGCTGTCAAACACTTCATGATTGCAGCAGCGGCTGGTCATTATAATTCTTTGGTGATGATACGAACAGTTCATTCCCAAGGACATGTGACAAAACAAGTGTATACCGGAGCTTTACGAGCTTATCAAGAGTATATAGACAAGATTAAGAGTCCTCAACGGGACAAAGCTGCTGCATTTAGCAAAGCTTTTAAATATTTTGATCTCACTCCTGAGAAAGAGGAGCGCAAGAGACATGTTGCCAAGCTTCACGACGAAGCACTCTTCAGACAACCGCCACGAGGGGGAGATTGTCCGATTTGTTTCCAACTAATGCCAATACTCAACACGGGTTATAAATATATGTCATGCTGCGGGAAGCAAATATGCAATGGATGCATTTATGCGCCTGTTTATGATGATCAAGGATATGTAGTTGCTGAGAAAACGTGTCCGTTTTGCAGGATTCAGACAAAGGCTTCGTCTGAGGAGATGAACAAGAGATTGAAAAATCGATTGATGGTCAATGATCCTATAGCCATGAGCAACAAGGCGAATGACTATCATGAGAGCCAAGAATATTCAAAGGCATTTGAACTTTGGCATCATGCAGGAGAGCTTGGAAATACAAGTGCCTATGACAATATTGGCCTTTGTTATTATAGTGGCAGAGGTATAGAAGTTGACAAGAAGAAAGCTCTACATTATTGGGAAATAGCTGCTAAACAGGGTAATGTAGACTCAAGATACGAACTTGGTATACATGAGGAGGGAAGAGGCAATTTGGATAGAGCACTAAAGCATCACATGATTGCAGTGGCGAGTGGTAATAGCAAATCTCTGCAAATGGTCAAAAAATTTTACTCAGATGGATATGCAACAAAAGAAGAGTACACTAAAGCATTGAAATCTTACAAAGCATACCTAGACGAGATTAAGAGTGATCAAAGAGATGAAGCTGCTGCAAGTAACATTGACTGGGATTATTATTAGCCAAACTGGTCTTGTACTCTCATTAGTAAATATGACAATGAGTAGTTCTATTTTAGTTTGATAATCATTGACATTAATTGATTAATGATGACCAAACTTACTTCTTATATGTAAATGAAATATCCTAAAATAACAGAATTAACCAACCTAATAATAAGTAAAAGAAAAACACTGGATACAGAGCCAATAATCTTCGTTCTCTCTTTACAAACTGGCCAATGAAAATGAATGATACCCGTGTGGCCCAAATCAATCCGAGTGTAATCCATATTATATCAAGATATATTATTCCCAGCCAAGTATATCTTAAAATTGCAATAACTAATGCTGATACTGTCAGTGGAGACGTGCAATAACCCAAGACACATAATGATTGAAAGATTGATATAGTAGAGGCTCCTAATAATTGTGCATTCACCGTCACAATCAGTGATCCGATCCACATAACGATCAAAACCGTCGTGAAAACATGTGATGTTTGTTTCGTTGGTGCCTTCAACGAGAGTAATATCGATAGTGTAAGGCATATGAATAATGGACCCCTGTACAATATGTAGTAGTGTATTCTTGAGTGTAAGTATATTGAATATCTATCTATGTTGCAATGCATACAACCAAGAATAACATAGTACGTACCATAAATCCCAGTCAGCTAACTGATTAAGAACATTCCGTTGTCCATCACTTGCTACTACATCTTCCTCTTGAAGTACACCGACATATTCAAATGGTCTCTGTTGTTAATAAAGTATGGTAAGTGTTTATTGCAGTAGATAACTTGTGTAGAGACTAAAAAAAACTTACATTCCTATCCAATGGTATCAACACAGCCTTTAACTTAACACCAACCGCTCTAACATCTCTCATAATTGTTTCCATAACTGGCTCATCTAACGTAGAGACGGGGGCCAACAGTTCATCCATACCTGTCGTCGTCGTTAATGATGATGAACTATGATTATGATCTTCGATTGCCGTGATTCGGTTTGAACTTGTTGTTGTATTGGACCATGATGGTGCCGCTGCTGTTGAGGAGGAGGATGACGACATATTTATTATCTCTTAGGAGTAGATAGATTTTGTGTGTTCTAGTATGTTCGTATCTATAATGATGAGAGGGTGATAAGACTCTTGTACTTGTGAGGAGTGAAATATATTGAAGATCCCCAACACTGAAGATGTCGACGGATGCAAATAGACAATAAGAAGAGGAATAGAACTGTTTGTATTCACTGCAATGGTAAGGTGAAAAGAGATAAAGTAATCGGCTACTGAATGATAGATGTTAGATCATTAATTGAACTCACTCAAACTTCAAACTCTCATAATTTTTTGTACACATAACCTAATATTCATAATTTGTCAGTAAATAACCCCATGCGCCGCTACTCTCTCTAATCAACAGTGGCTTGGTCATCAGCAGTGGCTTGGTCATTCCTATGAATTATGAATCGAGCTTTTGCTATTACCACCGCCGAAAGGTGCAATAAACGAAATTTCAATTCATTGCAACCTAATAACATTATTAGTAGATTTAGATTTACTACAACAACTAAACGAGGAGGTTTGGTATACTGCATTAGTAGTAATAGTTCTCATGCTACTCGCCACCATGGTGTGATCCCCTATAATTTAATGCCACCGGTAGATCATTGTCATCGTCGACAACATCGATATATCCGGTCAACAAACTCCAAAGACGATAAGATGATACAACACAAGCAATCCAGAAGAAGTAACAAAACGGACCCAACTGCCAAACGACCGACTAAGAAATGTGATCCATATGGATTAAATGGACAATCGTTATCTTTTGGTGAATGCTTCAATTTGTTATCGACATTAGATGATGGATGGAGGATAATAGATTCGTCATTAACAACAATAGAAACAGTAGAGGATGGAGACTCTACCACTTTACCCAAATTTCTACAAAGACAATGTTACCACAACTCATTTCACGAGGCATCTAAATTCCTAACGTATATTGCACATATATCAACTAATATTAATCATTATCCTATACTTACAATGGAAAGGATATTAGTTGATGATTTAAACAATATTATACAAACAAATAACACTAACACAGGTATAAACAATCTTTCAAATGATGATAATGTACAAGTATCTAAGAAAAAAAGTACTAGTAGTAGAAAGGTAAAAGGATGGATATTTCAGAGTACCATAAGTTGTTCAACATACCGCCCATCATCATCATCATTATCACCAAACCAACGACAATCCAAAGAGGAGAGGGAAACAATAAGTAGTGATATACATGGTGATAAAGGATTGACGTATCATGATTTTCATTTGGCAATGTCAATTGATGTTGAATTGAATAGAAAAGAATTAAAGTCGTTGATAATATATTGAGAAGAGATAAAATATGAGGGAGATGACATACCACACCACATATACACATATTATGATATGTGTGACATATAATAAAAAGATAATATGCTGCAGTATCTGATGAAATTCAATCTGTCTATTAAGATGTCAGTTTACCTAGCCTAGGTAACTCCAGACACTTTTTGCTGTTCTCCGTCTGCATGATAGTTGCAGGTACCTGGATACTATGTCTTACCGGCACCCAAAACAAGAAAAGATACCAGACATAATTTTTATACACAAAGGGCTCTTAAGATTAGAACAAGACCAAAAAATAGGGCTGGTAAGACCAAAACAAGAGAACAGCAAGTAGGGCTGATTTCATATCATAATTTTTATTAAACGATATCACACAATATACTTCTAACTATATCATAAAAAGATGTCAGCTAGGCAAATTGCTGCCTTGTTAGGTTCCAATAATGGGCATCATCAAGGTGAGGATGATCAACTGACTCTGGCCATTATCCACCGCAAACATCGACATCACCATTCCTTCAAATACAGAATAATACTGTTGATTCATTTCATCCTAGAGTCCAAGAATCGTTTGAAAGATATCAATTAAATAGCAATAGTATGAGAACTCATCAGCTAGCTCATACATTAGGCTTTGATACACACTACCAACCCCACATCACTTGCACTCAGCAAAATCTACAACAACATGATGTTGCTGCACCAACAAGAAGAAAGCGCAAGTTTGTTCCAGATGTGGCTGTGTCAAAGAAATTTGATACATGTATTCAACACCCAAAGCAAGCAAAGTGGAATCAAGATCCAATAGCAGCATCGGCATTTGATTTCATTGGACCTTCAGCCAATGTAGATGATATAAATATGACTTCCAACCCAATGGTATTTCAGGATGTTGGGGACAAAGAGCAGAGTCAAGATTTTTCAAGGACAAAACATCCCGGAAAAAGTATGAGACCATCCACATTTTTCAAGAAGCTTGATCCAACCGAAGCAATCAATGTCCCGTGTCCGCCTCTCTGTGGTGCAGTATTTAGTAGAACTGGTGAATTAGTGACCTTCAACAATGGCCCTGTGAAGCAACTATGGTCATTTCATCAGATTCATGATTCTTTATTAGGTGACACAAAGAGCATGGATTACGAAGAGGAGTCTTACAGTAGTGGTAGGTCAAGCCATGATAGTAATAGTGTGTCTTCCAATTCTGACAATGAAGAAGAAGAGGAGGAGGAGTCTTGTAGTAGTGGCGGGTCAAGCCATGATAGTAATAGTGAGTCTTCCAATTCTGACAATGAAGAAGAGGAGGAGGAGGAGGAGGAGGAGGAAGACAACCTCTGGCGGCCGGCCTGGTGGAATCTTCCTGAAGAAGAGCAGAAGTATGTTCGAGACATGTTAGGCTATAGTACAAGACAGGCAGAAGAAGCAGCAAAGGCAGAAGCAGAAGCAGCAGAAGAAGAAGAATTTATCAGAAAAAGAACTCATCCAAGTCAATATTTATTTGCGGCTAAAACAATAGCAGATTTAGCAAATATGAAACAGTGCTTACAAAATTTAAAGTTGGAATATACTCCTGCAATCAATGATTCTAGCACTAGTGGTGCAAAAGATTTTACTAGTAGTACACCAGGTAGTAACAACAAAGGAGGTGAAAATACATGCTGTAGCAGTAGTAGCAGTAGCAATAATAATATTGATAATAAAACCAAAAGTGGTAGTAGTAGCAGTGATAGCAGTAGTGACGAGAGCATCATCGATTACAAGAATAATTGTAGATTCATAATTGCCAGCAAGAAGTTTAAACAGTCATGGTTCACAGTATCAGATAAGCCAGATGAAGCAATTCTTTTGAAGTATTTGAAGGAAGATATTGCAAACTTTAAGAAAGAATATGGTTCTTGGAAGCTTTTAAAAGGGAAAGAGAGAATGAAACAAGTGATAACAATACCAGAATGGACAGGAGCATGTGAATATCGATACACCAGAGAATACATGGAATCAAAACAGAACATCATCCATCATACGCGATTTGTTGTTGAAGAAGCTGAGAAGACTTTGGCAAATTATAATGACAAGAAGCCAATGACTGTAAATGCAATACAGCGTAAAGCTAAGAGGGACGGCTGGGACAAATTTGCTGAGTTTGCAAAAGAGCAAAGGAAGAAGTGGAGGAGATATAAAAAGAAAAGGTTTCTAGCCAATGCTCAACAACAATGTGACATGTTTTCAAACCTACTGCAAACCCCAGTTGTACTAGATTTGAGTAAGAGTGCGGACGATGCTAACAGTGATATGTATTCCATCGAATACTGGAGTAGGGAAGAAGAAGAAAATGAAAGAGAGGAAAAGGAGATAGCACTAACAGCAGGCAAGAAAAAAGCAGAGAATATAATACAAGAAGTTGTTGGTAGTCTCCCTCCTTTTCCATCTCCAAGTGTGAAGATAATAAAGCAGGCTGACAACACTTGCCTGTCGTATCAATCAATCTCTCAGCTGGAAGAGAATAAGAAAAAATCAATACAATGGACAGAGAAGACAAGAATGCAGTTACATCAAGCTGTGTCACTACTATCAAGCACAATCACACTACCAGGCGAAAGCTATTCAACCCAAGTTGCTAAATTGCAAGAAAAATACCTCATAGAAAATCCTCATCTAGATGATGAATTTAAGTGGCAACAATCAAAACAAGATGTTGAATCTATTACAACAATTATCATGACCCAAATCAATGTACATAAAAAGAAGAAAACCAATACTAAACTCATCTTTGGTGATTTGATAGCTGATGCCACCTGTTGCAAACCCATTATTGACCATATCGAGAAACTGAAGTATGTTTGCATTCGTCAAGATCTTCTACGCCATCGCCATCTTAAAAATGAAGATAGAAGATGGATTAAAGCTTTACTGGAATTGGAGGAGGAAGTAAAGAATGGATCCTTCTGTTTCCCAAAAAGAGACGACCTTGAATTTTTGCCGCCAGCAAATTACGAGGAACCAGATTCAGATCATTTACTTTTACTCAAATTGTACAATGAGGGTACAAATCTAGTCATGATAGATGTTCCTGATTTTGGCGGTATGGTAGGTTCCCAACTGTTCAGAGTTTTACTCCTAAGATCACTGCTTGTTAGACATGTCCGTCGGTATCATAAGTTGTTGGATATAAAGTTTACAGAGTATGAGAAGTTCCTTGGAAGTGATAGATATATCCAGATGCATCAGTTGAAGGAAGAATGTATCAAGCATGGCTTGTTAAAGTATGCAAAACCAGAGGATACAATCAAGAGAGATAAATACACATGGGTATATTCGGCAGCTCCAATGAACAAGTATGCAGGAGCAAATAAAAGTGAATGGAACAAAATCATGTCAGTGTTGCAAAGATGTTTAAAACTTTCCCCAAAGATTAAGGCAGAACAAGAAGCCATAAGAGAAAGAGAACTGAAAGAGAGAAAAGCTAAACTTGTAGCAGCGGGAGTGATCATAATCAATGGGGAGTTTGGTGATTTATACATTCCGCTACCAGCTGATCGCACAAGCAATGTCTACAGAAAGTCAGAAGCTGCCTTCATTGTTACAGCTCAATCTTTCAAGAGAACAGCAGACAGAAGAACCTTGATTGAGTGTATTGCAAATGAGCAATATGTATCAAGTTCACGTGCATTGTATGATGTCATACAGAGGTTTGAAAATGGAGAGTCCATACTAGATGATAAATGGGCTAGAGGAGAACAATGGAATTTCGATATTTGCACTGACAACAAAGATTACTTCACAAAGCAAAATGTTGAAATGCCAAAAAGCATGGCTCCTGTGACGGATATTACTCAATTAATTCCCAAGTCATACATCAAACCAAATGGTACCACCAATAACAATTATGTTTATTTCAAGTCTGGCAAGAGATCAGCAAGCATCATTCTCCAAGCTACTCCATTTACTTTCCGTCATCAGGAGTGGAGGGACAGCAAAGTGTATAAGTTTAAAGGGCAGGCATTATATCCTGACATTAGCAATCCCAGTGACATTAACATCTTTGATTTCATTGGAAATGTACCAAAACAAACATGGGGTGATATATATGGCAACGAAGAGCAGTTTGAGTTTCATAAAGTGAACAGGTTGTATTTTTCTACTACTGAATTCCCTCCTCCATCTCCACCAGAAGTAGAATTCGCTGCTGACCTTACCTATCAAGATAGAAGGGATTTATTGGGTGAGTTGGGGGTGGTGCAAACTATTTATTACGATGATTTGAGGGAAGAGCAATTATATGAAGCTTCTTTGCCACCACAATGTGATGCTTCAACCTTGGCAAAGTTAACAAACTATATCAAATCAAAATCAATAGAATGTGGGTCTCCAGTGATTTGCACAATATCTAAGAGTTACAAACGAATCTTCCAATGCCAGCATTGTTATCGGCTAGCTAACCACAAATGCATCTCCTTTGATGTTAGGTGGGACAAATTTGGTTTCTATGTACATCTCCTTGATTCACAGAATCGCCAACAAGCTGTTGGTGAAATGTCTCATCATCCTGATTGTGTCATTCCAGAGGAGATTGCTAAGAGAAAATTCGTAGATTGTCTTCATGAAGAAGACTCTAGTCCAGACTATCTAGTGAATAATGAGATTAGATATGGGCCTTTACTTGAGTGTTACATGGGGGGCTGCACATCACTTCTTCCAATGACATGCAATAACAAGAACAAGCTTTGTGCTTTGCATGAAAAAGCAAAAGTTTGTGTTGGATGCCAAAAATGGTTCACACATACAAGATTCTGTGACAAGTGTGAAAAGCTTGATCTGTGGCCATACACATTTGGTGATTCAAACATGAAGGAACTGTCAATAAATATTAGACAAGACATTGAACAAAGAGGACTTATGCCTCCTTCATGGTGGAATGAACTAAATCAATCATCTAGTGATGACGAAGAGAACGACGAGTAAAGTGTAAAGTTAGGATAACAAAATAATCTAGATAGAAGAAAACAGACAAAAGATGACTCTCTCATAGAGAAAACAACATCAGACCCCCCAGAAGAAGCACTCAACAACAGGTGCAGATATAGGTTGACATGTTAAATTAAAGATGCAAATTATGACTAAAAGTAGGGCTCTTAGACTTAAGGCAAGACCAAAATTGGGGCAATAAGACCAGAGGGTTAAGGGCTCAAGATCAGAACAAGATCAGGACTAAAATTTCGACAAAAGCCCCTAATTTCACAAGGGCTTTTTTGTATATCAATATTGATCAACAATGGGAGATATTTGACATATATTCAATATATTCAAATAATGATGAGGAATAATGTAAATGAGGGTTTGGCAGCATCAGAATTGTATAACAACAATCTCTGCTTGCTATGTGAGGCCATAGAATTGCAACAAAACACCAACAATAGTAATATTTGCAGTGATAAAAACAAAAGGCTGGATAATAAAAATAACGATACATTAATCATCAGTACAACAAACTCAATAAAAAAGAAACATGTATACAAAAGAAAGAAACCATGTATTTTTGAAGGATGTACATCCTTAAGAAGAGGAGGTACAAAGTATTGTGTGCGTCATGGTGCAAAGAAGTATAAATCCTGTTGCAGATATCCTGGTTGCAATAGTTTTGCACGGAAAAAAGGACTATGTCAAAAACACCACACACAATATACAAAGGCATGTTACTGGATATTTACAGTCAACACCAGGTAAACTGCACCTGCCAACGCGGGCATGCTTCTGATTTGGCGATAAACGCTGTTAAGGGTATCCTCAGGTATCCTCGCACCTTTCTTGGTTTCGGTATCCTCTCGCCTAAAATTCAGAATGTCTTCGAAATGTCCAATACCGCCTGCAATAAGCAAACCTCTGTACACACTTAAATCGTGTAGGAGTTACCTAGGGTAAACTGATAAGCCGCCATTTGAGTAAGCAGCTCACTTGAAGGATCTTCCCTCTCTACTCTCGTCAAATTTCTTTTTGGTATCTTAAGAAATTTGGCGACTAAATGGTATCCTTCGGAAATCTGACACCGATTTTAGGCGAGACTAGAACAGCCCTTTCCGGTATCTTTCGGAAAATTCCCTACAAAACTTGACATTTGTACAGCCCTTTTTGGTATCCATCGGAAATTCCCCTATAAATACTTTGCTTCGGAGGACGGAGAAGACAATAAAAAACTGTTGGAGTTACCTTAGGGTAAACTGATCTTGGGGTATTTGAGAAGAAGATAGGCAACACGGATAGAGCCATCAAACACTTCATGATTTCCACTGAGAGTGGCTCCAACTGCTCTCTGCAGAATATCAAAGATTTTTACTCAAATGGGCATGTATCAAAAGATGTTTACATAGAAGCATTACAAGCTTATCAAAAGTATTTGGGCGAGGTAAAAAGTATTCAGAGAGATGAAGCTGCCGCAGCAAGATGGGATTTCAAATATATCGAATAGTTGGTAAATTGGTTTAGAGCTAAATCATCCAACTCTAGTTAGAATTCGACCACTAAACTTCTTCATCTTCATACCTACTCTCATCACTCATAAGCTATAATTAGGCACCAGAGGCCAGAGACATCTAAGTACAATATACTGTAATTGTCAACGCATGTAATAGATCCAATCCAATCTCATCCATAACAAAAAGTCTATGACGATAATTCATTCGCCAATTTATTCACAGCACCTTTCCTCATACATTGGTGTGTGGAGCTCAGGGTTTTGTAGTGCAGCTTTTGTAGTGCATTGAAGTGCACCTACCCTAGAGGTTTTGCACTACAAATTTAGAGGGGAACACATTGTGCCCCCTAAACCCCCTTTTACTACTTGTGAGCCAGCAGAAGGGCTATTAAGGAAGAGTGTTTAGATACATACCAACTCTTCTTATGATCTAAGTTCATAGTCAAACTAATGTGTGGACCATTCAGTGTGATTTAGTTATCTTTAGTTGTAGGTATCCTTATACTTGTTACTGGTATCCTTATCATAAACTAACAAAACAACACTCTAAAACATAGGCATATCATTTGATTGTCATTATTAGATATGTTGTTTGATTGTTTATCATTGAAATCTGTGCTGTTCTTTCTGTGTTGGAAATAGGATGAATGTTAATTCAAGTCAACACAAAGTAACTTAAATAGGGGGGCAATCCCCTTTATCACAAGATATGTGTCTGCTGGGCAGTATCATTCTTTCTGCACTACAAAATTCATTCTTTCTGCACTACAAAATCACATTTAGTACTCCTTTAGGTTTTTGTAGTGCAGTCACGAGTAATTTGTAGTGCAGGTACAAATATTAATCTATCAGGGAAAAGGTATTAAGATGTGACATGGAATTAGTACAATCCTACATAAATGAATACCATACATTGATACATGAGTACCATATAGAATATGATAGAATTCTGTGCACTACAATTACCCGTGACTGCACTTCAATGCACTACAAATGTTGCACTACAAAAACCATGAGCCGGTGTGTGGAATAGTATTTAGGGAGGTTGAATGATATAGCAGCTAAACAATTGGAAGATATAGCTCTTTAAACCGGTCGTCGGTAGTGGTTTCGCGGCGGTGGTATTACATATATATATTATTTATGACACAATAGTGTGAGGTATCCTTTTACAAAAAATCAGCCAGTCTCAAATAAATAATCATGAGCAAAGATGGAACAGCTGCTTTATTAAGCAGTACTGTAGATGATATATCACAAGGTATAGATAGTGTTGATATATCTAATGATGATGGTATAACAGCGGCGGCGGCGTGTGATATGATCAACAGTAGTAGAGAAGAAGATATGTACTCCGAGAAAAAGTTCACATCATGTGATCAAAAATTAGAACATACCAAATCAAATGGTATTAGTCATAATTCAGCTAGTATTCAAGCTGATAACGATGTGGTATCGAGAGATATTGGTAGTGGTGTTGATGTGTCTTTATGTGCAAATTGTGGTAAAGAGGGTGCCGCTAATACATGTAACAAGTTTAAGATGGTGAAATATTGTAATGCAGTGTGCAAAAAAAGGCATAGATCAAAGCATAAGAAAGATTGCGAGGAACATCTCAAACATATGGCAGCAGCATTGCAGGAAGAAGAAATCAAACGTGCTGCTGAATTACATGATGTAGAATTGTTTAAACAGCCTCCACAAAAGGAAGATGATTGTCCAATTTGCTTTCAACTTTTACCATTGCTTGGTTCTGGCAAGAGATATCAATCATGTTGCGGAAAAGTTATATGCAGTGGATGCATATATGCTATGGATAATAAGCTTTGTCCTTTTTGTAGAACTCCAACTCCTGATTCAGAAGGAGAGGTCACCAAACGTCTACATAAACGAATGGAAGTGGGCGATACCGAAGCAATTCGCACTCTTGGAGACTTCTATTATGGCGGGACGCGAGGTTTCGCACAAGATTATACTAAGGCATTAGAACTCTGGCATCATGCAGCAGAACTTGGACATGTTAATTCCTATTATAGTATTGGTAATGCATATTACTATGGTAGAGGTGTGGAAAGGGATAAAAAGAAGGCCATACATTACTTCGAGATAGGATCTATGAAAGGAGATACAGTTGCGAGGCATAGTCTAGGTGCTTTAGAGCAGAATGCAGGCAATATAGAACGAGCATTGAAACACTACATGATTACAGTAGAGAGTGGAGAACAGGATTCTTTGAAGGCGATTCAAGATCTTTACCCCAAAGGGAAAGCAACGAAAGATGAGTATGTAAAGGCATTACGAGCTTATCAAAAGTATTTGAATGAGGTGAAGAGTATCCAGAGGGACGAAGCTTCTGCATATAATGAGCTGTACAAGTATATTTAATAAGCAGGTGAAACTAGTTCGTACCATGTGCACACATGACCTATTTGTTAAGTGTGATTTTTCCATAAATCAGTTCTTGTCTAACTTTATAAGTAATAATATGTTGCAGCCTGCCCTCTAATACAACATTCATCCTTCTGGAAACACAAAGTAATACCTAGGAAAAGTTTGATCCAATCAAAACTTCTTTCCAAAAGTAAATACTTGAAGGACAAAGGGCAGCTCATACTACTCAACTCTAGCATCTCTCTACTTCTCTTCATTTTCGTCAATCCATATAACAAAGATTCGGGACATGCAATGTTCCAAACACAACATACCCACTTTTTCTAATATACAACAGCAACCAACAAGGTCTCGATCCATATCACAGCAAAGATATATACATTTTTGCAACACAAGTGATATTAAATGGAGGACTGGCCACTCTTCTTCACATGTTCTACCTCCTTCTTAGATTCCTTCGTACCTTTCTGGTCTTCCCACTACCTGACCACGACGAGCCCGATCCTCCTCCTCCACCGCTCTTGCCAGACTTGCCACTTCCCGAAGACCATGACGAAGAGCTTGAGGATGATCCCCATTCTGGTTTCCCCCACCCTGCATCCTCGGAATAGTATGTATCCTTAGAATATGATGGCTTCGAATAAGATGGCTTGGAATACGATGGCTTAGAGTATGAGTCTTCACTATAGCTGGGCTTGCTATACGAAGGCTTGGAGTATGAATCGGGACTATCATACGATGGCTTGGAGTAAGCTGGCTTAGGCTTGGGATATGATGGCTTGGGCTTGGGCTTGGGCTTGGGGGGATAGTATGGCTTGTTATCATACGAATCCTTACTGTAAGATGCTCCCCATTTAGTAGACGACGAGCTACTTGATGAAGATCCACCACCCTCTTCCCACTCTTCCCCGACGATGACCAAGACGATGAACCACTCTTGCCAGATTTTCCCGATGACTACTACCCGACTTGCCACTCTTACCACTGCTTGACGATCCACTCCAACTACTTGAACTACTTGAATCCTTGGACTTGTAGTAGTCTAAATGATCATAATTATAATCCTTGGAATAACTATAACTCATTCCATCCATTGGTCCATCTCCTCCTCCAGCGCCGCCGCTTGGCGGAGAAACTTTCCTGGTAGGCTGTGCCGTATCCTCGGTGGGGAATGGTGTCATTGCAGGAGGTGTTGGTGATGGTGGCGTGGGTGGAGTAGGTGGAGGCACGGGCACAACGGGAGGTAATAATACCTCATCAATTACATGAATAATACCATTACATGCCGGAACATCAGGAAGGATAACCTCGGCATCATTCACGAATATATCACCATTTGATATTTTAATTCAATGTCAACATTGGCACCATTGACTGTTTGGACTGGACCTGTTTCTAAAGCATCACTTGGTACTCTTCCTGACACGACATGATAGGTTAAGATGGATGTTAATTGATCGACATTCTCCGGTTGGAGGAGTGTATCAAGTGTTCCTGCTGGTAGGGCCGCGAATGCCTCATCCGTTGGGGCTGTGTGTGTGTAAAAAAGGGGAAGAATATAATATGATGTGTTGTTAGATATGTAAGTTTATTGACACATCATATGTTACACAAAGAGATAAACAACAAATAATATCGAAACAAAATAACTACAACAAACAACGTACCAAATACAGTAAACGGTCCATCTCCATTTAAAGTATCCACCAATCCAGCAGCCTCCACAGCCGCAACTAATGTATCAAATCCATTTTCTTCGGCAACATCTACAATTGTACCCAAATCACAACTTGTAGGTGGAGTAGGAGCTGGTGGACTTGGCGGAGTAGGTGGCGTAGGAGGAGGAGGAACACCACTACCAATAGTAATCCGAACAATTGCCGTATCACAATCTTCTTCATCATCACATGCTCATATGTACATTGATCACTACCCACAAAGCTAGTATCATTTGGTATATATACTACCTCACTTAAATTTAATGAAATAGAACATTGTCCATTGGTAGGTTGTGCAGTAATAGCACGAACTATGAGGTTAGATCCGGTATCATTTTCAAGTACAGCAATGAAGGCTTCAGTTGTACCCGATTGGAGGGAGATTGTATCATCTACGGCTATTACTAATCCATTTTGATTTAATTGTGGTGTGTTTGGTGTTGGAATTGGTGTGGGGTTCTTCGTTGGACGTGGCGTACGAGGTGGACGGGTTGGTTTACGCGTTGTCGGGGCTTTAGTTTGATCAGTGGTGGGGCCATTCAGTAGGTGTGTAGGATGGTGATGTTGTTGGTACATTTGCTGCTTGAGGATTAGTCTTGATAGTTGTGGTACCCTTGAGGGCTTCGTTGCGTTCTTGACGTTTATTACGTTTTTGTATTTTGAGTTGTTTCTTTTCAAACTTTGTTTGATTAGTTGATTGAGCTTGAGCGGATGATGATGTGCTGGATGATGTGGCTATGATTGTCTATTCAATGATTGATAGATGGTTGATTGATTGATTCGGTTTAGATAGTATGGTGTATTGCAATAGATGACTCAGGCGATCGGCGATATCTCTTCCTGCTGATATCCGTGCATATGACACTTCAGCATCGGGAGGTGATAGTGACGATGAAAGCAATATAGTTGAGGGAGGGAACGAGGCAGGTGATGATGGGAGTGATGTGAGAGTTGTGAGGAATCTTAGCATGGATTGTCATTGGTGCACCAGAAGTTCTGTGGATTGTTGATGTCGACAGCATTGCAATAGTGGTTTATTTTTATTACCGCAGAACAATTATCAATCTACGTCGAGCAAACGCACGCAGATGAAATTCATCTGCGTTGGAATTAGGTATGAGCAGTAAAAAAACGTAGATGAAATTTACGTTCTAGGGGATTTAGGTTCGTAAGGACGACTAATACAACGTGCGGCACAGCCAAGGATGATGTTAACATGGGCGTAGGTTCAATTTGCATACTAAATACACATAGATCGATTTCTCTTAATTTAGACCCTTTTAATTCCGTTCTTTTGGGAATATGCAGTGCGAGGGTACGATGGGATGTTTGGGGGCACGCAGAACGACGGGGCTGGTAGGTGGCCGCCGCCTGACCATACCGTAAGGAGATTGTAATTTTTAGAAGACTGAGGACTGAGAGAGTGAAGAAATGAAGAAATACATTTATACAAACACAGATTTTGTCTCTTCCTTTGCTCCTTTGGATTTGCTGCCATCCGTACCGAACTCGAAAAGCTACTCATCAGGACTGCAACCGAGGAAATATTATTTTGAAAAATATTTTTTATCTTATTGGTGAGCAAACAGGACTTGGTGAATAATGCTGACATTGCTTTCACCCACGTAGTCATATATCTCTCTAAAGAAGAAAAAGTCTCTCGCGAAAAGATTACGAGTATCGTCACCATGTGGTAGAAACTTTATATGTGGACTCTTCATCTGTATCGCACGCCTATCCACAAGGACTGATCCTAGGTCGACATGCTTTCTGATGAACTGGACTTTGATTACGTTGAACTTGCGTTTGTGGTGTGTGAGGAAATCCCATGCGATTAATTGCTTTCCGTCTACAACAGATGGTTCTATCCATTTCAAAAATGACCTCACATAAAAATTATCACCATTAGTAAAGAGAAAGTGCGTACAGTTTTGTTTTTCATCAAGAAGAAGCTCCAGCACATGATCAGTTACATCATACCCATATGCACCTTTGCTCGGTGGCTCGTTGTGAAATGCAGCATCAAGAACAGTGACAGCATTATACCCTGCTTTCATATTAGCATCTGCTGCAGCTGTGTGCATGAATTTTGACTCTAAGTAATCCTCAGAATCTGTGTTGACGACAAATAGAGAAAGTGCTAGACCTGCCCCTTGGCTACTTTGTTGTGTCAAACTAAGCAACGTTATAGGGAGTATGTTGGCTTGACCAATGTGTGTTCGCACAACAGCACATATCTGGTAAGTTTTAGGGTGGGGTTTCAACTCAGCTCCAGGTATTGATTGTTGAAGACTGCCACGATTAAACTTAGATCGATAATTACGCGTATTTGTATTAGGTGCACAGTCGTCTTTCATAATCATTCCCGATGATCGTACACGCATAAAGCAGATAGATTTCATAGCTAAGGGGGTGGGAAATTGAAATACCAACATCCACCTCAAAAAATCTTCAGAGTGCAAGCCATTTTTCTCATCATATTGATCATTTGATTTTTGCCATTGCAGATATAACGGAACCGAGTTGAATCTCTCTGTTGCCCACGGGCTCGCATATGCCCGCTTCCCATAGAAAGATCTATCATTGTAGCCCCCCCAGGAATGCTTTGTTCGCGATGGTTCATACATTAGAAGAGGAATAATCGCAACTCCACGTGCATCCCCAAGAAATATTGGGTGGGTATATAGAACATCCAACCTAAACAGCCCAACCAAATTGTATCGTTCTTTTCGTGTTTCTTCATGGGCCTCCATCTTTGACCAAACCTTTTCAATCGAATGCCATTGTCGAATCATATTATCTATGCTTGAAGGATAAATCCACCGAGAAGGCCGTGGAAAGACCGATCTGTAATATTCAACATTTCGTTGGCGCTTGAAGTCTTCCTCAGTCTCAAGCATGATTTGAGAATTATCCCCAAGCAGAAATATTTCGCTTACGTCAATAATTCCACTTCCGTCCTCACCTAATCTCCCGCCGAGAGCTTTTGTGATGTTGTATGTGTGAACAAAAAAATCACATGTGGGATTTGGTTCCAGTAAATTTTTTTTTATTGAGGGTAATACTATGTCTTTGAACTTGCGACCGATTCCAAAGAAAAGAAGGGCACAAGTATCACCGCAACACAGTTCACCAATTACCAACAACAAAAGACAGGTGAAGTAAACATTCCTACAAGTCATGTGTATTTGTGTATCATTAGGACTCCAGGGGGGGGGGGTTCTTAGCTTATTTAGTTCCAGCCGATAATGCGTGCAAAAAAACGGTATCCTGTTTTTAGGAGAAAAGGGGTTATGGTTGGCCAAATTTTCTCCCCTGGGACTTTACGTACCACTTGCGCGGAAGCTGGATAGGCCGCTATCAGTCCATAGGAGACGCCGCTATGTCAGCCATGGTTGTTAGTGGGTTTGTTAGTAAATGTGGGGATACCAGTCCCGTAAAGGGCCAAATACGACTGTAAGGAATAGCCATTTTTTTGTTAGTGAGTTCTACGGTGTCGCAGGAAGGCTTGGTTGGGAGTCTTGAGCTGACGCCCAAGCAAACCGCATACATAGTCCCAGGGGAGAAGGCCAAATTAGTTTATTTGGCATTTCATTCGGTATCCTGACAAATTTTTGACTGAGCAACTGAGTTCTACTGTATCGTACCTACTACCGGCTTTCATAAATTGGAAATTTTCCAATTAGGATACCATCGCCAAAATAGCCCGAATACTAAGTAAATGTGAGTGTTTCAGCGATCACTTGGTATCCTAATTGGAAACTTTTTTGGTGAGTGCTAGGAAAATCGTTCAAAATGAACGTATACCTATTGCAATAATTGCAATTATAAGCTTGGAAACATCCTATACAACCCAAAATTGCATAAGGAATCGATTTATGATGGTATTTAGGTCCATAATAAACTGTAGAAGACACTATAAAGGAAAAACAGTATGCAATTTTAGCTAAATAGTGATAACTAGTGCTATAAACATATCTATCTCAAACCAGCTTACATGCACACTTCTAATACGTAGTAGAAGAGATTGTATGTGTCTAATCCTATAGAATAGCGCTATACTAGCCGTAAATCCAAAAGTTTCCAATTTATGAAAATTTCCAATTTAGGTATCCTGGTAGCCTAGTACCGTCCTAGTACCTACCCATAGCGCTCATAGAATGCAGTAACTTTTTTTAGTACTTCTCAAGCAGCCGACCTCTTCGTGAGCCTCCCGCCATTAATCATTCAATGGGAGTTGATGTTAGTAGAGGAATATTAAAGACGCAGAATTTGCAAGCAAACTACTACCCAATCCATGGATTGTACCATCAAGTGTAACAGATGGCCTTAATAATAATGGGATAGAATCTCGAAATCAATTCGGGGAGATATACAGGGTAAACAGTCCCTTGAAGTGGATAAACAGCTAGCCAAGTGAAAGCGAGAGTTTTAACAGAGGTCAGGTTTACATAACCTTCTTTACCCAATTCGATAATGAATATTATGTAAACAACAACACCCATCAAACATCAACAATTTAAAGTTTATGTCCAAGCGGCAACCAATTTGTTGGAGTTTAGTTAGTGAAATGGGTATTGTTTGGGTTTGGTTTTGGTTTGAAGCTGCTCCCCCTATTTATAGGAAGTGGAGCGCTCACTATCAGAATTATTCGGAGTTAGTCTTCTGTCTACACTCTTCGTCTATATCACAAATGATTTATTCGCTACGGTTTCTGTATATATTCATCCTAGCCGACCTCTTCGTGAGCCTCCCGCCATTGAAAATCTTATGGGAGTGGATGATGTATTAATGAGATCTGTTGGATTGTACGGATTATTAGATTTGTTTGATTGTTTGTTCTATTATTGGAGAAACATGGTTATACCACTGTTTTTGGATTGTGTTGGACGCCTAGTTCTATTCCCTATTAGGGTTTAGTTTCGTGGCTAATCATGAGTTTAGTTTTTAACCTAAACATACCTTGACTACTACTATTTATTGGTATCATTAATAATGGTAAATATATTAAATATTTGTACTGCTAACCTGTGCTAACGCAAAAAAAAAAATCAACAGCTCGTAGGCAATACTAGTATACAATATAGCCCGACGTAACAGCTTGTAAACAATAATAGTACTATGCGGGCTGATCGGGCCGTGCTTTTGTTGATGAAGTATTGATAATAGTGGTGGTGGTATTGTTTATTGTGGGTAGTTGGAGATCTGGGTAGGTTTTGTTAATTTAAAGAATTGGTGTATCACCATCTGCTATCAGGTCAAAAGCTTCGTTATATACTTTATGGGATTTAATGTATATCAATATTTTTATCAGTCACGTGGATTACTTGAACAAAGATGTTTACATTGATTGACTTTTAATTTCGATTAACCATAGGAAAGTCTAGTTTTCGCATTTCCAAATCTTATTCACATCTCGACGATGACCTTTCCCCTAGTTTCAATTCCAGTACTGATAACTTTAGCATCCACTATTATGCATATCTTTTTGATGGTTGTCAACCCTCAGAAGTTATTGGTGAGTTTCGTGTTGGTCGTTTCAATATTAAATCGATGTAATCTTATCACTGATCCATTTTGAATATACCCCGTTTCGAATTGTTGTGATATATATTCAGAACATATCCCAGTCATCAAATATATGCTCCGTCGCTCACAAGACCACTTTCCATTTTGATGAGGGGCCCTGCTTATCGACAAAAGTTAGAGGAAGAGTGGGAAGAAAGAGTTAGAGGAAAGAAATCCCGAAGAGGTCCACAGATAAACGTACGGCAGATAGGAATGAAATCAGGCTCGTTCTTATTAGTCCACATATGGAACATTTTTTACTGCTTCCTTTGTTAGTGTCAGATCCATGCTTTTATTTTGTTGATGCTCTCTAAAGTAAAGACCTCGTCTAAGTTTAAGTTGTATTCAGGCACTCCTGGGTCATTAAGCACTCCTGGGTCGTTGTTATTTCTTGTTTATTTATAGTGCTCCTGTCTCCTGGGTCTTGTTTAATTTTGTTGATATTTTCGATTATTGATATCATTATCGAGTTACTTTCACTTCTATGCTTTGGCTTGTTAAGTTATCTATGAAATTTTGATGATGTGTCTGATAACAACTTACCACTACCATGCAATATTTGTAGGCCAGTACTTTTGTAACAAATCGATACAAGTTTGTAGTTGATCCTCGGGTACATCTCTTGTGCCCAATATGCGATTTTCAATAGGAATGGGTGAGAACTTGCAGAGGTCCTCTTTTTTATCTGGTAATTCAGTATGTGTTGATCTGATCTTGGCCTTACTATTTTTTTCTTTCTGTGATTCTTTGCACTGCATAGTATATTTAATTCCGGGATTAGGGCTTAGAGGTTCTACACTGAGTTACCTTATTTTGAACAAGCCATTGCAGTAAAATCAAACTTGTATGTATCATCCTCAGAGTTGGTTTTGTTGAGGACTGTCAAGCGAACAGCATGTTGCTCTGCTTTTGGAAGGTCAGTTGCAATGACAGTTTCAACATTGTGACCCCTATCCTTTCGTAACCAAGAAAAACCTTCAAACCATCCGTCTAGAATACCATTTATGAGAGGCCCTTCAGGAACAAGGCCATCAACTTGAACCCTGACCATGCCATTTGTTACCCTCAGATTGTGGAAGACATAAATTTCTGAGCATGTTCCTGGCATGATTATTTCTATAGAGTGACCAGGTTGTGTTCCTTGCCACCAAACCTTTCCGCTCGACAAAGATTTCTTTTCAAACCCGTCAACACTTTTTACATTCAAACAGAGATTATTCCCAAATGCTTCCCCTATTGCTGGTGGTGCTGTGCAATTTAGCTGGCTAAAACATAAGGCATCATGAACAAGATAGGCAGGATTGTCTTCAAAGTGGCTGAGGCGCTTGGTCTCGACTTCATTCCAATCTAAATTCATATCATCACATAGCCTCGCAGCATCCTCGAACAATTGACCAATCATTGTTGCAAGGATGAGTTCCCCAAGGCGGTTTGGATGAGTTTCATCCCGATAAATCAGTTTTTCCTCTGGGAGCGAGAAGTTGGCATTTGCAGGAAGACTTTCTTTAATTCGTTCCCTGCCAGCAGGAAAAGTAAATAATGGCAAACCAAATGTGTCTGATGCATTCCCAAAGCCAATAAATCGACTTTCTATGTACCATGTTCGTACCGCACGCCAATTATAGAGAATCACTCCATAACCACTAGAGACTAGTGAATTTGCCAAGTTGAGCACACCTCCTGCTTCATAAGGCCTGACATTTTCAAATAAGACAACATCTTCATCGCCGTGTAGATCATTGCATATTGAGAAATAACGAGGCCCCTTTCCACCATGAGCATAGTTACGGACCTCAACCGGAAAAGGTATGTTAAGAGAAAGCGTCAAAAATGATTGAAGTGCATCAACAAACCCTTCCACATCAGCTGCAACTGAATCTCCAATCACGGCAAAAATAAGTTGTCCTGGTACGATAGCTCCCTCTGGAAACTTCTTTCTGATCGCTAATGCAACTTGTTCAAGAGCATTGATTGGTGTTGAAACACTGTTCTTGTAGCACAAACTATCCCTGTCTACTGACTTCAAAATAGCTGAAATTGTTTCTTTTGAAACTTGATCTCTCCTCGACCACAAAGCAAATGGGTCAAAAGCTTGTAGAAGATAAGGGATTTTATGTGTCTCATTCTGTGTTTTTTCCACAACCGCTTCCAATTTTGCTGCAAAACCCTTTAAATCTGCCTCTTTTTCATTCAACTTTGCAAAATGTTCTCCTAAGACAAAAATGGCTACAAAAGAGAGAATAACTGTAACCACTTTCAATTGGTTTACATGCTCGAAACAAGGTATCATGTTGACAATACTGCAGCAATATCAAAGACAACACTATTTGTGAGATAACATGGCGAGGAAGATAGTTTGGTAGAAATGCGTTGGAAGGACTCGAAAAAATGCCAAGTTCGCTAGGCATTGAGTGGGGGATGTCAAGATTCATTAGTAAATTTGGGTAACATTTTACCCCATAACATTTTACCCCCCTTTAAGGTTACCATTGCACTATATTGTTTCTCTCATAAATTTTGTTCTTTATTAGCAGCCATCATGGCAATCTATTCATAACGCGCTCGGCAGTGAAACAACATAGACGATTAGAAGTTCCGCCAATACAATACTATTGTAGTGCTTTAATATCGGTAGTAATGTCAAGTTGATCGGCGGCGTAGTTAAAGTTGATATAGTATGGTAGAGAGACGGCGATATTATCCACTAGTAGCGTGTGTATATCCGCACGACGTGTATTCGATTGTTATTATAATAGTTGTCGACTGGACACGTTATAACCATCAACATACTCGTATATTCGTCCAATAAATAGTGTTTACTACGATAATTCTACAATTGTGGTGATGGGTTATGTACATATCGTATGCACAAAGTATGATCGTGCCTCGTACGGCGGTGCCGGCCTATTGTTTTGGAGGGAGTATCAAGTATATTAGAAGCGCGTCAATTTTCAAATAATGATATCTATATCTGAAAGAACTGTGCCAATCCTCCCATTGTATATAAAAATGACAAAAAATGCATGCACAAACTAAACACAACTATTGGGTACAATAAACATGATGGTGATACACACAACACAAACATATACCGTATACATGCGATATGAAGTGATATATAACGAGATTAGAACGGCATCGTATACTGCAATCATATACTGGGCTACAAAATGCAACAATCATGTAAGCCTTACACACATATCTACAAAGGGGAATTATAAATAGTAGTATTGACAAAGTAATACAAATAAAAACAAACTTTATACATACAAAAAACTTATGCTACAGATCTGGCTTTGTTGCGGATATTCCCAAATGCATCTGCCTTGCTCATGTTGTTGTATGCAGTCTTCCAAGTTAACTCACCCTTCCTCTTTGTTTTACAATAAGCAAGCTTAAACTCGGGCTCAATAGCCTTCCACATGCTATTCACACTTTTAATACTCCATAGACTGGGCTTCTCATTCCAACATTCCTTTTCTCTCGCAAATTTCTCAACAATCGACATAAATGATTTCATACTGTTTCGATACTTGTTCATCTTCAAATGCTCCACCATTCTACTATCCAAATTGCAAAGAGCTGGGATATTATCCCTCTTATTCGATATGAACCAGTTCTGAATTAGTTGTAGACAAGTCATAGAAGTTGGCTTCCAATTAGCAGGCAATGGATTGAGCTTGCCGTGATGGAAACCAAGAGTTAGCGTTCTCTTCTCCACACTACTAGCAGCTTTCATACGATTCTGTTTCTGTGCTAGTTGCCTCTCCTCCCCTGTAGCAGCGTCATCATGATCCCCTCCTACCACGGTACCATCAAGAAAGCCTTCTGACTCGTCAGTCATGATAAATCCAACATCCTGTTGGGAGCTTGTGTTGTTGGATACCCCGATGCTATCAAACTTTTCCATCATCTTAGAGAATGCAGACTGAATGACATCAGTTATCTCACTTGTATTGTATTGTGTTGATGCAAATCCCCGCTCACTCATCTCTTTCCTCATTCCATCTAATATACCTTCTTGAAGCAAGTCCATCTTCTTCTCCAGTGCTTCCATCTTAGCGAGCTGGAAAACATGTGGCGGGATACCTGTTGCCTTAGGCGTGTCAGCTGTCTTGTCCCAAGGATATTTAGTAGTTGCAAGTGCCAGAATAGTGTCAGGAATGTCCCGAAAGACTGCCGCACTCCTCAGTGGACACTTCTCGTGAAGATTTTCCTTCAAATGGTCATAGGCATTGCAAATTGCCGCGAAGCACATGTTAACAACCTTCCATGTACTTGAGGATATAGCCTCATGATTGGGAATGTGACTTTCCAAGTATTCTCTAATCTCCTTCTTCATTGACACTGCCGCGGCTTCTTCTAAGTGAGTGAAGTCAAAGTACACTGGAGATATGGCATACTCCTTTGTATCTGGGTCATGACAGCTTGCACACCTACCAACATGCATATCACCCGCATTCTCTCGGAATAAATACTTGTCCTTCACGCCACCAAGTGACCAGCCGGCTCGGATACAAAGTGATACGATGGGTGGACCTACTGTACATCCAGAAGCTACCATTGTAGCCACACCCTTACGGGAAGAGTGGGTTCCTAGATCCTCGGGCTCAAAACCTACGACCATATCCTTTAAATCCTTCACTACATCTGGTTGCCTAATAAGCTGCATAAATCGAGTAGAATATCTTGCATATTGATTTGTGCCTTCAAACAGAGGCATATCAGTTAGCATTCGTTCGGGGTAGCAAAACAGATACCTTGCTAATGATAGAACGGGGCACATCCAAGGCTTGAGGGGATTTGCATAGACATGCCATGGGCCGTGGGGATCTCCTGTTTGATCACCTTTAGATTTAGCAAACTCGAATACGAGTGCATCATCTTTGAATGATATGTGATTAATTTTAGCACCATCAACATTCTCCGCACGCTTCATTAGGCACCAGTCTAGCACAAAGAAGAGGTGCGCAAATACATCTTTCTTGTCGGCACTGTAGAATAACTTCTTTGCTAAGAACTCGAATGCCTCTTGTGTCAATGGCTCCTTCCCTGTTGTTATCTTTAGGCCTAAAAAGGCTTTGGCGGCTGATTCGTTACGCTTCAATCCATTAATCAACTTAGACAAGTCACTTTTCATTTCCTCACATGCTGTTACCCTTGCCAAGTTATACATCCACCCAATTGCACTACGGATTGCAGATGCCGTTGATGTTTGTTGGTATATTTGAATACGCACTTTCCCATTCGGAGCCTCCATTTCAGGTGTAATTGTAGGGTTAGGCTTTCCGATCTCTTTCATATATGCAAGTGCATTATCCCGATCGACAACAACAAGGCTGGCCTTCGTCTCGATATAATCACGTATGATTTCGTAGTTAATGGCACCATCCCCATCAATCTTAATGGGACAATCATGACTTGCCCCGCCGCGTGCGGGTTTAATGTTTTTAATACTATCTCTGATATACTTTCGGAGTTGTGTGCGTTTGTTTGCTTTCAACTTGCCCGCTCTAGTATGACCTCTGCTGTTTTCATCAGCGGTGTTAAAACGTTCCATTTTTTCGAGATGATCATCGACCAAATATTCCTTATTATTATCAAATAGGTGGAGACAGAACCGGATTAGTTGATCTGTGTAGGAGGTGGAGGAACTATCCCCAACAAACTTTTTCTCAATTGTAGATGCACTTTGTCTAGCATCAAAGAAGGCTTGGCCGGCGGTGGGTGCTGCCGCCACTTCACTACCAGCGAGACTGGCAACAGGTGCAAGTTTAAGATGATAGAGGGCGTTACTGTATACTTTCATCGTTAATTGTATTGATGGCAAAATAATAGAGTAGTAGTAGACGATTGATGTTTAATTGTGGTTGAAATTTTTGCAATGCACGGGACCTCCACCATTTGAATGTACGTTCAAAAGAGGTTATGAGCTCAAAGTTTGGGTGTCAGATTGACACCCGATTTTGACTCATATTTTGTTAGATCGAGATTTGTGTGGAGTTACTGTATTTTAGGGTGTAGGATACCTTCCTCCTATTTTAGAATATTTTTGGAAAAGGTGTTGAGATGACACCCAAAAGGATACCGGGTGTGCGTGGGAACTGGTATTATTACACCCAAATCTGCGGTAACTAACATTACCTAACATTATCAGTTTTCACTTGGAAACTCATTTTGGATCCACCCTTTGGTTGAACTCTTTGTACTTATGTATGTATTTTTGTATGTTGTTTTGCTGCATGGTATCCGGTATCTTTTTTTGTGCGAGGGAGGCTTATCTGAGATATGTTGGCGGCAGTGATGATATCGCCGTATAATTAATATGATATCATGATATCGTATGTGATGTCATGCCATGATATCGGGTATGTGATGTCATGCCATGATATCGGGTATGTGATGTCATGCCATGATATCGGGTATGTGATGTCATGCCATGATTCATGATATCGGGTATGTGATGTCATGCCATGATATCGGGTATGTGATGATGTCATGTCCATCATGATATCGGCCCCTGAGGTTGACGAGCGCTATTCTGAAGGAGCACCGGTGCCACTTTATTCCCAAACGGTATGATGATATAGGTATATATATGATGCCATGCCATGATATCGACGGCAATATGATGTCATGCCATGATAACATATGCGATGTCATGCCATCATATCACTCGGCGATAAAATCTTAATGTCATATAGTTGTGGTTATATTCTCATTTGGGGTACGCATCAGAGAATAAGTAATAGATAATTCAACAATCAACCGAGTGTAATGTGGTTATGTTACTTTTTGGTGAGTGGTATTTATTATTGTATATATATTGTTCTTCAAGTACTAAGTATTGCATATTCTAACGCACACTATTATTATTTCCAGAAGTGTGTTGTCACCGTCACAAATGTTATTGCAAGATATCATACAAATAATGTGCAGATCGATTATAGTAGTAATTAAATATTATATGGATTGTATAATAAAATACATGCCTTATGTCAATATCGTGAATGGAGTGCTTACATCAATAGATCAGCTTTTAGAATTAATGATACGAACATTTATGCATCAAATACACAATAAATTCGAACATAAATATGCCAGACATTACGAAATACTCATGAAAGAAGCAATAATAATGTATTTAACAACATATGTTGGCAGCAATACAGAGTATTAGTATACTTCGGCCAGATAGTATTATAGTACATTGGATATAAATTAATTCGGTAGTATTTGTTGTGGATTAGATGACGTGATGCTTATTGATGTTACAAAGAGAGCGTGCAGGTAAATTGATTAATGCAACAAGATATTAATGTAATTAACAATAACTAATAACAAGTTATACAACAATAACAATAGTTTATACGAATACTGAAAGAGGACATAGATTACCTATGATTTTAGCTGATCCTTTTTCTTATTATCTCCCTACTTCCAATAAGCTCCAATATATCTTCCAATCTGCCAATCTACATCCAATCGGTATCCCCCAAGAGCCGATCGTTGAATTGGTGGCATTTGACCGTTATTTGGAACTGGTTAGGTTTTTGATGCCGTTTTCTGACCGTTTATTGAAGGTGCCATTTTTGATCATCATAGATTAAAAATCATATGAAAATAGTCTGTGAAAACTGCTGCCGATAGGCCTTGAAGTACTCTGCCCAGGCAAATGCAACTAACATTACATAACATTTCAAAAGGTTAACATTTTACTAACATTTCACTGACACTCATAATTAGTCCCCTGTTTGCCTGTGTGTGGATTGTATACTGCCGGCAGGGCGGCTGGCAGTTTTCATTAAGCCTTACAGCAGTAAATGCACATGACGACTGTGAGATTCAATACTACAAGGGTAGAGTATGAACATAGATTCTACTTTACAACGTACCACGAATGTCCTATCTCTTCTTTCTTGCCTTCTTTCTTGGGGTACTCTTCTTCTTCTTGGACGAGGTAATCTTCCTTTTCCCATCAAGTCCAGCATTCTTTCTGGCTAAATTGTAGTTCCATACCTTACTACCATCTTTACTTGGATGATCTTCATATCCACGGAAAAACCAGTCCGTGTATTCATTACGTTGCAGCTTAGATATATAAGCCACTGTATTCCAGTCACCTCCATTGATCATAAGTCTCATATGATCTCCCATCCGTACCCTTGACAAAGCCACATATAAGTCTTCCCATTTGATCTTATTGAGATGATACTTATGTTCCGAGATAGAGAGGACTATTCGATGGATGGTCTTCCCCTAAAGAAACACAATCAGTTAGAGCCAAGTCAGAGAAGTGTACAAGTAGGGTATATAAAATAAGCACACACAACACACTGACACTAAACATACCTGAGCTTTGTCGACTGTTATGCTGAAAGCTGGCTCAATCGGGAAGTGATCTTTTATGCTGACCATAGAGTCATGATAATAGTGATTCGAGTCTAAATCAGTACAGCCCGGAATATAGTTTGTATCAAATTGGATGCCTTTCTTCCCATCTTTGAGAGAGATCGGAATTACAACACGTCCATCCTTGGTGATACTGCCCTTGCCTCCATTGAGCCATTCTTTCCTCTCCCGTTTCTTCTTCGCTGCTTCGGAAGTTGAATCGCCATCAAAATCTGCAAATAGCTCCACATTGATAGCTGTTGATGGTGGAAAGTCAAGGTCAATAATATCACCCGGTTTCGCTTGAGCACTCTTCAACCTAAATTGTCTTCTTTGGTCTTTGTCTTCAAACGATAGTGAGTGATACTTTATCTCCGTACCATTTGCCAATCCCTCGGCTGCATTAATACCGTACTTATTGAGGTATATGCAAAGGAAGGGTCAAATAGACGTACATGTTACTACCGATCTTTAGAGACTGAAGAACAGATTATTAGTGGATTCAGTGCATTCTGCAATTGTTATGGATTAGCAAAGTCCTGCAAACAACAATAATACACAACATCAACATTATATTAGAACATCATTACATTACATTCCATTACATTACATTATATATCAAATACAATTCAATATGGCGTAAACAAGAACCATTAATTAGTCCCCTTAGAACCAAATTATTACCGTCAACAACAACAATAACAACAACAAAAATGAATTAGATTATAGATATAGATTAGATATTAGGTAGTTAGTCCCCTTAGAACCAAACATTATATCGGTATATAGTCAACAACAACAATGATAACAATAGAACAAAAAAGAATTACAAAAGAATTAGATTTAACGTTGATGTATCATAGCAAAGTCCGCTATCTAACAGACTGTACTAATAACAATTGCAAACCTACTACGAGCTAGAGCCGAGCTAGAGCTCAACTCTAGTTCCAGTAGAGTTGATGAGGAAATGCCTCAACTCTGCGAAACAGTTGATATTCATATGTTCGGCCGCCTTATCAACTGGTCCCATTATCGTCTTTCCCCAACAAGGGTAGCTGAGGGGTTCATTGAAAGATGATGAGTTATAGGCAAGGGACAAAACTCTACACCAAGTCAGGAGCATGTACTCCTAGGAATGGTCTTTCGGGAGCCTTCGGGGTAAAATAAAGCAGATCCCCTGCATTTGTGGTGGCAGTTCACCTTCATATATTAGTGGCTGACTTTAACTGCATAAAGAAAGATAGGGAGTAAAGAAAGAGATATGGATCTTTTAACTTTGAACTTCACTCTGTCTAAGCACATTCCTAGTTTCAGAGGATTAGCAAGCAAGACACCTCATCTAATATGAAGTAGATTTAATGGTAGCGATGACAATTACTTACTTACTTTACTTACCCTTTGCATACGGTGGAAAGTACTCGTAAAAGCAAGCATTTTGCATGGCATGAGCAACGTCAGGGCCTATCGGCAGCAGTTTTCACAGACTATTTTCATATGACATCAAGGCCTTACAGTACAAGGGACGACTAAGAATCAAGCCTTTAAGGAGTCAAGTGGGTTGAACAATAAACAAAGATTCTATTTTATAATGTACAAAAAATGTCCTATTTTTTCTTTCTTGGCTTCTTCCTTGGGGTACTCTTCTTCTTCGATCCAAACTTCCTCTTACCAGCAAGACCAGCGTTCTTCTTTGCTAACTTATAATCCCAAATCATACTTCCGTCACCATCGGGATGGGGTTTATAGCCGCCGAAGAACCAGTCTTTGAATTTGTTTCTTCGAAGTTTAGATATGTAAGCCACTGTATTCCAATCGCCTCCATTGATCATTAGTCGCATATGATCCCCATTTCGTACTCGAGATAATGATACATATAAGTCCTCCCATTCGATTTTGTTGAGATGAAACGAGTGCTCTGAGATGGATAAAATGATACGGTGTATGGTCTTCCCCTAACATAGACAATAAGCTAAAGTGAGGAGAATATCAAAAGAAAGCATAGAAGTACCAAACAAACACACACCTGAGCCTTGTCAACGGTAATACTAAATGCTGGCTCAATCGGGAAATAATCTTTCATGTTGAGCTGAGAATTGAAATAGTAATGTTGTGAGTCCTCACCATCATCTAATCGAGTGTAGCCTGGGATGTATGTTGCTTTGCGTTTGATCTTGCTACCATCTCGGAGAGAGATTGGAATGACAACGCGTCCTGCGGTGATACTCCTTTTGCCTCCATCGAGCCACTCTTTCCTCTCCCGTTTCTTCTTCGCTGCGTCGGAAGTTGAATCTCCATCAAAATCTGGAAACAACTCAACGTTGATAGCTGTAGGCGGAGAGTGGATAGTAATGATATCACCTGGTGTAGCTTGATCACATTGCAACTTAAACTGCTTTCTTTGTTCTTTGTCTTCAAACGATAGTGAGTGGTACTTTATCTCGGTACCATTGGTCAATCCAGAAATACTGTTGATGCTGTATGAATTTAAGTATCCCAATGCTCCAGGGATGTAATACTCCCAAAAGCAACTGTTATGCATTGCATGCTCGATATCTCTTGGGTTCGTAGGCCGCCCTTTCCAAGATGACTCTTCCCTTTTACGAGGCCAACAAACTGGGTTGACACCATAATGCACAGCCCATCGTTTGGCTTGCCAGGCATTGATATCCCTTCTCTCGGCATTACCAGTGACAATGTTAGTTGCAAAGCGAAAGTCGTCGCTCTCCATATCCTCCCGAGACAAATTCTTATAAGTACTCTTCAAGTCTTGGACAGTGGGACCAACACCTGTCTTGCTCATCTTATTAATCAAAGCCATATGCTTGGGATCACCAGACCTGTGTTGAGTTGTCAGCTCAATGTAACGAAATTTTCTATTCTCTTCAAGTCTTGGACAGTGGGACCAACACCTGTCTTGCTCATCTTATTAATCAAAGCCATATGCTTGGGATCACCAGACCTGTGTTGAGTTGTCAGCTCAATGTAACGAAATTTTGTGAATAGAAAGCCTCCCATCTGAGCTAGTCCAAGCATCTCAGCTGACTTTGACGTTGGTGGTGCACCTTCTTCTTCGATATACTTCATCACTACTCCTGGTAAAGTGCCTGATTTACCACCAGCAGTTGGTGGCTTCTGATCAAAGTCTCCTAGAAGTA
>Ga0214478_100047_pt1 | contig 52907 bp, 36 predicted proteins | sample M1_20Mar14CPVII9_2_FD_178001 | JGI IMG/M metagenome (GOLD analysis project Ga0214478, IMG submission 178001) | Marine eukaryotic communities from Monterey Bay, California, United States - M1_20Mar14CPVII9sort6BwellD7 | ecosystem: Environmental > Aquatic > Marine > Unclassified | place: USA... | reverse complement strand
CGAAATCTACATAGGAATCGACCAATTTGTGTAGACGAGTGAAATAGTACACTCGTCACTTTACGTTCATTTTTGCGTGAGGCCACCATAGAAACCCCGCTTTGCGCACGTAAAAAGGCGAGTAACGAGGAATATGAGTTGTTCGTCTGGAGTCGTTTTGTCGCCACATTCACTCGCACATTTTATTTTATTCTCAACTCTCAACTCAATACTCAAGCAATGAGTTGGAGGTTTGGACTTTGGAGTGAAGACGGCTTGGAAAGTATATTATAGATGTATTGATATAGTGACATATAATTGGGGTCGTAGTTATATATTACAGGACATCTTCGTAAATTTGAGACTGTGTGTCGACCACTGAGTAGATTTGGTAGAGTCATCAGTTACATATCGTCAAAAGGCATACATAAGTATGATGGCAGTATTTATATCGGTATTGGTAGTATGTTTTGTATGTAAAATACAAAGCGTTAGAGCTTCTTACACACTGCATCAAACGCCCTCAAACTTAAAGAGGGATATGTATAAGAAGGATACACTATTGCAACAACAACCGCCATCAATATATTATTCTAATAACAATCCAACGCGTCATATGCCCTCTACCTTAATGAGGGTAGATAGAAATGAGTTGCAATTGTTAGAGTCGACTAAACCAATATCAAATAAGAATAGAATACTACACATGGTAGGCTTACCACATGAACATGATGATACCGCAACTTCTACTAAGAACAATAATGACGCAGTACCAGACCTCAATCAATATTCATGGCAAGATTACTTACATCCAGATCATGAACTCAAAACTAATATGAATACTACTGCAACTAAAGGGCCGACGGATAAGCCATCGTTGAATGAAGATCAGGCTATGCATCGATATTCGTTTTGTGGTGAATATTGGACGGATGCAAGGGATAACTGTCAATTGAAACAACACTGTGAGGATGATAGAGACTGTCCAGAATCAGAATACTGTTGGACACAAACTCCATGTGATTACTATGCCACTTCTTCACCGACAACAGCTCCTCCATCAGCATCTTCACCGCCATCACCAACTATTGGCACAGATAATATAGCAATACATACAGGACCACATTTTCAAGAAGAAAATACTGCAGATGATGAATATTACACAAATACAAACGACGATCCAGTTTTACCTGATAATTACAATCCACAATATGGCACTTATGGCAACGACTATACAAGAGATGATACAGACTTTCGTGAATTTGTTGCCTTTGTTGGATGGTATGCATTCTTAATTATATGTTGTTTACTACCCACATTTTGTGCTTACTATCGTCGTAGACGTAGTGCACGTGCCTTGCGAGATAACTTAACAAATATTCAAGAAAGACTTGCTGAAATTGAAAGTAGGAGGAATGAAGAGGACAACACATTAATAGACTTGAATGGTGAGAATCGTGATAGAGATTGGGAGTATTTAGAGTCGTTGTTTGATGGAGGAGAGAGAAGTGGTGAGAGTGAAGAGGCAACAAGTAGAAGACGAATCATGGGTGATATCATGGGTAGCGTCGGTATTCGAGTTTTGGATATAATGGAGAGAGATCTCAGAAGAAGAAAAGAGAAGGGACGAAGGATGGTTGCAATTTTGAAGGAAACTAGTTTGAAAGTACAAGAATGTCACTTGATTACAAAGGAGGATAGTGCTTTAACTCATGGATTGAGTGATAGTGTTGATGGAGACATTGAGATGGGACAGCTACATAAGGATACTGAGAACAATATCGACAAGCCAGTAGAAGCTGAAAGCAAAGACTCGACAAACCACACCAAGAACGACTCTGCTAATTCAAATGAACTGGAAACTGATACGCAACAACCGACCGAGGATAAAGAAAATGGTGATGGTACACAAGACGAGCCACAATCGAAACCACCACCTGATGACGACAACCAAGATACTAAAACAGCTTCAACAACTACACCACTAACACATCCACAAGATCCACCACCAATACTCTCATCTTTGTATCAAGTAGATGATTCATATGTTGACAGTGATGATGAAGAAAACAAATATAGTGCACTATGCATACCATGTACAAACCCGTCAGATTCATCTTCAACACCCCGTGTCGTGCCTAACTCTTGCATCATATGTCTAAACTCATACGAGCCAGGGTGTTATGTATCGTGGAGTTCTGACAAAGAGTGTTGTCATGTGTTCCATCGTGACTGTATACTAATGTGGTTGTTGAAGAAGGATGAGCCATTATGTCCATGTTGTCGCCGGGAGTTTATACCCGAGGCATTGCTAAATGGTGACAATGTCGATGAAGAGGATGAGAGTGAAACTGATATCAATCTTAATGATATGGAGAATGGGAATATCACCACTCAAACTGAACAAAGAGCAGTCACACCAAGGTGGGATACATTGTCGGTGACAGCTGCAAGTTTAAGCTCGCGAGGTTTGCCGATGGCAAGACCCTTTTAATCTGTAGGCTAGTGTACAGTAAACTAGTCTAGTTGTATCTTTGGATTTGTCTGCAAGCTCTACTAAGAACAATAAAAAGAATCGATAAGATCAAGTGCTTACTTTAAGTTGTTCTTCTCTGGACTCTTCAAACATATATAAACAGAATCATCAGTATCTGCTTTAACTTTGAGCCTTCTTTTGAGCTTTGGCTTTGGGTTCATAAACAGTCGGTGTAATCAGTTGTGTTTTGCCATCCTTCTTTTCACCATCTAGTGGAAGTTTTGCAGCAATAATGTATTGATCTTCACCTCCATAAACTGGTCCCCGTCCCGCAACGGCCTCGCCTGTTTCAAGTAATTCCTCCAACATTTCAACATACTGACCCTTGATACCAGCCCACATTTCATCTCCGCCGTCATCAGCTTCCTCAATCCATTCAATTGCATCCCCGACGGTTTGTGCCATGTCTTCATACGCGGCCTTGGCAGGGAAGAGAGTTGACGAGAATACATTCACTCCAAGACGATCAAGGGTACGAATAGTCCACGTTGCTGGCATATTATGAATCGGTGATTCTCCCCAAAGCTTCTTGACAGAATTGATAACATCCATAATTTCATTGTAAATATTGTTTGGTCCTTCTACTCGTTTACTAGGCTCGGTACCAATTAAAAACAAAACACCTCCCGGTTTGAGTAATGAAACTACCTTTTCTAATAATAAATCCATATCCTGTAATTCATAATCTGACCCGGCAATCATACCATTGGCAACAATTGTATCAAATTTTTGATTACCAAATTTTAAGTCCATTATCTTTCCTGTACGCCATGTGCCCTTATCACCTAAGATTTCCCAACTGGCAGCCAATTCCATATGTTCATGTTTCTTATCAGGTGTTGGTCGAATACTTACATAATTATCAATCGTAATACCATGGATACAACTTTTCTTGTTTTCTTTATCATAATCATTTGTTAAATCAGTACGACAAATATCATGTTGTGATTTCTCCTTCTTCTTTTCATTGTCAATAATGTCTTTACGCCAGAACATGGATCCAATCCATGATACCTTACCACCAAACTCCGTACTACCACCCCATGATACCGAGAAGGCTGTTGATATATCCAATAATGAACCAAATGTTGCATACTTATCTTCTTGTGGTGTCTCATCTTCATTACTACTATTTGGATATTGATCTTGAATTAATAATCGTTCAACATGACGTTGCATAACAGTAGTAATACCAACATTTTCATTAATTTCTGCTGCAATCTCTTTTAACGATTCATGCATTTCATGTAGTTCATATCGTTCAACATCATCAAGGGCTTGTTGCATACCATTTGGTAACTTTTCTGGTGGTATAATTGTATCTGTATCTTCACAACTTCCGGGAGTTGTACATACCTGTTCGTCACTAGACACCGCACTGCTACAGTATGCTAATATGCAGAAAAGTATTGAAGCGTTCATCCTATTGTATATCTCTTTAAATGGCGTTATATTGGTGCACCAATAAGTAGTAGTAATGAGAGATAATAATTTTATGAGAATGTAACGAAAACAAAACTTCTTTAAGCTAGAATGAAGTTTCTTAAGCACAATCTCTCTTATCTCATGATACCATAGGTATTGGACTTCTGTGGCTAAAGAATAACAATAGTAGGTTTATTAGATAGCGTTCTTTAGATTAGATTTTATCATCATCAGTTCATTTTCTGAGAGAAGACACATCGCGACTCGATTTGCAATAAATTAGCAAACGATCATAAAACTCATCATAAGGTGCACCTACTAACAAACAATTGCAACTTTATATACTACATACTACAATGAACTACGGAAAGAGTGGAATAGAACTATTACAAGATCTGAAAAGATCAGATTGGCTACCATCCTACAGCGAAGATGGTGTACGTGCCACATTACAAGAGATTAATACACATACTGATGAACTAACTGCATTAGTCCGGGCAACCAACCGTGCCAATAATAATGAGGAAACACCATCATCTTCAAGTGGACCAGCTATTGAAAACCGTCCATCATTAATATTGCACGATGCATCCATACGACGGAACAAACGCTGTCTATTGGCATATCATGCATACCGTATAGACAAATTACGTACATTACGATGGGAAACTGCCGGCACGTTACCACCCAATATGAAGAATGTACTAAGTGAGGCTGAAATTGATTACTTTAATGAATATGATAAGTTGGCATCACGATATGCATTGAGTGGACCAATGTCTGCATTTGATTGGAATGCTGATCAGAATCCACCAGAGGAAAATTTCATTCAAGTTCGAGTTGTACAGAGTGGGTAAGAGTAGTTTAATATATTTGTGTTTGTGTTGTGTGTTGTATAAATTTGTCTATGATTTATGATGTTATATATGTGCACTTATAATGTGTCGACCATGCAACTGAACTAAACAACCTCCTTGTTTCTTGTATATATTACTTAACAAACCTACAAATACGCAACTCAACAACTACTTTCACTCATCAACTAATAATTAGACTTGGGAAGATTGAAACTGAAATGTGTGGTACGGTTGAATTGGAAGTTGGGAGTATGCATTATTTACCTAGGGGAGATGTTGAACCATTTATACGATCGGGGGCATTAGTTCAGCTTAGTGGCGAGGAGAGTTTTTGAGATGTTAAGCTTTATTGGTATGTATTATGAGCATGATGATAATATCTCTGCAATCCAGAGTATGTTAATTCTAACTAGAGGTTAGATAAAAGAATATTAGTTAAGTATAGACTTTGTCTCTCACCCTGACTATTTAATATCTAATGTCTTCAGAGCTGAAGCAACTTCAAATTCAAAAACATCTATTCATCTACATCTTATCAGCTCAATAGAGCCAGCCGTCATCTCGGCCGTCATCTCAACCAACCATACAATCATGATATAGTCAGCCGTCATCTCAGCCGTCATCTTGGGATCTGTCCTTTCGATCTGCATTTGCTCCTATTTGCTCTCAAATAAGAAACTTCTTTTGTTGACGAAATAAGTTCCGCGCATAATGGTCTCACTACTTAAAAACACACACCCACACTTCCGGAATCATAAATCATAAAAGTGAGAGGCGAGAAGTTGCAAACCAATAAATGCTCTATTGTTCATAACTTTATAACATTGCATTGTTAGGCTTTAGCTAAGAAGTCAAGTAATACCTAGGGCGTGGCATATAGGACGACATTGCTTTCATTGCAGCATTGTAATACAACAAAAAAAAACATCAAACCATATATATATTTCGTACTCTCATAATGTTTTTATGATAACTGATTCAATCAACAACCATGGACAACAGAGAAGAAAGCAACAACTCTACCATGCAAGCAGAAGATCCATTAGTCACGTTAATGTCAGTTAGTAGTACTATTGCAAATGATGCATTAAATAATATGCAACAGCAGCAAGTTGGTGCACCTCCTACAACATTGCAACCAATGCCAATACAAAAACCAAACCCATCAACAATTAATAATCAACATATAATTAACTGTGTATCATGTTCCTATCCTGGTGCAGATGTACGTTTAGTAGGTTCATGTAAATGTGCATATCATGCACGATGTTTAGATTTATTTGGTATTTGCACAATTGCCAAACAGCAGCAGCAGCAGCAGCAGCAGCAGCAGCAGCAGCAACAAGTTGGTGGTGGAGGGGATGAAAGTAGTGTACTAATAACAACATGTCCGAATTGTTTAGGACCAACGAATGGTATTGAGATAATACCATTGAGCTTTGTTGAGTTGGATAGAGCTCAAAAGGTCAAGACTACAAATAATGATAGTGTATATGACATGATGGGAGTGTAAGTTTTTTACTTGTGTTATATGATCGTGAAAATCTAGAACAGACTCTAACATCAATTCACTTGTCTCTATCCATCATTCAGTGCCGATTCTACAAATGGAATGTCAAAGAAACGGACTTCCCGTGAATTTAGTATCCCCACAGCAACCAATCAATACAATCCCATATCACAATCACAATGTTATGATCCTTCCGTACACCGAACTGGCCGCTGGACGAATGAGGAATTAGCATTGCGTGATGCCATTATTGCATTATTCGTTGAAGGATCACTGCCGCTATCAAATGGAATCAAGCTTAATGATTTCCTAAGTAGTATCCTCAAATCGAAGCAATCAAGATTGACAAAGAAAATGAAGCATGCCAAGTTATCATCCAAGTACTTTCGGATTAAACAAGGACATCTCACGCCAACACTCAAGGCTAAGGAATTTAGTACGCTTGAACATAACTTTATCAATGCGGTGCCGGACTTGATTGAACGGTCTGAGATTCAATTCCATATGCAGAAGGAGTGGCGTGATCACATCGCTGAGCGATTGACGAATATGCAAATATCATTCAGTGCTGATAGATGGTTACATAGTGTGGAAATTATGGATAGGAGAGTTGCACTTGAAAAGAATAGAAGTCGTATGGCCAAGAGGAGGTGTTTAATGGGTTTGGCTATGGAGAGGGATGTGAAGGATGTCACTGAGGGTGTTTTTATCAATCAAGATGTAAAAGGAGGACATGACTTTTTATTGGATATGGACAAGACTGGAGCTGTCATGGGTGATAATATGTCAGGCGTCGGAAGTAGCTCAGGTGCGACAGCTACCAATACTACCGAGGATGGAGATTTTGGACGATTCCTCATGAGCATGTTGGACGAGGCTCCGATTGCCCCGGCTCCATCGGGAGATGGAAATAATGCACTACCCTCCACAGGTGTTTTGGCAGGAGGGAAGAAAGCACTGCGGTCGTCTTGCGATCCCAACTTTAGATATGCGGCACCGTTCCTAGCTGGCATTACAAGCTATATTGAAAGGAACAGTGTGCCTTTTGAGCATGTCGACCTCTGGGTACCCAGTACAGTACCAAAAGAGTTGGAGAGTGAATCTAGTCGCCCATTAGTGGGTTCAATGGGTTCTGGATCCAATACGGCTTTGTTTGGTATGAGTGGTGTGGTTGGTGATACACTTGGTGTCACACGGCTCTGTTTTGCTGGTAGTGCCACATTGGGCACGCAAATTATTGCTAAAGAACCAGCAACAAATACTATGAGCAACGAGAACATCGAGACTGGAAAACCGACAACAGTACCACTCTCCGATGAAGAGATATTCAACTTTTCATTGTATGGTGATTACTCTGCAAAGTTCTCCTTCAGCTCTGGTTGTGGCTTGCCAGGGCGTGTCTTTCAAAGCGGAATTGCGGCATGGGAGCAATTCCTTACAAATGCTCCAGCTGAGATGTTTGAGCGAACTGGTGGTGCGATTCAGTTTGGCGTCAGGACTGCATTAGGTCTACCAATAGACTCGCCAACTGTGGGTAGGATTGTCTTGGTACTTTACAGCAAACACAATCGTGAAAAAGATGTCGAACTAGTAAATCGTATCGTTCGAGACGTCCGGTTATTTAACCCGAGCCCTCGGTGGAAATTGGTCGTCGACATCTGTTCAAATGGTTCAGCAGCAGATGGGGAAAATCCTTTGCCAGTTGATGCAAAACCCCCTACACCACAACAACCTCCAAAGGAGATGACAAATTCGAGTAACTTAACTGGCATGTCTGCTCTATCAATGAATCAAAATGAGTCATTAGGATTGGATATTGACGAAGGCAATAATATGAATGTTTCAGATGAGAAGAATAAACAGATTATAGGGTTGGTTAACTTGCTCCAAGAATACATGCCTTCATCGGATGTTGATCAAACGTCACCATTGGGTAAGCAGCTGAATAATATGCTCCTACTAAGAATGCTATTACTGAAACCAAATCGTCAATCCGATGAAGACGAGCTTGTGGAGACTATGTTGGTACTATATGAAAGTTATTTAGCAGCGGGAAGAACAAGACCAGACCTTGCCATCTTGATTGCAAGGGACTACAGCTTTCAAGTTAAGCATACACTTTCGATGGCTAATCTAAGCCATCCGCAACCCTAAATGAGCGTTCTTGAAGACTATGTATATGTAGATGTGAAAATACAACAGTAATAAGACTAATTAAACTTTAAGTCTGTACATAACTACAATATCGACAAAACTGAGCGCTTCTGAAAAGCTCTGTTTCTGCATACATAGTGCACTTTTGGTTGTTATAAATACAATTTATATACAGTGTGTACATCCAGGACTGCCTCCATACTAAGGCAAAGTCTCTGGAGGTTCAGACATGGCTAACCCTTGTGTCAAAAGAGTTAATGAGCTTGCTGATTTGAGACTTGATCCTACAAAAGTGGTTGTGGCTTGTCGACTAGAATCAGATTGGTCTACCAGTTGTTCTTGTTGTTCTCCATGGTGCATATGATCAAGATGAGTCGGTGGCTCTTGAGGTTGGTGTTGATCCAAGCCTGCTGAAATAGAAACTTGCCTTTGCATGGCCGTTTGCTGCATTTGAGCATGTTGCATAACATGAAACCCAAAGTCTCTGGCCAACATTAACGTCATATCGGGCCTCGATCTCCCTGCTTTGACATATGAGTCAAAAAGCATGAGAATAGAATCGATCAGATCTTCCTCTTCGGCGTCTCGATTCTTTTTTAGTAAAAGCATACGAAGACTCATCATGCTTTGTATCTGTTCACCCAATGGTGATGAGATATCCGAAGCATTACAAGGCATATTTTCTCCCACTACAAGAGAAATATATGAATTGATGTTAGTTGACACAAGCAGTATAATATCAAGGAAAGATCATATTGAAACACATACACTTACACAGAGCAATTAGATTAAAGATCTGAACACTCTTCTCACTCAAGTTGCCCAGGGCAGCTGAAAGATTCCCCGCTGCTTGGTTGTTATTTCCTTGGTTTTGTTGTTGAACCGGATTACTGACAGCCTGGGCAGCAGTATTGTTACCTTGCTGCTGCATATCGACCATGAGCTTCCAACGAGGGGAGGGATTAAATGCTTCAAAGTCTTGTATCATACGGCGTACCAAATCATCATCCTTGACGCGATTGTGCTTGGAGTACATTACTAATACTATCCTTCCAGCGTTTGGAGAACTGATGGGTAATGCAACGGCTGTATTGATACCGAATTGCATTGCCCCACCTCGTCGTTCAAAGAGATGTGATGGTGCGTTGCAAATGAACTGCTCCCAAGCGGGGATCGCTGATTCAAATACCCTTCCAGGTAAACCACATCCCGAAGTAAATGAGAACTTCTCAGAGTATGTACCAAATAGAGATAAATGATAAATCTCTTCCGATGACAAAGGTATAGCCTTGAGATTCTGCCCATGCATCTTGTGATCAAATGGAGAGGGCGGAGGCGTCCCATCTTCGTGCTGTTGATCGGCTGCATCCACAATCTGCATCCCTACACTAGCACTACCCGCAAAGCAAAGTCTTACTTTACCTTGACTTGGATTCATTGCGCTCCCACTGCCTAAAGCCGGGGGTTCCGGAGCGATGTTTCCTGTGGGGTCTAGCGCATATCCATTACTCGAACTTGGTACCCAAATGTCGATGTGCTCAAATGGTACACGATTATTCTCAATGTAGCCAGTAATCTTGGCAAGGAAAGGTGCCGCGAACCGAAAGTTGGGCCCTTCTGTTGATCCCAAATTGGGAAGTAGTGCCGAACGGAATGGTTGGGCTTGTGCAGAAGAACTCTCTGCATTGGAAGAGAGGGACAGTGATTGCTGCACTGCTCCATTACCTCCACTATTAACTCCATCCACATTAGATGGAATATCCCCAACCATGGCAAGCATTAAATCACCCAAATCTGCATCCTCGGCGTCATTCGTTTCCAATGCACTAGCCAAGAGATCAAAATCAACATCCTCATGTGCACTACTGCCCAAAGTATTATCAATAAAAATACCAGGTGTTGGAGAACTTGTATCCTTCTCAATTGCCTTCCCCATCATAATTCGTCGTTTTACCATACGATTTCGTGATTTAGCCAATGTTATACGTGTATCCATCTTATCAACACTTTTTAACCACTCATTGGCATCAAAGGGTATACGCATAGATGTTAATCGTTCAGCTAAGTGATCACGCCATTCCTTTTGCATATGAAATTGAATTTCACTCCGTTCGATGGGATCGAATATAGAATTAATAAATGCAACCTCCAACCTTGATATTTCCTTGGCATGTGAAATATCTTTAATACAACCAGTATTAAGATGGAAGTGACGTGTACTTAACTTGGCATGCTTCATCTTCTTTGTTAATCGACTTGGTTTGGATTTTAACATGGCACTTAAGAAGTCAATGAGTTTTAATCCATTGGATAATGGTAGAGACCCATCTACAAACTTTGGTACTAATGAGTCTCGAAAGGCAATCTCTTCATTCGACCATTTGCCGGTGCGTGGTTCTGCATAGTCGTAAAACTTTGACTCACCCTTGGATGATGATGATGTTGAATTGTTGAAGATGTCAGAATGCATACGTTTAGTTCCCGGTGATGTCGATAACATACTGCTACCCCCTGATATCTTCTTAGTTTGTCCCATACTCATACGCTGGGCATTATCAATTTCAATAAAACTTAGGGGTACCATTTCCAATTTTGCGTTGGTTTGTTTAATTGATACGAGATCAAGACAACGCGCATGATATGCACTCCCACTGGGACATGATTTAATCCGTACGTCTGCACCAGGATAGCAGCATACTGCACAGATATCTGATGGATTTATTATTGCTGTATAGATACAATTAGAAAAGATATTATGAGACACTTGTGCACATCATGTGCAGAATATTATATGTATACCGGCAAGTAGCGACACAACATAAATACACACGAACTTACTTGTTGTTTGAGGAGGAAAGGAAGAGGATAAGGGAGGCGATGGATGTTCGGTAGTAGATGCCATAGTTTGGTTATATAATATAATGTAATTTGATGTTTGATGGGTGTGAGAATTTGCAATTTTTCATACAGGTTTTTATTGCAATGCCTATTCTTTCAAAGAGGTAAGCTCCACAGCTAAACGTTGGGAATATGAATTGTACCCCACAGCTATTTATTATTATTATTGCTAATATCTCCGCCGAACAACAGCTGCTATTAACAATAATAAGCAAAATACTCAGCCAATTTCTGAGAAATAATCGGCAGGTTTTGTGACTGCATACGAAGATAAAAGCGGCCTCGAATAAAGAGGGTAACTTGCCCACTTTAAAAGTGCAATGCAGTCAGTAAAGACTAAGTGAGAATAGTTTACAACAATAGCTTATCCTTCTTGAGCCTCAGTTCTATTCTTTGTCATCAACAATCTAGCCACGAAGCAACTTGACCTAAACAACTGAAACAGTGCAAAGCAAATCCAAACTTGAGAGACTGGTCCTCCGCCCGCTCTTATCTTTCTCAATACTGGAGGTAATAATGCCGTACTAACAAAGTATACACCTGCTAAATATGATAGTTCCTTCTGAGCAATCAGTGTCCCCTCTGATACTGCCACTGGAGCGGTTAAGAAAGCTCCTGCTGCTAATATAGCGGCTAATGGTTTGGCTGCTGCTTGTACTGCCAAATCTTTTGTAACGATACCAGGTGTAAAAGCAATAATTGATCCAACTACAGAGGCAATCATGACACCTACCATTAAACCGACCTTTTCTAATCGAAATACCAATTTGTTAGATGCTGCCTTCCATTCTTTAACATCGGCCTTTTTCCCTCGTTGTTCTTTCGGCAGAACTCCATAGGCAGGTAAGAATGTTTGAGCAGTTTGACTTATAACTTCCAAGAATGGTGATGCAAAGAAGAATAATGATAGAGCAATCTGATGTGCTGCCAATGTCTGCGGTTGACCTGGCAATCCAGCCGCAGCATTTGTCATGAAGCCAAAAGCCGAGATCTTTCCGAGTATCAATGTTAATACTGGAGCAGCAAACTTGAGGAATGTCTTTCCATTAATAGCATCTGGTGCACTATTGGTAATCCAGCGAGGTAATAATCCCAATGATGATCCCTTCGATAATAACTTCCTCCGTGCCGGTCTAATCATGGCGATTGTTCCTGCCAATTGAGCACATAACGTGGCAATGGCTGCTCCCTTCAGACCCATATGAAATCTACTAACTAATAAGTAATCTCCGACTAAATTAACAGCTGTACTGTATGCAATTGCAACTAATGGTGTCACTGAATCTTTAGCACCAAGTAAAGCTGCTTGGAGGACACCACCCAAGAGTGATGTTGGCATTGATAGTGCACGAATTTGTACATATTCATGTGCCGAGTTTAAAAGGCCCGGAGATGCAGCTGCCTCGGGACCTTTTATTTTTTGTATACAATGGAGATATACAGGTTAGACACAATGTCAAATAGAAGTTCAGATCAATCAACTCAAATCATATGCACAACAAACTTCTACACTTCACTTACCAATATACAATGCAATCAAAGGTCGAGCAACAGCCAACAGAAAGAACATCAATCCAATACCTGAATATAATGATGTCTTAGCAGCAGTCCTAACAACACCCTCACCAGGTAATTCATCATTACCCAACTTATTCTTCTTCTCACTATCACCTCTTGCCAATGCTGATGCATATAAGTTTGTTGTGGCCACATTTAGGAATGCAAATAGGTATAAAGATCCATCGATGAAGGTTGTTGCTGGTCCAAGAGCTGCTAGTTGTGCAGCTGACCCTGCAGCGCCAACTGCACCTGCCTTGGCTGACAAACCAATGAAGGAAGTATCTACTAAAGAGAGGAGAGGGCCAGAAATCCATAATGCCAAACATGGAAAGTAAAATTTGAATAGTGCTCCATTAGTAGGTGGTTGTGGTGGTGGAATAGTAGCAGCATTTGAAGTAGATGCTGCTCCTGCTCGAAGCTGTGTTATTGTCTGTTTAGTATTGATATTGCTTTGCCTTGATGATGATAGATTGACTTTATTTGTTGTTGTGATGGGTTTATGAACATTGGAATGTGTACTACCAGCAAACGCTCTACTTTCAGCGGTTAATAGCGCCGCTACAGAGAAGAGTATTGCATAGCCGTGATGTATACGAAGTGTCATCATTGATAATATATGATATATGCGAGATTCGAGAGGAACGATAATGATGTCATTTTGATTGATTTATTTTTTCTCTAAAGATACCCTCCTGCCGATCATGATGTTACACCAAGTCAATACAATATGAAACCGATAGTAGTATTTGCAATGCTTCTAGTATTCGATAGAGTCATATCATTTGTACCAATCATTCGTAGGGTATCCAATAAACCAAAGATTCGTGCACATCATATGCACATCCGATATAAAGAGCAATCAACTTGTTGTATAGAGATGACATCCTCTACAACTTCAGAGATAGATGATCCATTATTGACACCAATACCATCTAATCAAAACAATTTCACCGACATACCAACAATATTCGCCTATCCTCATTATTACGATCCTCATCCAATTGCAAAGTATGCATCTGATAGATTGAAAGAGCAATTACACATATCTTGTGGCTTTAAAAGTATGCTGAATAGTACGGATGCAGTTGGTAAAATGATGGGTGTATTAGTTGTTCAATATAATGATATAGATAACAACAATACACCACATCTTGGATATCTTCAGGCTTATTCTGGTACCTTGACCAATGATGAAACATCAGATATGCACTTTTGTCCTCCAGTATTTGATCGATATGATAAACATGGCTTTTATAAAGCTGAAGAAGACAAGTTGAAAGAGCTGAACAGATTAATTGATCAACTTGAGAGCAATCCCGAATTATCAATACGGAGAGAACGCCTTACTAAATTGCAAGAAGAACAGCGTAGTGTCAAATGGTCTGCTTTTAAAAAGCAACAAAGAGATCTTCTAGCAATGCGAGATGAACTTAGTAACGAAAAGTATAATCTATTAGACAAAAGAGTAAAGCGAGAAAAGCGTGAGACGAAGAAACTCAAGTCACAAATCAAACAAGAGATACAAGTGGCAGAGAATACTATCAATGAACTAGAACAACATATACAATCGTTAAAAGAGGAACACAAAACAAAGTCTTGTCAATTACAAGATAGATTATTCAATCAATACAACTTTCTAAATATTTACAATGAGACAAAGTCGCTACTACCAATGTTTGCCAATACAACAATACAGCGACCACCATTAGGTGCTGGCGATTGTGTAGCTCCCAAATTGCTACAGTATGCCTTCATGAAAGGATACAAACCGATAGCAATGGCTGAGTTTTGGTGGGGCAACTCTCCAAGAAATGAAGTTAGAAGACATGGTTTATATTATCCAGCTTGCCGAGGTAAATGTGGACCGATATTAGATCACATGTTAAAAGGTATTGAAGTAGAAGAGAACCCTTTACAGCACGCCAAGTCAGAAATAGAGTTGGAGATAATATATGAAGATGAATGCATTTTGGTGGTGAACAAGCCAGAGGGTATATTGTCACAACCAGGTAAATATCTTGAGCAGTCAGTTTACAGCATAACTAAGGAGATGTATCCAGATGCTACAGGGCCATTGCTAGTTCATAGACTTGACATGGAAAGTCCGAGTTTGTGTTGTTTTGTTGTGTGTTATGGTGTGTTCAATATGAAGACTCGGCCATTCAAATACTCCATTTGAACATAGTTTGCCTTTATGTGATTGCCTTTGCAAACCGAATCCACTAAAATATGTTACAATCATCTCTCTTCGTCTTCATGAACTGTGAAACGCTATCTACCAGAGCACATCTGGGATATTATTGTTCGCCTTGGATAAAGATACACACAGAGCTCTGGCTGCACAGTTTATAGACCGAAGCATTCAGAAACGATATGTAGGTGAGTGGGTCATGTTATCAATTTTTGTCTTTTCACAACAAGCCTTGCTGATAAGAAGATGTGCATCTCTCAAGCCTTACTTGACGGAAAACAGGCTGATCAGAGAGGCAGGACAGGCACAATTGGCTTACCTTTACTTCCTGACTACATCAACAGACCAATGCAAATGGTTCATGAAAAAGGCAAACAAGCAATCACCAATTATAAAGTTATCGATGTTAAGAACAATACTACAAGAGTTCATTTTTATCCAATAACTGTAAGTTCAAGTTGCTGTTGCTGCTATTTAATTCTGAGGTAGTACTTCTCATCCACTTCTTTTACACCATAGGGGCGATCTCATCAGTTGCGTGTACATGCAGCACATTATCAAGGCCTCGACTGTCCTATTGTTGGCGATGATATCTATGGACAGCGGGCTGATAGGCTTTGTTTACATGCCGATTTTCTTCAACTAACTCATCCAGTGACAGGAAGACGAATGACCTTCACATCTGATGCTCCTTTCTGATATAGGCTCAGTGAGAATGATTCAAACAGTTGGGAATATCAACTTTAATTTCCAGAAACATCTTCACTATTGAGAGGCTTCGCCATTTCTCTCTTTGGACTGATACTCAATACCTGCTTCATCTAACAATCTTTTCAACTCTTCATTTTCCCTCCGCATTACTTCGTTCTCGTTTCTTAGGGTAGTACTTTTGTTTATGCCCATAATCTTTATACCCGATGATGAATCCGATACTGTTGAATTCCCTTCTATATCGAGACTGTTGGCTTTGTTTTCTTCCCTATTGTTAGCTTTGTTGTTTGCTGTTAGCCCCCATTGCTTTTTGGGGGTTTTAGTTTTATTCTTCTTCTTCTTTCTTACTGCAATGAATTTGGGTCCAAAGATGAGAAGAAGAATAGAAGTACACACCACGAAAATGAAGCTTGACAAGTAGAGAGAGATAAGATATAACCAGTGAGCAACAGATTAGTACAGTATTGATACCAAATACAATTCATGCAAGCATGTACAAACTTACCCTGTGACAACAAAGTAAAATGCTTCAGCCTTATCCCTAGCGATAATGATAATAGGTACGGCGAGGAAGGATACATAAAGAATGATCCAGAGAGCCCTAAGAATATACTTGCTCTCGCTCAACTCGGTAGATATATGTCTTGCACGGCATGCTTGAAGAACAGTGACTAAAAGACATCCAAGGTTGATGCACACCAATATCGGGAGAAAGATACGACCGTGCTCTGACTGACAAACGCCATACGTCTCTAATGCTCTATCAAACTCATCAGTTCTTGCGATCTCAATATTGCTCTTCAAAGGATCGATAGCGGTCCACACTGATAAGATTATGATGTTCAAGGATAACAAGAAGGCCATCGGCTTAATGACATCCATTACTGTCAATTTGATGCGCTTAAACTTCTTTGCATTCTTCATGATAGTATATATTCGCCATGTCTTGGTGAACAAGGCAGAGAATATCAGGCTAAAGCCCATTGCTATAAACCAAGGTACTGCCATGCATGCGATACTTGCCCCTTTCTCATTACCTACACCTCGATCAACCGATAATGGTATGATCGAGATTCCAAAAAGTAATGTGCCAACAGCGATGATGTATAGGAAAATCGGCTGGGATGCTCGTATTACTTGTACTGCCCGATTTTTAAAGGTCCAAACTCCAAACCCTATCGACATACAAACAATAATGGCACAGAGAATACCTCCCACAGCCCGAAATCCCTTACTAAGGTGATTCTGATCAACTGTAATAGGAGGTAGGTCTGCTGGTGGTGTAGTTGATCCGTCATTGAAAACAAAAGGAACCTTAACGTTGTACCAAGTGCCATTTCCCCATATATCTGTTTTAACCCTAAGGAACTGCATTTCTTCTTCTGCAGTTTCTTCATCCAAGACGAAATTCGTCAAAGAAAACAGAGCCGAGTCTGCTGTTCGTGTACCAGTGTCTTCAAATTTAACATTATAAGAAGCTCCTTCAAATTCCATACCAATAAAATTCTGAAACATTTCTTCGCCAGTAACATTAGTAACTCCCGATGATGATGATGCACTGCACGCTGCCATGCCGATAGCAACTGTGGCATCATATAAGAAAGGCCCGACATATCCAGGCCAATACAAAAACCTATCACTGTCTGTAATCTTTGAGTGGTTGACTGGAATTTCATTATTCAATACATAATCGCTAGCCCAGGGTAGATGTGAATCAATAAAGGCCAAGTCTTGTTCATTCCTCAGATTTTGCATGGCCGCGAAGAACTTATCATATGTTGGTTGTAAACTTCTCTCGCCTGCGCTTGCCTCTAGCAAACCAGAGCCTTTGTAGGCATTTGATAATGGGGAACCTTTGGCAAAGCTCCGGTCAACGATGTCATATGTATCAATACCATCAGCAAATAACCAAGTGTGAAGGCCTGAGCCTGCAATTCCCTGCTTGTATGCTTCTGTCATTATATCGTCAAGGACTCTTCCGGGTATAATGGCAAAGAAGTAGGTATACTTTGTGTTCTTCAATTGATGAATGGCCCGTTCAATCCCTTCTGGAGTAAAGTCAACATTAATATTCACTGCAACAGTATCGAAGTCTGGTCCAGCAGACGCTGCTCTTATGGCGTCCGCGAAGTCATTTCCGTAGACATCATTGATATTAAGTATCCCAAGATGATTAACACCCCATCCTCTCAACTTTTGCAATAAAGGTATTGAAGTCGCCCGATCATTCGGAATAGTCCTGCCAAAGTAATTAAACCCAGGATGGTCTAGAATAGATGACGTCGCGAGAGCAGATATATGTGGTATTTGCTTAATATCTGAAATAGTGCTTGTCATAATTGCAATTGGAGATCCAGTTGCACTTAAAAAAGCACAAGGTGCAAGTTCCTCATTATCAATGTTATGAGGGTCGGTAATTTCCAAGACTGTATTAACAGAAACTGCCTCTTGTCCCATACTATCAAACGAGTATGTATAGAATTGCAATGAACAGCGTTCATTAAGACCATCAAGCTCTGGTATAATTGTACCATTACCAGTATTTAAATGTTCCATTGCTAATGCCACACTAGCCAATCCCTCGTACACTTCATTATTATTAATAGCTTCGCCATCTCGACTGAATGATGCTAGGTATGGCATGTAACATATCTTTATATTCTCACCATTATTGGTATTTTGTACTATATTGATATTGTCATTATTATTTGTTGTTGTGTTTGAAAGCGGTACTGCGTCGATTAATTTTGATAGAGAAGTCAATGAATTTAGAGTTTGTGCACTTGATATAGATATGATGTATAATGATATTGTTGTGACGACGAAAAGATACTGCATCTTGTGCTTTTGATATGGTTATGATATAATAAGTAGACCTATGGTGACAAGATTTGTTTTTTTTATTATGTCTCAAAGCTTTTATGAGAGAGGATATTATAAGTTGTGCATAAAGAAATATGTTGCACTACTGCATATACTTAGAGAATGATTCACTCGGATTAAAGAAGAAGGTTGTTCATCCAACTGGTTGATGTAGCGATAGTAGGCCCAAGTTAAAGCTAACACTATCGACACCGCATCAACTTTCACAAGATTTCAGATTCATCAGTTTTCATTGAGTAGAAAACTCATTAAAGGGGAAAATGTTCACTCCAGTGGAGAATATGAGGTAGCTCTAGCAAGAGGTGTATAACTTATTCTTTCAACTTAGGAGAATCACTAAAGAATAAGTATTAGTTGAGTTTTAAGCCTACCTCCAAAGTATATTAGCGTTGTGTATAGCCTTGTGAGAAGTGTACCTCTTCCCTTTTATTATCTAAACAAACCTCCTCTCATGTCCATTCCCAATATTATATTCTAGTCTGTAGCAAAATGGAACATCAATTTCTCTCTTTCTTTTTACAATTATCTTTCTCAATGAGCCAGTACAAGGGGGGCTGATCCAATCTTTAAACGACATAGGATGAACCTCCTTATGCATATCTCATATCTCTCTAGGGAGCAGCCTTCCATGGCTTGGGGGGTAGTACATCATATGCAGTCTTTCCGCCGCCCTCAATATCTCCACTGAAACCCATGGCAAACTTACCATCCTATTTTGAGAAGTATAAAAGAAAAGATATAAGATGAGAGAGTCAGTACAACACGGCGAGGAACAATACGATAGAGCTATACAGCATCCCCGAACCCTCAAGCACTCAACAACCACACGGCGCAATAACATACACAAACAACTTACCTGAGTAGTGAACACACGTAACATATCCTTAACAATAGCACGGACATCATCAGTCTTACGTGCATCCTGTTCATTCGCATGCTGTAAGTGTGCCACGACATTCATAATAGTTTCAAGACGTGTACTTAATACCTTTTGTTGATCTTTTAATTCATTGATTAAGTCCTCGACGTCATCGACGGCACATTCAGATTCAACGCAGAAGTTGGCTTTATCAAGGACTGCGGTGATTTCATCCTCGGTCATAATTAGATTACGAGCTGTAGTCTGTTTGTTGTATGTTTATTTATCATGAGGCGTAGTTATTGCAATAACAAGAGAAGTTACATATATAGAATATATAGACGAGAGGAATAGCAGTGTCAGAATATGATACTGTGCACACAAGATATGGTTCAAATTCCTCGAGATGAATCTATTGCAAAAAAGATATCAAACTTACCGTTCTAACAGCAGGCATAGTAGGTGAGGTCATGAAGGCATTAGAGCCGACGGCAAGCAGGGAAAGTAGGGCAATTTTATACATGATATTAGATTTGGAGTACTATAATCGATTTTATGGAGGTTCGGATTGATGTTGTTGAAAGATACGACAGATGATTTGTGATACTTAAGTAATGATGGCAAACAGATGTTTGGATTCGATGCAATGAAGGACTCCCCATTAATTTTTATAAGCAATGCTCTCAACTCTCATAACAAAAGCGTATCCTTTCATAACTTATCATTACCAAGCAAGGTACATCCAACCTTTACATTATGCTGCCTTATTAACCCCTACACGTCGTTGGAGTCCACAAACTATGCTCTGAGTGTAGGGGGTGTTCTAGTTTATTTGGTATACACCACAACAAAACATATGATGTAGTAATAATGTATATATTGTGCACCATCTTGTACATATGAGCATATACAATGGTATCAAACTAATGACAGTAAATACTTTATAAATAAAACAATATTACATCATGAATGACCTAAATCCAGAACAGCAGCAACTTGCTTTACCGCAAGTATCAACGACAACGCGGCACAAAATAATACAACAACGATTAGAAGAGCAGTTTATATACAATCGATCAGATAGGCCAAAAGAAGAATTTCAAGAGGAACAGCAGCGTCTAGTACAAGTATTGTCTGATTTACGTGGAAGACAAGGAGATTTATCACGTAATATTGTACAGAATATTACAACGCAACGACAACAACTAGAACAATCACATATACTTATTACCAGTAATGAAATAAATCAAACAAGTGGACAACAGATGCTAAATCAATTACAATCAACATACGATAAAGATTCTATTGCTCTTCAAAACCGGCAAACTGAAGAGGCGACCAGACTACAAGTAGCCCTAAACGAGGCGATTCGTTGTGCAACACAAAAGCAGATGGATCATCTCAATGAATATATTTTGGCTCAATCATCAATAGAACCCCCTACAGATTATGAAGAACTCAATCCAAGTGCCCTTCCTCGTCCTGGGTCTGATTATTACCAGAGATTACGTTCAAAAGGAGAGTCAATTTCAATTCCTTACTCACATGAAAAGTTGGTGTTGTATGAACTGTTATTTAGGGGTATTGATTTGAAGTGTGGTGCACTACGCGTGAATGGGGTAACGATGAAATACAAATTCACGATTGATATGTGGAGTGCTAATCATTCCAATAATTTTGTATCATTAATTGAAGATGATGGCATCAAACATGTATGTGATTCCAGATATTATACTCAAGTTGCTCGAGATAAATATGTTATGGAATGTTTATCCCGTGCCGGTAAAATCCCTCTCCTTCTCAGGTACTTGCACTCAAAACAATCAACAAATCGTGTGCCAGATGATCTAATCCCTTGGTTTATTCAGTTGATGTTGTTGACTGATTTTGATGGTGCGACAGGCAGTGTAGTGGCCCTTGTTTCTATTGGACGAGTTCACAAGAGATGGTATCCGAAGATTCGACAGGTTGCAAATACCTTTTCAGGAAAGGGTGGTTGCAGTGTGAAGGGTTATGAGTTGTATCTCAGGGATGGTGGCAGACCGGCATACAGAATTGTAGACTACTCGAATCCAGCTGTGTTGCAAGAGTTGATGGTTGATTATGGTGTCGATTGGACTGCGGGTAAGTGAAGGTTGAAGATTGTTTCGTGTGTCAACTTTATCCCAATGCTTACATAATCAATGTCTGTTCAATTAATCACACGAAGCACGAATCACAAAACAATTTGGTTCCTTCTCCCCATCTCAAGAACCAGATGAAACTTGTGCAAACCATCTCAAGGCAGGAAATTACAGCCTTAGTCGTTTCATCTTAATGCTCATTGGGTTAAATCTTCAAGTCCACGACAATAGTGATGAATACACTGCAATGACCTTCGATTCTATCTCCCAGATGTTGCCGTTTGATACTCCATTTGTCATTCAAGATTGTATTGATGAGTTCCAGCGTCGGATGAGAACGAATTCTTCGTGTACAGAGATTAGTTGGGATTTGATGGCTAGTATGTATAGAAAAGACAAGGAATACTGGAACAACAAGTTGGCAAGCAATGCCGTTACCGAGTTTGCTGGTGATGATCCAGATGATCATCATTCTCACCACTTTCGTGCCGAGGATGTTATTTTCATGATGGAAGCATTCAAGCTGGTCAAGAATTCTGATGGCACCAACTTGCGTGCCGTTCTAAGAAACCTCTACCCTTCAACTTTGAACGAGAGTGCAGTGTTAGTTTCGCTTGCTGTTTGGAAAGAAAATATATCACTGAGTGATTCTGATGTCGACAGGCAGTCTTGTCGACGTGGTCCAATTGATGCAGATGTTATTCTGTCTCAGGTTCTTGGTTTTGCTTTCCCACGCTATGATGCTTTGAGAGGAGCTTTGAGACGAGATGCTGTAGTTGCGGTTGAGCTTGGTCTTTGGAAGATTAGTTTACCCAGGACAGAAGAGTGTCGCTACGATTCAAATGGATATCATCCAATGTCCAATGAGCAACACATTTGCCGACAGAAGTGTCGTCCTCCCAAAGAAGTTATCCAGAGAGTGTTTCAGTATCTCCCATTCCCCAACCATGTCATCAAACGTGGGGAATCACAGCCTCAAGCGGAGCAACAGCATCAAGCGGCGCAACAGCCTGCTGCAAACGAACATCATGCAGTTGTTGAGGTAGTGCAACAGCCTGTTATAAATCAGCTACGTCAAGCATATATACAAGCACTGAACCAACCAGTACAACAGCTTGCTCAAGTAGATCAACCCGCGATCGTCGAGCCTCAAGCTGTACAACAATCTGCGGTTGTCGAGCCTCAAGCAGTACAACAAGCTGCTATTGAACAGCTGCGTCAAGCATATCTACAAGCCTTGAACCAAGAAGAGCAACAACACAATGCAACATCATCGACTGCTCATGCTACAAATAATCAATCATCCCAGCAACAAGAGGCTGACATCGTACAACCTCATGTGCCATCATTCACTGAAATCGAAGGTGATAATATCAACATCTTGTCTAAAGAGCCAATCCCGTCCGAAACTATCCCCATTATCCTAAATTTGATTAACGGGAGAGATTCTTCAGGTCGAACAATGCATGAAATGTTCGGGGCACTTCCCGAAAAGGAGAGGATGAGTCAGAGGACTCATTTCCTTGATGAAATCGTCGTACGCCGTCAGCAAGATTCAATTAAGCGCAGCAGCCTCATGACACTCCAACCCGAGGAATGGCTCAATGATGAGATCATGAATTACTTTTGTAAAAACATTATCAGCCCTACTAGTGATGATATTGGTATCTTTTCATCATTCTTCTTTACAAGATTGACAAGATTGAAACGGAATAGTTCGGGTGAATTAGTATATCATTACGACAAAGAGGCAAAGGCATTCGGTTTGGGTACTGGTAATCGTGCAACAAAATACAAAGAAAGTCGTGATATCTTCAAGCTCAAAGAACTCTATGTCCCAATCAACAAAGATAATAATCATTGGTTACATTTAAGAGTTATCTTTGAAAGCAAGCGTATTGAACTTCGTGATTCGTTGGGCAATATCCGAGACAATAATCATCTCAATGCACGCCGGAAATACTTGGCTGATATGAAACGTTATCTTTTCGACGAGTACCATCGGAGTGAATACGCAGGTAGACATACACCCGTTTCATGGGACGTATGGGATACCCAGTGGTCCTGTGTTGACTTATCTAATACTATACCTCGCCAAGAGAATGGTGACGACTGTGGAGTTTTTACTCTGATTGCCATATCGTTATTAGCCCAGGGTATTACTTTGACAAAACAGCTTTATTCTCAGAGTATGGTTGATAGTTTGAACTGTCGATTGAAAATAGTATATCTTCTCTGGGTGGATAGTGTTGACGATTCATGTGGTAAAGATATTAGTGTCAAGCAAGGTACCAGTGGTTTAAAGAATCATATGAAGTTTAAACGAAAACATCCCAAATCATCGGGTGGAAAGAAGGGTGGCTTCAGGCTTGATCCAGAGAGGAAGAGAATACTTGAAGAAGCCTTGAAGTATGTCAAAACAGACGACGATGTTGATGAGGGTGTTAATGATGTTGGAGGACAGCCATCCATAGCTATTCGGGATAGTCTTGTAAGTTCATCATCTATAGCAGCAGTATCTTCTGCAGCTACTCTTTCAACAGATTGCGGCGTCGTGAAACAGATGTTTTGTTTGAAGGTTCACATCAGTTTTCACTAAAGGAAAACTCTGAATGTTAGAGGTTGGGCGGGGGGATTTTTTATATGAACCCCTGGCGCACCCCTTCCACGGCGGTATCTACCTGTCTCTTTTTATGGACGTAGTACCCCCGCCGATCGCTCATGCGGTATCTTTGCCCCAACCACTACCTTCCCTATAAATTTTCATTATATATCAGCCTTCATATTTAATAGCAGCGATGAGTTGTTATAGCAGCGGCGCCATCGTTATTCACTAGACGTGATAGCAACGTTAGTCTTAGTTATTCACTAGTCGATTATACATGTCTATGGTTACTTTAATTCGTTGATATATCCCTTTTACTTCGTTTATGTATCCATCTATTAACCAAGAACAAACAAGACATTCAATGTAACATATCAATCGTATAAAACAACGTATTATATAAAACAACGTATGTTATAAAACAACGTATTATACCAAATCAATAAAACAACGTAGGAGATCATATCTGCATACTTATTAGTATTAGATCCATCTACTATTTATTCTACAATACAACTAGTATATCTGCTATACTACTATGTTATTAAATCAATATAGATCGATACTACGATAGTTTATTATAATATAGTATCGGTACTACGTTAGTTTATTACGTTTCTATAACATAACAATGGTACAACTATTAATTGATGCAATTAATTCTCTCCAACATAATGAGAAACAACAAACAACGAAAGAGGTTGATAAAAAGTCAAAATTACGGGGCACACTTAGTTTATTAGGACGTTATCTAAAAGTGTCATTCGAAAACACATTGGCCGTAGACAAGAAGAAAGGGAAAAAGAAGAAGGCATTAAGTATTGCATTAACACCGCAAGTTATTCGTTCACCATCTTCTCTATCATCTCAATCAACTCAGCCATCTATACGTATACCAACAAATAGTTCTGGTAATACAACAACAAATGTATACTCATCACCTCCCCGTAGACGAAAAGGCAGTCAGCCATCTAATAGTAACGATACAAATGCATCATCTCCAAGGAAGGGCGATAAAACAAAATTTATGCGTATGTCTACTACATCAGAATCGGGTGGTCTAGATACAACGACATCATCGATACAATCATCATATACAACGTTTGATTATGATACTCGTCAGTACGAAACTACAAACTTTCTGGGTTATCGGCGCTTACACCAACAAGAAATAGTCAGACTAGATGTAAATCAATCATTAATTCTTGTAATCCCATCAAACAAAAAGGCAGACAGCAAAGAAATAAAAGAACTACGTAATGAAATTCGATCACGAATAGTTAATACAGTATTGGAAATCATGTAAAAACGATTACAAGGACGTTAGATTGGCTGGTGATAGAAGGAAGAAGGCTCTTGCTCAACTAGAGTCTGAGGATGGTATAAAGAGAAACGATGGTACCTATATTGAGCTACGATGCATCGTTGATCCATAATTACCAACAGTGGCATCCACTATCGATACAACGTGACAACACTGCTGGAATATTTCATAATGGTATGGTCTTTAACTTGATTAAGGCACATGAATATAATAAGCCAAAAGGCACCATATATCTTGATCCTGCCGGTAAAAAGTGGGAGGTATTATCATCGGAGATGCCAGATTACTGGACATGTGTTGTTACACTAAAGATATGTGCTGGACAAGAAGTAGTAACTGAACAAGACCTCCGGCCTTTTGGTTTTGGAGATTTGATCGTTACCAAGGCCAATTAATGGAACCATTACAATAGTAATACCACGTAAGATTGTGGCCATGGCATGCATTACTAGTGATTTCCCATCACCACACTTACGAATAAGGTACATCATATCTAATTTTCTATACGTCAATTGGAAGATAGAATCAATCTGGTATCGACGAGGGGTATCACACCCTAATGCAACTAAAGCTTTAGTAATTTTTTCAACTGCACGTTGTGGAGGAGGTGGTAAGTTATCGATTAGTTGAGGTACGTATTCATCATTACGTATATCAAAGTCTATTTCTGTATTGTTATTAGTTGTTGCTTGTGTTGTTGGAGAGTTGTTTATACGGCGGCATATATCATTTAGATTACTATCTTCTGGTGGTGGACGGTGGTTAGTAGGTGCAGTTTGTTTAGCATATACGGCAAGTATAGGATCATCCTCATCGCTATCCTCACTGTCATCATTATCATGTATATTGTTATTTGACGTATAGTCATCTCTTAACGGGGAGTGGCGCATATTGGTAGAATTTGGCATTTGGATATAGGTGGGGTTGTTTATACTATAACAAGATGAATTGCTAACGTTGTATGGAGTATGATATCGTATTAATTAACGTTATGATATGATATTAGTTGTGTTAACCTCATCAATCGATGAATTGCAAATAGTATGCGGTGATTGGTTGTGTAGAGAATCAAAAATAAATCGTTGGTCACCAAATAAAGCCGTCAATCGATTAATCATATATAGAGGAGCTTAAGTTTGACAGGATTAGTCCTGAAGATTAGTCTATATTGAGTAGTAGACGATAGTAGTAGAGGACGCCATTTTGTACGTGAAAAGCTTAGTAGCGGTATCCAAAAAAAGTGGTAGAGGTCAGGGCAAAATTAGAGTAGCCCTTTCGAGATGTGACAGTGAGCGATCGGCGGGGTCTTACGAACCCCAGAAAGAGGGTTGGTACGAGCCCGTGGAAGGGGTGCCCCTGGCGGGGGGATAGGTGATAGGACAGGCATTAAGACAATTTCTGGTGATAAACCTAGACTTTCCAGGTCAAAGCCCCATTTAAAAATCGTCACAGAACCATCACAAAAGGTATATGTCACTAGTGTACTATGGCCATCAAAGTTTGCTAGGAAGCTTGGTGTTTTAAAGGCGCTCAAACTTCCTTCCATATGGAGGATCCTGTGAAAACTGCCCGGCCGGCACGGTGATTGCCCTCCCATTTAAGTAGGATACACTTTAGGGTATCCTTTTCTGGGTGGACTTTCTATGTCTTTTCTTAGGGTTCAAAACATCGATAAATCTTGCTATGAATTTCAAACCATTTAGCTAAGTAGATGCAGCTAGATTGCAATATACAAACACCCACCAACCCGCCATAATCCTCATCAAGAATTCAATAACAACATGGACAATATGAACAGCCAGCATTGGCAAGAAGAGCGGCAGTATTCGTCGACCTACGGCACTCCACCAAACGATAGCATATCAAGTTGCAATCCGACAATGATGAACGAGTTGCATCCACATCCACATCCACAACATATAGTAGCAATGGTACATCCTTCTCATCATCATCTACTTCATTCTCAAATGAATGAGCAGTCCATGGACGGCTCTATGGCAATTTGGAATGGACCTCCGGCTGCAGGATATTATAATACACAACACATGCACCACCAACAACACATGTATCATCCTACTGTAAAACAAAATCAATATGATCAACCAATGCCACCACCATATCGTGGTCAACATCATGGTATACCCGGCCATTTTATATTCCATCCTGGTCCACCTCCTAAATCCTCTTCTACTCGTCATGGACATAGTCAGCAGCATTACAATGCCGCTGGTCATCATCAAATGACATATGCACCTTTACATGTATCATCATCTCATCATCATTTTGGGCCATATCATTGTCCACCTCCTTCTCATCAGTATCAACATGGAGGGCCACAGATGCAACCTCATCCGTATCAATATCCTCATCCTGGTATGCCGCCGTCATCGTACAGTTACCCACATCAATCTACTCAGCATAACGTGCCACCACAATCTTCTCATGCACCTGAGCAAAGTCAACATGTCATGACAAGTCTACAGCAACCAATTCTAACCCATGACGAATCTAGCACAGCATTACCAAGCAACACGACAATGCTACCACCCAAAACACCCGGTAAGACATATAGTACAATCAAAAAGGTAACACCCCGTACTATACTCAAGAAGAAGAAATCATCATCTACAGATGGTATCTTCTCAAGCAATAAGATTAGTAGTAGTACTCCTGATAACATGAGTTCTACTACTGCATCGCCAACACCATCAATGACATATTTGAATGATAGTTGTGATAACACTTCTCCTCCTTCAACTGATGACATTGTTGTTTCTTCGTCTAAAGGTTCGGTTTCGTTTAGTCCACAAGTTCAATATCATTATCCAGAAAGTAATAGTCCGCAACAAGATGTCATCGACAACAAGAAGAAGGGTGATACTAACGGAATGATAGAAGAGAAGAGAGATGAATTGTCCCCTGTCGATGCAATCTTTGCCGCTGGTAAGTTAGTTTCTTTTCATATATGTTCATTAGATATACTTTTTGTCACTGAACACACACTCACATTCAACACATATGCTTTCTTACCCGTCAACAGCTGATGTAATTGCCAAACGAACACACTCACCACCCAGTAATCATAGCCCCAGTATTGTCCACCATTGCTCTACTGAGATGGTGGCTACTACTGCTTCTACCATCTCAGCTTCATCTACTACAAGTACTGCAACCATGTCGGCTGATACCGTCACACTCAAATCTAGCATACCCTTGAAGAAACGAAAGTTTGAGAAGACCAAGACACCCCCCTCTTCTTCACCAAACAAGAAGATGAAAATGACCAAGAAGAAGCGATCAAGCTCTGCTGACTCTCCAGTACTAACACCTGAACAACATCAAATGTTAACAGCACGTGCCAAGTTTCTAAGTCAGACAGTCCAAGCTGAGCCTGGCCTATACCGTTCGATACTATTACATATGGCACTTGAACGTGAAACACCCCGTAAACCTGGTGGTGGTGCTCCCGATCACAAGAAGTCGCCCAAGTCAGCTGTTACAGCTACTGCTAATACTAATGGAGAGGAAGTTAGTATTGGCAGAAGACGTGGTAATCAACATGTAGAAGGAGTGGGTAGTATTACATTAGATGCCAATGGGAAGAAGATTATTACGAATGGATTCTTCTGGAAGGATTTACCTGAATTGGAAAGTATATTACGGAATCATATGGAGGAGTATTATGAGATGAGGTATGTTTCATATCTTGTTATATGCACATGTGATGTGTACTGCTTTGACTGTACACCAATCTCACTCATTACTCGCTCACATCTCTCTCCTTATGATTTAGTGAGAACTGTCCACAGTCCAAAAGACAACAGGCATTCAATAACGACCTCGTTAACTTGGTTTACTCAACTGCATTAGAGAGTGGATACACCTTCGACTCGGCATTTTTTGGCATCTCCACTACCAAGAAGGAGGAGCAGCCAAGTACGAGTGCCAATAATACACGCTTCAAACTCCCTACCAAGGCAACCAATGCATCGTCATCTGACCCCGATTACTTCAACTTCAAGAAGCTACGTGATCGTATCCGTTGTTACTACAAGACACATGTTCAAAACTCCAAGAAACGTTTGAATACCATGCTCAAGAATCCAACACGGCCTAAGAATCGTGATTTGTTGATCAAGATTGTTGAAGCGGTGAAAGAACGTGCAACTCGAGGTGAAGGTGTTGGAAGACGGTTAAGCCCCGAGGCGGCTTTGAGTCGCTTAGAGCAGAACGAGCGTAGTTTGTGTGCCAACATGCCTTTAATCTCGCCAAGTTCGAGTACAGATCAGACAGCTTCAAGTAGTGAGAAGTCTTCTCCACAGAGAGAAGTTGTAACGGGTGATGGCGAAGACATGCTATCATTATCAAGTCCAGAAGGTGAATGGCACCCACCATCACCTCATAGAGTGTCTGTTGATCCAAAATTACCGCCCGAAGCAGCTAGTCCATGCCGGCCAGAGCATGTGGCAATTCTCAAGAGTATGAGACAGATTTCGAGTTGAGAAAGATGAGCAGTGTTGCAAATAATTATATGTTTAATATTAGATGTTTCAATTGTATATGTTTGATTCCTATATCATATCTGTTTTAATGACTTTCTATAACTTCTTCCATACGATCCAGAACGTTCATCATACGGCTTTCTTTTCAGCAGTGGTTGGATGCGAGTGGCTTCTTTCCACAGTGGTTTAAGCATCTCATGATGTAATGCTTCTGAGAACTCGAGAGGCAGCGGTGCCATGCATTCAATCTCGCTCTCGTTTTCATCGGAAGGTGGCAAGTTTATATACCAACAGTGCAGTCCCATTCGATCTAGCCCAATATTCTGCCTCCAATTTCTATTTACCCTAGAATCCCCATGCTCGGAATCACCTATAATTGGAGCATTGAATGCTTTTCGCACATGCTTCCGGATCTGATGTGAGCGCCCTGTTCGTGGTCGACAGAGTAGAAGTGTTAGTGATTTGGTCATGTATGGAGTTGTTGTATCATCATCACTGCTGTTTTCCTCTTCATCAATATCAATCGATGAAAGAAAATAGAAGTCAGTCTGTGCCTCCTTTTCATTACCATCTACCTTGATGGGTAGGTTCACAGTTATTTTCCCATTGTATTCACTGCTAGCTTCTTCTTCTGTATTCAATTCTATTTCTGGTTGTCCATCATTTGATGCAATGACGGGAAGTCTTTCACATCTGCCAATTATACTACCATCATAATCAATACTCATATCCACACCATCATTCTCATCGACACATTCACCTGCTATTTGAAATTTATTTCTTAAATCACCTCTCACTAAAGCAACATATAACTTCATTGAATCCTTACTCCTCAATCTACCATGCAATTTAGAAGCAGTACTACTAGAAAATCCCAATATGCATGCCCCACTAGTTCGATGGTCTAATCTGTGCACTAAATATGGTTTACGCGCCAACTGTTTTTTAATACTTTGCTCCAATACCAAACCACTTCTACCCCATCGTGATTTTGAATTGTGATGCATTGACAATGACATAATTGTTTTGATAGGACAGTATAGGTATTCTTGGTCGTTTATGATGTAGTATTGTTTGTGTTGTATTGGTACTATCAGTGATACTATCATTAACTGCAGAATCTGATACTGATGTTAATTGCAATTTAGAATTTGATGTGCTCCTCTTGGGCATAGAATCTAAAGAGAAACCCAACACTCTATTATTAACACCAGCATGATTTACCACAATTATGACATATATCAAGTAGAGTAGTATCATCATTGCAGCTGTATTGGCCGCGCGCCTTTGAGTTAGTTGTGAATGTTGAAAGAGTGATAGCATGTGGCCGCCGAGATGCGTGCCGGCGCGGAGCGGTACGGGGCGACAGCTATTAATATCGCTAAACGGTGATTTTATACTTGTATAAAATCCCACTTTCAACAACGCAACAACAACAAAGCCCTCTGTGGAACTGGCATCATTCACTATCGGCTATCGGCCCTAATTCAATAATTCAATAACTCATTGTTTTGAGTAGGAGGAGATAGATCACCAATCTTGACAAACTCTGTTTGCGGCCCGGCGAAGGTAAGGAATTTGTTTGGTTAATAACATCCGGCGTAGGTTAGTAATCTTTTGTTTGGTTCACAAGATGTGTTCATATTTTTTTGCAATGACTCACAGTCATAATATCTTATCGTAACTTCACTCTATGCAATACAACTACATACCTACTATAATATAGGAATGTTCCGTCCTGTAGTTATATGCGGCCCCTCTGGCGTAGGTTAGTATTCCTTTTGTTTGGTTCATAAGATATGCTCATATTTTTTGCAAGACCTCACATTAATATCTATTATATCTTCACTCTATTGCAACTACACGATATAACATAGGAAAGGGAACATTAATTGAACTCCTACAAAAGCACTTTCCGCCTAATAAATTTGGATTCTCAGTGTCTCATACAACACGACAACCCCGGAAAGGTGAAGAAGATGGTACACATTACAATTTTACAACAGTCGATGATATTAAGAAAGAGATTGACGATGGAAAGTTTGTTGAATATGCTGAAGTTCATGGTAATTATTATGGTACAAGGTGAGTACTTTTCGTGAGATGTTCTTGTATATTATTATGTACAGGCGGTTTTAAGCATATTATATGTCCTCTCGTGCGATATCTAACTTTCATATCTATAACAATTATAACAAACATTCAGTATCAAATCAGTAGAATCAGTACAATCAAAGAATCTAATCTGTCTATTAGATATTGATGTTCAAGGAGCTCAAAATGTGAAGAAATCATCATTAGATGCATACTATCTCTTTATTGCTCCACCAAGTATGGAAGAATTAGAGAAGAGATTGCGAGGAAGGGGTACTGAAAAGGAAGAGAGTATTATTAAACGCTTATCAGCGGCACAAGGGGAAATGGATTATGGATTAAAGGAGGGTAACTTTGATGTTGTCTTGACGAATAATAATCTTGAAAAGACTAAAGAGGAAATGATTGCCAAGTTCATTGAATGGTATCCAGACTTGTTGGGCGAAGACGATTCTAATACCAATGGAGTAGCAAAGGTAGATGAGGATATTCTACCACCGATTGTCGATCCATTTTCCTTCCCAAAAGATGATGAAGGTCTCAAGGCACTCCTATCAGCAATTGATAAAGATTGCCCACTAGAAGGATACACATCAAATGAATTACATTATCAAGCATCCAACATCTACATTGCAGCAGGCAAAACATTAGACATCCCATTACCACCAATCGAGAAGGATGGGTCAAAGATTAATTGGACTGTAACTGTACAAGATGATTATAATGAAAAGTTGGATATTGATTTTGGTTTGGTAGTGATTGTAGACGGTGAAGACGTTGTTGCTCGTGAGATGGGTCGTATATTATCTCCTTCCGCTGATGATTCAACAGAAGGTAGTGATGGAGAAAAGGTCTCTGCCAAGGGCAAGTTCACCGTCGCTAATTCGGCACCTGTGACTGTAGTAATCAAACTTGACAACTCTTATAGTTGGTTAAAGGGAAAAAAGGTCAGTTACTCGTTTATCATTACAGCGCCGGTTGATGAAAATATGATTCAAAGAAGTTTAAGAGCCAAAAGTGTATTGCCAAAGATACTGGAAGGACAGAAAGAGCTTACTTTGAAGAAAGAAAACGAGTTGAGCAGAGCCGAGGCATTGGGTAGAATGCAAGATGAGATGAAAGAGAAGTTGGATGGGTTAACTCCGGAGAGAATCAAACAATCTATCGAGGACATTAAGAAACGAGCAGACGAAGCGGAAGAAGAGGCAAAGGTCAAGGCGAATGAAATTAAAGATGCATTATCAGTAGTAAAGAAGGAAGAGCAAGCAATTGATGAATGTACTTCTTCCATTAAATCACTCGAAGAAGAATGTGCTAGACTTAAAGCCAAATGGGAGAAACTCAAGGTTGACCGTAAGGCACATGAGGAGGAAAAAGTAAAGAAAGAGAAGGAAGCAGAAGATTACAAAGAGATGCGTATCAAACTACAAGAGGAAATACAACAAAAGAAGGAGGATGAGCAAACAAAGTTGAAGGAACTCGACAGTATTGAAAGTGAACGTACTTTGTTACAGGGAAACTTAGATGATCTAGAAAAGGAGAAACTTGCACGGAAAGAAGAGGAGCAAAAGTATGCTACAGAGTTGAAGTTTCTTTCAAAGCAAGAGGCGGAAGTAAAGCTTCGATTTATTGATGTAAAGAAGTAGTTGATAGTGTCTTTTGTGGATTGCACATAGTAAGTTAAACTTAATGATGCAAACTTTTGCATCCTCTAGACTTGATGCTCGTCAGTAGCCGGCCGTTCCTCTGCATCATAAAATATTGAAAGATTCCGAACTATATCAGGAGGCGTCTCTTCATTCTCTTCTCGATTATTTCTGGCATTTGGATCTTGAGAGGAAGGTTGGCCTTGCTCTAATAGTAACAGATCATCTGTGTGAGAATTAGACACTGGAGAGCTATCCGGGGTTACAACACCTTGATTAGGATGATATGCAGCATCTAAATCACTGTCAACTTCAGATACTAATCGGATACCTGACACAATATTGTATGTTTCCGAGTCTTCTCTATCAGGGGATGCTTCAGTGGTTGCTGTTTGAGGTCTACTTCCACGGTTACTTCTCAGCCTTCGTCTCCGAGGTGTTCTACTTCTATTTCGCTGTTGTTCATCTGGCAGAACAGGAATTTTACACATCGGGCAACAGCCTTGTCTCTCGGTCAGCCAAGGCAAGATACACTCAGTGTGAAAGGCGTGTTCACATCTGGGCAAAAGCCTCAGTACCTCTCCTTGTCTAAACTCGTCGAGACAAATAGAGCAGCACGAAGACGATACAAATCTACCACTCGTTTCACTTTCTCTTGTTGGAGATATTGAAATGGATGGTTCGTTTGACTCATCTATTGCTGTGTTTAGCGGTGCATCTTCTTCATCTTTCACACTCTCTGCTTGATAGTCATCTCCATTATTATTATAATCACTTGGATTGTTCTGCTCTTCATCTGTAACTCCAGCATACTCAATTTCAGGCAATGCAAATACTTGTGATCGATCTAGTTTTGTCCCATTTGTCTCCACAGTATCTCGGACTCCATTGACAAATACTTCCAAGTTGGGAGATATAACTCGAACCCGTCGTCGGCCATTCTCATCTACTGTTATACGGAGAGTGCCTCCTACAGTATACCATCTTCTTGCTGCCAACAAAACCGGCCCAATTAGAAGAATGGCAAGTATAGCACACATGAACTTTCTTATATACTCCAGCCACGGTCGTTCATAGTAATCAATAGTATACGGATGATCAGAATCATCAACCGGTATATTGGGAAAGATATCACCAGGTCGAGGGAATGATGGATCTACTTCTCCAAATATCGCACCTTTATTATTCCATACCATGCCATACATGTTTTCTTGCCCACAGGACAGACAGAAACGTGTTAATGTGGCAGGGAAATACCATCCGTGTGATACTTGTGTATCGTGAAAACCACTGTTGTCATCAGTACCTTGACCACCGTCATGTTCTCCATTGTCTATATTTGCTTCATCCACAGTATCAGAAGTATGCCGTGGATTATTAGATGATCGATCTGACTTATTATCATCCTCTGGAAATAACATTGAAACGTCTACATGTGAATTAACTTGTGTCAACTCCTCTCTATCCTTCATTCGTCGTATTATATCCTCACCACTCGTTGTGTCTATGTATAATAAGCCAACAGATATCCCTCCCGTTTCATCAACAGGTGTGATTGATGTTGATACTAAACTCATATCAATCAATGCTTCATCATTTTGTGTATTATTATCATTGTCTGTACCATTATTATAAATAATAATATGTTCAATACGATTAGACCTACCAGAATTTTCAAATAAATCATTCAAGACCATTGCCATTCGTGCCTTGGATTCAAACGAGCATCGACCTCTTTGTGCCATTATTGTTATTGGACGAGTACTCTCTATGAAGTTGGGGTTATAATGTTCATTTGCTCCCGATGTTGAACTGGTGGGTATAGTAGAATTTGTAACATTGACCACTGCTGATGGAGTATTATCACGCTTATATTGCGGCTTGTTTGATGATGACGAGTTGTTGTTCCGTTGTTCTATCCTCCAATTAACAAAATCTTCCAAGCAAAAGTATGTACTAATGGGTATGCCATTCTTTTGTGGAGGTGGTGAGAAGTTTAACAATCCATCTTTGACATCATCAGTAATTGATGTTGTGCTTTCATTGTCAACTATCGTTTCATTTTCTATAATTGTTGTATTTGTCTTGCCATCAAATATGCCATTGGAAACAGATTCATCTTCTATATTGTTTGAGTATTCATTTCCGGGATCAGCTAGCCCAAGCATTTCATCTACACTCTCTAATTGACGAGTGGAATCAAGCTGCTCTTCAGATTCAGTTAAGTTTGTCACTTCCGATGAGGTTAAATTCCCCTGACTAGAATCTGTTGCATTCCCATCATCAAATATACTCTCTGCCACTTCTTCTTCCACATCATTATCAAAGACAACCTCATTAATATTCTCCCATTCAATATATTCCTTCTCTTTATCATTCACTACTACATGTTTATTCCAATAGGATCCATAATAAACAGGTGGTAGCATTATATTCACAAAGGCAGCATTTCCGAGAGGGCCTAGGTTAGTGCCAAAGCGTGCTTGCTTTGTGTCATAGTATATTATGTTTGTAGGTTTACTAATTGTGTCATCTGTATCTGTGTCGTCTAGCTGAGGTCTTCCATCTTCACCCTCTGCTTCTGTCAACTCTTCTTCTACTTCGGCAGTAAGGCCAAGTAGCTTCATATCATTAAAGTAAGTAAACATATATTCCAAATTACTACTCTCTGTATCTCCTCCCTCTTCATCATTATCATTATTACTACTTTCTGAATGATATGAATGGAAGAAGTTGTCAGTATATTCACCAGTTATCTCATGTATAACTGATGGTGACTTTGTTGGTTTATTCGATATTGATGGCGAAGTGGATGGTTGATTACTAGTTGTTGACTGAACTGATGGTATACTTGTTGAATTTTCCAACCGTCGTCTATCAAATAATGACGAGGGAGTAGTAGAGTTATTTATATCCTCTATTATATCATCTATTGAATTATTAAACTCTTCTAATACATCTGACAATAATGTATCAGTTGTCGAATTGTATGTTGGATTATTCGATTGATATTGCAATACATCTGTACTTGGTCTATGTGTTGGACTGTTACTACTATCCAAAGTACCATTATTCATAGGAGTAGGAGATGGTTCATAAGTTAAATAATGATCAGGAGTACCCAACTTGAATGGTATAACAAATGCTTCCTCACTGCCATCAATATGAAACTCTTCTACAAACTCATCAATCATCCAACTAGGCAAAGAAAAATCATCTATACCCGTTAAAGAATCTATAGATGATTGACTATACTTTGGTAATGTATCATACTTTATTGCCAATTTTGGGTTTGCTAGGTATATCATTCCATAGCAATATTGGTTTAGTAGTATGATAATGATGGCTGATAAAGGTTTGCAATAATTTGTTCTTTTTCTTTTGAGATTAACCATTGTTATTCTCTTGATGTTATTTATTGGATGGTTTTAGAAGATTCACAGAAAGTAAGTACCGCCTATTTTGCTGATATTAATACTGATGATCCGGGCTGCAACCTCTCTGTGCATTGTAGTTGTTACTCATACACATATATCATTAATGTTTAAAAGATACCCTATGTTTAATGGTTGGGTATCCTTGTACCAATACTGATATAGAGCCGCCGCAAACAATTATACCACGGAGAAACCTTTAGATGATATATGAGGGTTTAGTTGTTAATATAAAACACAAATAGATGCCGACATAAGAGGGCTCATGCCAACACACACGACCTCGAGCGAACAACAACAAAACTGAAAATGTTGGTGGTGATTATTCTGACATAGGATACCTCCCCCTACTTGCAATGTTTTTGTGATTGTGTTGCCTTGGACGCCGTGGACAGCCATTTGGTAAAAGGTTGCGATATCATACTATATATACCGCAATTGGACGCCGTTGTATGGGGAAGAGTTGGTCAATATACATCAAAGTTGCAATATTTGTGCAACAGAGGGAATTAAAGATATCATTCTATATTCATACCATGAAGCAAGGCAAGCCGTCAATCACTGCACCTTTAAGCAAGAAGAGCAATGATAATAACTCATCATTTATTGGATTAGTATGTGCTGTCATATCAGCTATAATCGCATTTGTTGGTACTCTACTCCTATGCATATCAGTAATGTCGTCATCAACAATAATGATAATACACAAAACAAATCATCTGGTTCAATACGATCTGTTGTTGAAAAGAATACTCAACCAAATGATATTATAATACCGTATGCACAACAACCGAAAGGGTTAATAATTCATACACATCTCGGGGATATACGTATTCACTTCACTCCTGAGCTCTCTGGCGAATCATCAATCAATTATATAAAAGAAGTAGTGCAAACTGCATCATCCAAACAAAATAGTGGACTAATGGCAATTGGTGAAACAGCAAATGGACGAAGAGTCACTGAAGGATATAAATGTAGTAGATGCAAGTTCTACAGAGCAGAGAAACAGCTGCTATTACAAGGAGTAATTGCTCAAGTTAATGTTCCCAAGAATACAGAACTAGGACCTTGTCCTTTAGAGAATTACAAACCTGAGAATAAATGTCCTGAACATGATCCAAACTGCGGTTGCCATGGACCGATTATGACAAAGGGAAATGTCGGCTGGGCAGGTGGTGGAGGAGGGCCCGACTTCTTTATTAATACCTTCAAGAATCCTGTTGACTGGTGGGAGAATCAGCATACAGTTTGGGGAATGTTGGATGATGCTTCAATAAAGCTGGTTGAAAGTATTTATGATCTACCTGTGCATGGAACTGGAATGAAGATGCTTGACGAGGAGATTGAGATCTCTCTGGAATTGTTTTAGTCTGCCAAGTTAGAGTAGTATCAAAACAGATCAAAGCATCCATCATAATACATCATCTCAATAACATTACTTTATTATAATACAATTTACTACACTAGTTCAATTTCATCATTGTGTACGACCTGTCCTTCCTCTTCTCCTGGAACTGCTACGCCCACGATTCCTCTTCTATTAAAGAAGCTTCTGATTCGAAGGAAACTTGGACGTAATGACTCCTCGGAATCGTTATTTGGTGTTTCCTCATTAGTAGTAGTTTCCAAGCTACTGACATCTAAAATACCATCTTCATCTGATAATACTAGTTCAATATCTTGATGAAAACGAGTAGGTATACCACCCCAATGTTGATGTCGGCGTCTACTACTTTCAAACGCTGATATGAACTGCCATCTAGGGTCAAACTCGTACTGCTCATTAATTGCAGAAGCCCTAGCTTGTTCGGTCGAAAGTGCAGTATTATCAAGCAAATCTTCACGACACGACGGACAAGTGGTATGATCTGCTAGCCATGAATCTATGCACTCCTTATCAAATACATGACCACATGGCAGAGTTCTTATTTCGGATACGCCATCTTCATACTCGACAAGACAGATCGGACAGCAGTCATGATCATCTAAACCTCCGGAAGTTTCATCGCGACTATTCTCTCTACTTAATGATACATCTTCGACTACATCGCCATCTTCTGTCACCTCTGAGTGGTGTGGTGCTTGATATGTCTTGAGAGGTAGAGCATTAATCACTTGTGGTGGCAATCCTCGTCGAGAAAGTGCTCTTATCACACCACCTCCTCCCTCACCGCCTCCTCCATCAGCTCCTTGACGTCTCATCATACTAAATAGCGAGGAGATTGTTAAGGACATAAACATCATAGTTGCTATAAACATATGCAAGGCTTGCAGTTCTGCTTCATATTGTTCAATGCCATCAGGTGGTGCATTTTCATATATAAGATTGCTATCTTCTGTAAACACATCTAGTCGAAACAATCCAACAATTTGGCTGACTGATTGGAATCTGCCTCCCCATACATACATAGAACCGTACTGATCTAGTACAGCTGAATGTTCAAGACGATTAGTGATACCTGGATGGGAAGTGTACTCAGCAGATGCTCGCCAATGCGGCACGGGAGTTTCATCGTATGGAGGCATAAGTTTTTGCCAGTATGTCTCATTCGGTCTACTCACGATCAAGTCTTTGAAGACGAAGGCTACTGTCTCGCCTGGAATGTTAGTATCCTGTTGGAACCCACCGAAAGCAGCCACTGTGCCGTTTCCCCATCCAACCATACTGTGATAACTGCGTGCTAGTTGTGGATATTGTATCCTTTCTCTCCACTTGAGTGTTTTAAGACTGAATACCCAAATATCTGATAATGCTTTCCAATGAGATGACGTTTTGTAAGTGGCATAGGAATTACTGGGCGACGAGAAGCTACTCGAATCGTGCACATTTTCATCACCAAAGTACATTCCTCCATGAATTATAAGTTCGTCTCCAACAATTGTACCAGCGTGTGCTGTTCTTGCCATTGGATAATCACCAGTTCTCTCGTCACATTGCCATGGTAGAGGGGGATAGGGTGCTAACATTGTCAATGTTTCCGTCTCATAATCAAACCTCCAAACGTCACCAAGAATTGTGGTTGCCTCTAGTGCTTCAGCTAATGTTGTTTGATGGTGCATGCCTCCATAAAAGATGAAACTGTCTTTGCCGTTTTCGTCTGTGTATTGTCCGCCCTGATGCTCGCCTCGCGGCAGTTTAGACGGTAAACGAGGAGTTATTGTTCCTGCGGGCGGATAAGGTGGTTCTACTGATACTTGGCTCCTGTTACTTTGGTGTATAATATCGTGAATGAAGAGTATTTTTCGCTGATCATCTGATGCAGAAGAATTCTCATTTGTATCTTCATTATTTCCGATGTCACCGCTACTAGTAGTGCCGTCACCATTGACAACAATATCAGTAGTAGCCGTATAGACAGGCTTCTTTGGCTGCCGTTTATCGACATTTGGTACAATCTTTTCCCATTTCAAACCAACAACATCGTCTTCTATATCTTCTCCGTCGGATTCTTCCTTATTATTATCCCTCGATAGTAGCTTATCTAATCCACATGCCTTCCATATAGCCAGTGTACTTTCTCTAGATTCACCATTTGTATCATTACTACTCAAATGATCGACTTGGAATGATCCGAGTTTATATGTCAATCCTCCATAGATATATAAGCAATCATTGTGAATTGAGGATAAATGTCCAACTCTTCCCTCAGGCGAACCAACCAAATCTGATGCTGTGTCTTCATTATCTAATTGTGATAAATTAATCCATGGGCTATCAATATTAACCTTAATATCAAGAACTTTATCATCAGGTTTATCCCATTTGTATCCTAGATCATTTAACATTTCATCATCAACTGCTTGTTCTATATCAGATATACTTTGTGAGTTTGTTAAATCATATGCCCAAATTGGAAACTCTTCCCAATTATCATCAGTAAATCCTCCAGAAACGATCATGTATTGTTGTTTTTCATTGTGTGAGTTTGTAGTTGTGTAAACACTTGCGGAATGAGACCTTCTACTGGGTGGTATAATAGTTGAATCATCCTCTCCCCTATTTGTGTTTGTATCCTCAATTAACTTTCCGGTGCTTTCATCGTATAAAGGTCCACCTTGATATAATCTCTCCCACCAGTTACTACTTTTATGATGTTTTGGTGGTTTCTTCTTATTTGATTGTGGAGATCGTTCTTTGACAACATTGCCATGATTAGTTTGGTGAGCCTCATTCTGCAATTTACCCCTGGCATTACTCTTCCCGTGTATTGCTACACCATTATCATCATATCCTATTATATCTCCTCCTTTCATATCATCATCTTGCTCAAGAATTCTACGAGTGTTAGTAAGTTCATCAGAGAATCCACTCATTGCATTGTGTAGTACTTCTACACTATAAACATCTGCTGTATCTTCTGGTATAGTATCATATGAAGGAGGTGTTTCAACAGCGATATACCGTGTTCTTTCATTGATATGTAATAATGGTATAGACGAGTCAGCAGCTACTGCAATGGTGAATAGCAGAATTGATAGTATGAAAGAGATGGTTACTGAATAACTCCATGCTGTAGACTGCAAATGATACCCTCGCCTACAGCGTTTACTACTTTGTATTATCATATTATTAACCTTTATACTTATTCACTATTTAATGAGCATTGGGCGCCAGGCCGCTTCTCTTATTGCCAACAATCTCATTTTGGTCAATTTCGGCCGTGAAAAATGAGGATACCACACCTAGACTGTTGATTTTGTGAGATCATTTATATCTGTGAGAGCAAGGCCTTTCTTATCATGTGGTATAGTTAGCATAATGTTAGGGGGAGTGACACTTGGTTGCATCATTCTCCATTATTGATGTATTAAAAGTTCAGAAACAAACACAAGACTCTTTTGATGAAGAGTTATTGTTATTATTATTATTATTCTTCCTTCATAGTATGGATCTCGTGTATTTCAATGTGATATCTTACTCGGCTTGATTGAGCTGTTCAACTTTAGCGGTGGCTCCCCACTCCGAGTAGCATCTAATTGCATTTCCCAAATAATAGTCTCTACGAGAGACATTATTTAAAGAACCAAAGTAAGAACTTGCCAATTCGTTTGACAAAGCCTCATCTTGGATGAACTGATTCTTTGCAGCTATATCAATTGCAGACTTATAAAAATCTTCTACTGTCTTCTCATTCTTGCCGTTCAACAATGTAAGTTCAGCTTCCAACAGATGCAGACAGTGTATAATGTTTACATTTCCCAACTTAATCCAACGACGAATATATTTCATTGATTTGAGTGCTCTTCGTTTCCATTTCCAACTGTCCATCTTTCCCACTGATGATTGGGCTGCTTTAATGCATATCAGCCCTTCAAAGAATGTGTATCGTACCGCTGGATATGGACTTTGTAGAACAGCGCGTACGTCAGAAGTTGTTAGCAGAAGACTTGTTGCTTCTTCCCAATCCCCAAAGAAGGCATACAGCTCGAGCTGTATAGTGTTGGTATAGCACTGCATGGTTAGGGAGCTCATGGCCTGCCCTTCACTAGTTGTTTGGAGAATGCCGTCAAAGTCCTTCTCATTCTCTTCAAGCTCGATATTACACAGCTTCTTTATAGCTAAAAGGTATATCTGAAGCCATAGTTCCGTGGTAATATCTGGGTGAAGAAAGTTTATATGAAGATTGATTGCTTCAGCAATTAAGTCAGTATTGAGATGATATCCAGCATGAAACGTATGTACTACCCTGAATCCTAGACATAGTTTGGCACTCTCAAAGTCACCACTGCTGCGCCCTGCTTTATACCCCTCAAGAAGTGGAGTTAGAGTTTCCCGGAGAGGCATAGTCCAATGGTTTATAAACCCTTGTATGACATTTGCTGATCGAGATTGCATCCGACTTGCACCTGGCTTGGTAGAAAGAATGAGCTCGGCTGCTTTGGCCATTTCCCGACCTTGTTGTGGCTTCCCAAATGGACCGCTTAGGAGAATCCCGAAGGTAGTAAATGCATCACAAGATGATGCATTGATACCGAATTCAAGTGTGATATTCATTATTTCAAAGATAAGCAGAGGGAACAAGGTTGGTTGGACCTGAGAGGCAACATATTGAGAGTGGTATGATGGTGATGTGAGAGAGGAAGTTACATATTATGCTTATCAGCATGAAGAGAGATTGGATAGACACTATACTTACCTGATAACATGAAGTTAACAATAACTCAAGCATCCTCTGTCCCATGATAATACGCTCATCCTGTAACTCTGGTAAATTTGCAAGTTCTTCCGCCGTACGATTATCCAATTTGCGACTTATTTCCCCATATCTCTTTAATATCATCATGGTTGATACTACCTTATTATTTGTTACCCTGTTGTAAGATGGCGTTGACAAGCCTAGCTGTTTCCGTACGTCCAATCCAAGTGATAATGATTCTTGGTAATTCCCAGTGGCCATAACCGTAAGCATCTTTACCTCATACACTCGAAATTTCTCTTGTATTGTATTTCCATGATGAAGGACCTGATCAATAAGCTCATTCGTTATATCATGCTCACCAGTTATATAACATGTGTGTGCCCCCTCACTGCATAATTCGAGTAGTATTGGACGTACTTCGTCATCATCCCAATAAGTTATATCATTTAATTGTTTCCTACCTGCCTTGAAGTAATCCGCGGCTGTATCAAAATCTGACTTTTCTAATGCACTTTTACCAGCCTGTAGATTGTGTTTAGCGGATGCTATCAATTTAGTCTTTGAGGTAGAAGAAGAAGCAGATGTTGTTGCTGTTGTTGACGACGCATTATTATCATTCTTATTCGTTGATTTTGAGTTCTTAGAATAATACGCTCCTGCAGTGCCTGTACTATTGCTAGGTGTCGATCCCGATCGAGTGCTATTATCAATAACATTATCAACAATCACTTTTTCATTTACAGAAGGCATAATTTTGACATGGTTGACTGGGAAAAACTCAGGCGTTGTAATAACACTTACTCCACCCTCGATACTTGCGGTTGCATCTGGGAGCACTCCGCCTTTGTTTGGTTTATCATCGTCGTGTAATCCCAGTGTATCATGATCAGTATATGATGAACAGGTGGTTGAATCTTGTTGGCATGAACTCTGTGTATCATTTGTTGTAATTGTAGCCGCCCTAATTGTCTTCTGTCCAGTTGATACTACAGCTTCCTCGGTACCATCATGTTTTTCATCTCTTTCATCTGATGACATTGCAGTCGCTGCCATCGTCTGTCCAAATACTACTGCTTTTTCAGTGCTACTCATACTTTTATTTGGTGTCTAATGTTAACCTAGATAGATGTGATGTATCTCTAGAACTCCTATAATTAACAACCTTTGTTCATTCAGTGAATTCAAACCAACGATTGTTAGTAGGATGGATGTAACAGTGATACTATAATTTTGCAAAGCATCAAAGCAGTTGAAGTTTGGGCGGAATCTAAAAAGGATAGATACCAAGCAGTGGTATCCGATAGGTAAAGGTGGAAACAACTCATCTTCTGGCTTCTATCTCTCCCAACCTCCCTCTCTGCAGATGTTTATCGCTATGTTCTAATATATCTCAGCCTAACAGTGCATTCCGTATGATATCCAATACTTAGGTTGCACATGATATTAGAATATATATACGAGATATCAAATATTCGTTATTACTTTAGTGTATCTATTCGTTTCTGTATAAGATACCTATCACTTCTTCTTATATCTCATCTTTCTATCTTCTCTAGCTTATTGCCCAAACGACTCTATTGGTTCCATCCATTGCCCTTGACTTGGTACACGGTTTCTCCATATGCTGTGTAAATCACGAAGCTCGTCATCCTCTTCATCTGGTACATCTTCAATTTCAACTTCTACACCCAAAGGTTTTAGACTTTTAATATTATTGTCCCAAACACGTCCAGTATACTGAAGAGATGAACTACTAGAACTGTCAGGAGTATAGGTGAACTCGTCCTTTACGGTATCTTCGCTCATGTTCACATCATATGTCTCTTCTTCTTCCTCGGACATACTAGAGGGAGAACTAGATGAACTAGTCTCCGAGCATGTACTACTACTTTCGTCTTCGTCATAATTCCAACGAGTATGTGTATTAGGTTGTTCAGATACTCTATATAGTCTACCATCAGGTCCACGTACGACACTACTTGTTGGATAGGTAGTCCTTTTCCCATGAACCGATTGTTGTTGTTCTTGCTTCCTCCGCTGTACCATATCTCTCCGTTGTTGATCTTCTCGTAACATCTCCTCTGCTTGCCTCTGTTGCTGTTCAAATTCAGCCTTCTTCCGTCTTTTCTCTTCCATCTTTAATCTATTGATTGCTTCCTGTCTACGATATTGTTGTACTCTTTGTTGTTGTTGATGTTTTGCAATCTCCTCTTCTTCGAGTTGTCGACGGAGACGTCGTTCATACTCGGCCTTGCGTCTACGATCTTCCTCTATCTGCTGACAGCGTATATTTTCTCTTTCTAATTCTATTGCAGCTTTACGCCTACGCTCTTCTTCTACATCATCTTGTTGATGTCTTCGATAGTATGATGAGGAGAAGGGGTTTCTACTGCGATTGCTACTTCTAAAAGGATTGCTATAGCTTTCTGATGAAAACATATTCATATTGTTCTATTTTTATATTGGTTTGTTTTATTCAATTGTTTGCTTTGTAATTTATGAACTGATGGGTTGATCTTCATCCATCTCATAATCTGTTCACAGATCTCGAAAGATTTACGAACTCTTGGCGGTATTCAGGTGTTTGCTTAAATTTGCATGCAGTTTATCAAACACCAAAGATTGATACGATTAGCAAGCTAAGAAGGAGGCCTAAATGGTTCTTATGCATGAACGTACCACTTTATCAACATCACCGGGCATAATAAACCAAAACCAACAATAGAGAACTCTGCGTATAAACGTATCTTTGTAATCACAAACTCATATGATGAGTTGATGACGGAGATTAATATATCTAATCTAAGTTCATTTGAATATGTTTGCAAATAACTTTCGTCTACCATCTCTTAGATATAAACAGCATCTATCGTCAGCTACTGTTTCTTTTGAAGAAGACTCTGAGCAAAATAGAAAAGAACAGCAGTATACCTATCGACAGAGATCACAAGAGCATCGTTATCAAGACAAGCTTGATAAATCGAGGGAGACAAAACTACTCGAAACAGAAGAACAGCAAAGGCATAAGGAGACGAAGCTACTCGAAATAGGGGGGGAACACAAGATAAAGATGACACATCAACAGGACCAGCTTGTAGAAGAACGGGAGGAAGATGGACTGCTACATTATCGACGACGACGACTAGATTTGCAACAAGGTACTGAAGAGGACGATAGTGTTGATATGCATACATCAAATAGTTCCCCGATACACCCACCTCCAGCATACATATATGCAACTTCTATTCCGTCATCCTCATCTCAAGATGAAATGGAAGTATGCCGCCGCCAGTCTGCTGCAGCGATAAGAAAGTATTATTCACAAAATAGCAAGATACAACAGGAACAGTATAGGAATACAAGTGACGAGCTCGACGACAACCACGATGGTGATGCATCAGATGCTCCACCACACATATCATTTGACTATGGGTCTGATGAAGAAGAGGAGGAAGAAGAAGAAGAAGCCCTGAACTCTATTTGGTGTCAATCTAACCAAATCAAGAAAGAAAGTGACTAGTATAATCACGAGGTGACATGTACAAAGACAAAGATGACTGGAATAAGTTGTATAGTTGTTGATAATATGTCATCTAAATACCATATTCATTATATATCTATACACAACAAAACAAATAGCACGTGTGTCTTATCATAGGCATCCACGTACAGCGTCCAACATAAACATAACATCCCTACCAAATCCGCATGTCCTCTTCTTTCGTACCCTCTTCAATCTCAGCATCACTGACGTCCCACTCCGAGTCAGGATCGTAATTCGAAACTGGCGGTGAAACAAGAGTTTGTTCCTTAAACTCATCTGTATTCCACTTTTGCATCCATGGCTTGGAGATAATATCGCCCTCATCTGACGATTCATCAGATATATAATGCGGAGCACGATTGTTCGAAAGGGTTGGGTTCCACTTCATTGTCATTCCCTTCGTCGGTGTTTGCCTTCCATTACCTTCCTTACATACCATGCTTGAAAGGGTGTTACTTATTCCACAGGCGGCACGCCTAGCTAGCGTCGGCTGCTCTTCTGTGGTGTTCATCTCTGTGAATAATGTCAAGTCATCTTGATTTTGTTCTAGAGTAATGATACCTGGAGGATCGGAGGATCGCTTTCGCTCTTGAATAGCTGAAGGAGATACAATATTCGTTGACTCGGCACTACCGTGTTTAGCAGAAGATGTTAAAGGAACACCCCGAGTGGATGCTTCCTTACTTCGAACGACTTGACTAATAGTATCAAGAATATCATAATTTTCTTCTTCAGGTTCCTTTTGAGAAGGCACGTCTGGCTTTCTATTAATGTCATCATAGTTTGCGTCAGGTTCCGCGTCAATCATGTTGACATCTTCATTCTTCAAAGCGGCATCATTTGTAGGGGTCAGCGCTCGAAGTAAATCGGTAGGTGTACTTCTCCCGTTCTGCCTTTCGATTTGACGTCTCTTCTCGGCAGCAGCATTAATATCATTCAATATATCACGGGAGGCAAAACTATCTTGTCTTGTCATTAAAGAAGGAGTTGTAGGTCTGCTATGATGATGCATAGCTGATGGAGCCATGGGAGGACGAGAGTTTTCAGGTGGTGGGCATGATTGAGGTCTTGTAGAACCAACAATCTTGTTATCGGTATCATCACGAATCTCTCCGGCAATCTCATCGTCATCTACAGAATCAACGTTTTGGGCAACAGTATTGATATGGATATCAGCAAATTTCATCGCCTTGTCGATATCATCAAATACTAACTCTTCCTTAGCAGCCGCTGCTCCTGCCAACACGTCGAAATCACTAATATCTCGTGTAAGTTGTACAGCTCCAGTCAAACTATCATGTCTACCTAGTGGCTGCCCTTTAGCAAGAGCATCTAACGTGTCCTCTTCTTCCTCTTCATCCGCGTTGGTATCCATTGGTAATGGCTTAGCTTTGGCAAAAGTGTCTGATGACATTAAACTTTTATTAGCCATTTGTACCGATCCTCTCTTCTTGCTAATACCGGCAACCATTGCATTTGCTAACATCTTATCATAAGCCTCATCTTGCTCTTGAGTCTTCTGTTGAAAACCGACTTGACTGGAAGGCTGCATGTTCCTTATCGGGGCACTTGCAGAGTGTTGAGATTTTGGAGCATTTGAAGAACCTTGATCATTGTTTCCATTTCCACTCTCCAAATCTCGTTCTTGGTCAGTCTTCTTCTCACCACGACTATTATCAAATAGCCCTCCTTCTTCCCCACTGCTATTGAAATCATCCGAACCAATAGTACTCGACAATGGAACTGCCTTCATTACCACTCCATCATCAGCATCGTCGTCATCACTTCGGCTACTCAAGGGTAAACTACTCCCTGAAGTAGATCTTCGTCGTTTGTACACAAATAAAGCAAGTATTGCAAATACTACAACTAATCCTGAAATGGAAGCTGCCAATATAATTGTGGTATTGTTCCCTTCTTCAGTATCTGGTTTTGAATTTGCAGCTGAGTTTGCTTCTGCGATGACTGCTACTAAATCTTGACCTGTAATTGGCTCACCCTTGTTGTTGTCAGTATTTGTATTGGTATCAACATCTTCTGTTGGAAGAAATGTTGTGGTTGGCAGCTCAGGTGTTGGAATCTCTTCAGCAGGCACAGTTGGAACTGAAGTTACTTCTGTCGGGATCGATGTAATCGGAGAAGATGTTGTTGGAGAACTCGTAGTCGGGGTTGCAACTGGAGCATTTGATATAGGACTTTCCGTAATTGGCCTCTTGGAAGGTTGATCAGTCGGAGCATTTGTTACCGGATTCAATGTAGGTTCATCTGTCGGCATACTCGTTGTAGGGAACCGTGTAGGCTCATCAGTCTCCGCTGGCACTGGCACAGACTCAACAGTCATTACATCATTTACATCATCAAACATACCAAAAAATAAATCTTCGTAAGCTGGATCCGAATCTTCACCCAAATTATCAACCTGACTTGTAGTATATGTAGTTGATTGGATTGATCGAGGAAGGGATTCTAAACTATCAATCAATAATGAAGATAACTCATCTTCTGTTGGTAATGTTGATAATAATTCACCACCAAGTCCATATTCATAGTATACTTCTCCTCCTTCAATTTTTATGGTTATTGTACCTTCTTTGGATGATTGCAATTCCCTCTCTTCTTCTTTCAGACTTCTCACGGGTTCACTAGCCAAATCATAGGATGCAGACAATAATTTAACATTGCCCAATTTAACATATGCAGAGCTACCCATTATAATATCTTCTTCTTCACTACCCAATCCCAGTAATGTTGAATTAATATGAGATTCTAATACGCTTTGCAATACTCTCATAATACCATCCATTTCATTATTATTATTAAATGTCTCATAGACATGGCCACCGATTTGTCCCTCGTATGATAGAAGATTTACCGGAGAGAGTTTTAAGTTTATATTATTAAACTTTAGATATGTGCCATCTTTATTATCATCTTCATTAGTTAGTATTATAGGACTTTCTTGTGTAGCTCGCCATCTTAGAAACCTTTGTGGTTTGTTGTTTGTGTGACGAGGATTGCTAATTGATAGATGGCTATTTAGACTATTAGTATGAGCTGTAGACCCGTATACTGATACTTCTTTAGCTGTATATACTGCAATAATAATAAATAGGGCAATCATTTCAAAGTTATCACCTAAAGTTGTTGCTCGTCGTCTCCGAGTTGTTTTTATGAGGTGCTGGTATGGGGTATCGTTATTGCAATAGGTTACAAGTATTACACAGTTTATCGTCTCTAAACTCTAAAACATATACTCATGTGCACCAAACCGCTATCATGATAATACAAAGCCATCGATCTTGCCTAATGCCAAACACCTCTTTCGTACGTCACCACCGATTTGTGAGAAATAATGAAGTTTTATTAAGAAACCATTATGAGAGTATATCGGTACTACTTCAATGTCGACCTTACATACTATGAAATAGACGGACCACACCATTAATACCAGTACACATATATGTTTATCCTACATACTTTATCTTGACACTTATCTCAGTATACAACATACTAAAGGCCAGACTCACTCAGTTCTCTTTGCATGCTCCTTCGATTGCTTATCAAGATGTTTCATATACTCTTCATATATCTCAGCAAGTTGTACCATACACATTTTTAAGCATCCTGAACATGTTTCTATTCCCAACCTTTTCCCATCATGTACAGCTTTCCGAACCTCATCCAAACGATGCTCAAATGTAAGAAAAGGTTGCTTACTATTAAATTTCAATTTCCCAGTCTGACGTCTTTCACATTTCTCACAACATACCGGCCGATTGCATGCATAACTAACTCGCTCGTTTCTGTCAGTTAATATCAATAGAGTTTGGGTAGCCCTTTCCACCTGTAAACCATCATACGTAGCAATAAGCTTTGGTGCTAGTATTTGCATACATCCAAGACACATCTCAGCTTCTTGTTGCTGCCAAGACATAAAGTCTCGGCTATCACCACACAAGCCAGAAACTTTCAACCGATGACGAAAACAGTATGTCTTCATTGGACGACTTCGAAAATAGGGATGTTCAGGGAAATTGCATTGAGTACACATTGAAACTGTATTCTCTCCATTATCAATACATCGAACACAATGTGATTCTTTACAGGAAGTATATTCGCATTCGAGGAAAATCATACAATCGCCACATCCTGACCTATCACATCCGTTGCATGTGTTTATCTTCCCACAGTTCTCTCTGCCACATAGAACTCTTTTACAATCATTACAGGTAATCCTCTTTGCACACTCTGAACTGCAGTAATAAGAGGTTTGAAATCCTACATTATCCTCATCATGATCGTCTTCTTCACATGTGGCACAAGGAATCATCTTGACACAGTCACTACAAAACTCTTTTTCACATCCAAGACAGGCAGACAGCCGTGGCTTTGGGCCATCCCTGCAGTCATAACAGAACTTATCTAGACAATTGTAGCATGTAAAGTCTTGAGATATGTCTACATTGTTCACCCTTGACCCAGTAGTTGAAAGAGCATCTCGGCATTGCTTGTCACAATTGGTGCATCTCATATTTCTTTGTGTTTGTGATTGTTTGTACTTTGCCAAAAATATATCAAGTTCACCATTCTTAAACCCGAGTATTGAGCTGATGGAATTAGGACAATACTGCCAGGATTTTGGAAATTGAATGTACTTCAATGAGTTGCCTTCCGTGTTGATAATACTATCCAAAATTGGTAACACAATTGTTTCGGATAAGGTGTATCCACTTTCAAAGGAATCTCCTCTCCCAACTAAACTCATATCTACCCGTTCCAAAACTTTCGATCCTTGTAGCGCAAGCAAACCCTTTCCCGATATACTAACGCAACCTGTAAGAGACAAAGTCTTGAGCTTCTCAAACGCATTAATACAAGATAGTACAGCAGCTATATCGTCATCAGTCAATCTGCTTGCAAGGTCATACTCAATATCTCCAAAGTCTAATTCTGACCACATACTAAAGTACCTGTCTAGAAATGATCCTTGATGATTTAAAATATTGCAATATTTAGTAACCTTGTACTGCATATCATTATCATAGAACATATCCTTGTTGACCGCCTTTTCTTCTAACCATCTCTTGTCATATTGAATTGTAACATGATGAAAAAGTCTGTCATTTAGTGGTGTTCGTTCATCTATTGGAGTATTGAAGAACACTTTCCTGGTGTGTGTTTTGATTTGTTGGTTTCGTGCAACAGTGTACTCGGTGAATGATGACGCGCCAGTCGATGGAGGTGATAAAATAGCTTTGGTAGCTTGACATGGTTGTTTCTTTTTAACGTTACCCCACTTTTTAATACAAAATTGTATAGTCAGTGAGAAACAGTTGTTAGAGCAATGTAGATACACAAGATGTGCACTCCACAGACATTATATGTACTTACCAATGATAAAATACTCGGAGTTGAAGATTTGTTCCATTCAATGTCATTCCATTTAGATGACTCTGTACCGGTAGTTAATGCCACAGCTAATAAAGCTCGAGATGTTTTGGGTAAAAATATTGCAACACGTCGAATAGCCTCATCATCTAAATCTGTGATGTTAATGTCGGTGCATATCTTTCTTCTCTTATTGTTTTGTATATCCTCCGATGATGACGCCATGCTACTAATCATTCTTATTACCTTCTAAAATCTCTGCGGTTTGTTGTTGTTTATGTGGCGAGAGTGTTACTTGATGTATTATGGCTTTTTTACTTGTAAGAGCTGTAGACCCGGCAGCTGATAATCCTTTGACTGCATATACTGCAGCGATAAATAGCAGGGCAATAATCACTACCACGGATGATTGAAATTGTCGTATTGTAGGTATGTTGCGAGAAATGTGAAAGACGTCAGACTGGGAAATTGAAATTTAATAGTAAGCAACCTTTTCTTACATTTGAGCATCGTTTGGATGAGGTTCGGAAAGCTGTACATG